>Ga0209210_1002379_pt1 | contig 13806 bp, 12 predicted proteins | sample RifGroA1_FD_183991 | JGI IMG/M metagenome (GOLD analysis project Ga0209210, IMG submission 183991) | Contaminated groundwater microbial communities from Rifle, Colorado, USA - Rifle Groundwater A1 (SPAdes) (version 2) | ecosystem: Environmental > Aquatic > Deep subsurface > Groundwater >...
CAATAGATAGTTTTGAAGATGCGACTCCTGGAGAAATTTCATATCTTTTATATTGCTACAATGGGGAAGTTCAATATGAGCTTTGCGATGGATTCAGAAACAAGCTTTGCCTGGAAAATATAGAAACAGGAACAGCTTCCTGTGTTGCAAACAGATGGCAAGAATGTCTTTTCATAAACAACACAAAAGATTGTCTTGATGAAAATGTTAGAGACTGTGAAGTAATAGAGGGCGCAAGCGCAGTCACTTTAAGGACAGGATATGGGGTAGAAAAACAAATTCTTGACAGTGATTCAGGAGAAACGATAATAGGAACTTGTGTTCCAAAATATACTCCTGGATTTAAATTTTGGGATCCAGAAGGCACTATTTTAGATACTGAAGAAGGAGACAATCCATTAAGCATGTGTGAATTTTCAAGCGTTACTTGTTTTGTTAATTATACCCAGGAAATAATTGGATTGACTGCATGGAGGCCGACTCCAGAAGATTCTTGCGTTGAAACATGCAAGGCTGTTGAAGGATGGAGCAATTCAGAATGCTACAAAGCTTGCACCCCTGTCTGCCTTGAAAATCTTGATGGAAAAAATGCCAATGCAACAATAGTAGGAGATTGGGCGCAGAGCTATCAGAATTTATGCACTGCAATCGGCGATTGCGGCATTTCTGAAAATTATCTTGGAAAAGAAGGATATGATAGATGGAGAGATTTATTCACCGGAGAAAAAATAGACTGGAGCAGTTTACCAAATGCAAACAGCAGAAAATAAGATATTATTAATATGTTAAATAAAAAAATCAAAAAAATTACGGGAAAGAAAAATAAGAGTTTAGCAGTTGCAATTATCGAGATATCTATTCTTTTGTTAAGCGTGTTTTCTTTTGCTTACATATTGGGAAGCGAGTTTCCTGTTGTAAGCGCCCAGGAATTCTGTACCAGAGATAAAAATGAAAAAGAAGTCAGATTGAGTGAAGTAGGAGTAGACATAGATGCTTGGTGTAATGCTAATGGAAATGATGAGGTTTGCTCTAAAAGCGGAGGAAGATATAGCGGATTAAGAGAGCAGCATGTTTGCTCGGGGCAAGAGCAAACTACAGGAATACCTTCTGTTTCTAATATTCCTAGCATTGTTGCTGGTAAATTGGGAGAAAATGTAATTTCTAGGGCTTTTTCAAGAAATGCTGGAAAGACAATTTCTGTGACTATGTCTGATGGAAATGTAGTAACCGGCGTTTTAAACAAAGAAGGAAATAAATGGGTTTTAAAGACAGCTGAAGGAGCCACTCAAGAGCTTAACCCTGCAGAACTTGCTAAACAACAGGGTTGGATAAAGAGAAACTTGTTAACTAGTGGAAAGGGGGGTTTTTGGAATCCCGGAGATGTTTTAAATTCCTTAAAGTGGGGGGGGATTACTGCTATTATTGCGGGAGTAATTAAATTTTTTAGTGTTCGGCACGCAACAGGAGATAGTGCAAGAGCAGCAGAAGCAGGAATAAGAGTTGGCGGAGCTGCAGCAGGAGGTTACCTGGCCGGTGTGGGAATAGTATCATTAACAGGCGGACCTGCGGGAGTGATAATTACAACTACTATAATTGTAGCTATTTGGTTTGCTAATAAATTCCTTACAAGAGAACAACAAAGATTAATTTCCTTTCAATGTACTCCGTGGCAGGCACAGACAGGAGGAAGCAATTGTGAATTATGCAATAATAAAGAGTTTCCATGCACAGAATACCAATGCAGAAGTCTTGGAAGCGGATGTGAAATAATAAATAAAGATACAGACGAACCGAGATGTGTCCATAAAGACCCAAGAGATGTTGATCCTCCAAATATAACAGCATGGACAGATATTTTGACAGATGATTATAGGTATGATCCTTTGCCGCAGGGGCAGTTTGGAGTTGAAATAAAGCATTTGAATGAAGAATGCCTTCCAGCATTCCAGCCATTTACTTTTGGAGTTCAATTGAATAAAGAAGGATTTTGCAGAATTGAATTTGAAAGAACAGCAAGCTTTGAAGATATGAGGTTTGACTTTGGAGGAAGAAATTTATTTAATACAAACCACAGCCAGACCATGAGCTTCCCTGGAGCTGCACATTTAGAACAGGCGGGAATCCTCAACATTACAAATGATGGGGAGTTTGAATTTTATGTGAGATGCCAGGCTGCAAGCAATGGAAAATCAAACAGGGAAGAATTTTTGTTCAAATTCTGCACAGAAAAAGGGCCAGACACAACAAGCCCAATAATAAGAGGATTTAACTGGAATGATAAATCCGCCATAGGATACTTTGGAGAAAACGAGCCAAGAGAAGTAAATACCCAAGTTTATACAAATGAGCCTGCACAATGCAGATGGGCTCATGAAGACAAAAACTATGAGGACATGGAAAATTCCTTGATTTGCTCTAATAATATAGACAATTTCAATGCTCAATTAAGCTATACATGCTCTGGAAAACTGACAGGCTTGGAAAACAACCAAGAAAATAAATTCTTTTTCAGGTGCAATGATACTTTTGGAAATGTGAATATACAATCTAAAACACTTTCTTTGATTGGAACACAGCCATTAGTAATAGATGAAATTGCTCCAAACGGCACAATAAAAGACTCAACAGATTCAATAAAAGTTACTCTTGAAGCAGAAACAAGCGCGGGAGCAAATGAAGGCAGGGCAACATGTTCCTATAGTTCTTCAGGAGAATCTGCAACATATGTCAAGTTCCAAAATACAGACTCACACACTCATTCAACAAATCTATGGCTGGAGCCTGGAAGTTATAGTTACTTTATAAGATGTATTGATTCGGCAGGAAATTCTGATACAGAACAAACAAGTTTCATTGTTGAAAGCGATACACAGACTCCTGTTGTTGTAAGAGCATATAGAGAATCAAATTATATGAATATAATAACAAACGAGGAAGCAGAATGCGTTTACAGCGACAATGCAAATGTTGGCTGCAGTTATTTGTTTGAACCAGACGGAATTTCTATGCAAAATTCTGAGGGAAACAAGCACCAGACAGCATGGAATCCAAGCAAGACTTTTTACATAAAATGCCAGGATGAATTTGGAAATCAGCCTGCTCCAAATGCATGCAGCATTGTTGTCAGCCCTTACTCAATAAAGTGATTTTTATTAATGAGGCTCACTCGTAAACTCGTTCGATTTTAGATTAAATATCTTAATATAATAAGAAGACATTATTATAAGTTATAGTATAGGGATACAATCTAATTTAATTGAAGATTTGTTAAAATTGATAGGGTATATTGTTTTAATAAGAAAAAGAGGGGATAAATTAATTTAATCGGTGTTGATATTTGTTCTTGATAGGGGCTAAATTTAATAAAGCTGTTTCTTTTTTATATATAATGATAAAAGAGCAGGGCAAAAAAGCCCAGATGCAGATATCTTTTGGGATGATTTTTTCAATAATATTGATAGTTGTTTTTCTCGGCTTTGCATTTTACGCAATAAAAACATTTATCTCAACAGGAAATAACGCAAAAGCAGGAATCTTTCTTGATAAAATTGAAGGAGATATAGAACAAATATTGAAAAGCTCTGTTGCCGTAAGCTCAAAGCCAGAAGAATACCTTTTGCCGAGCTTTGTTGATTTTGTCTGCTTTGTTGATTTTTCATCTGATTCCAAAGGAGAAAACAGAGAGCTATTCACAGAGTTAAAAAGAGCAGGCGATGACACAAAGAATTTGGTTTTTTATCCAATAAAATACACTGGCTTCGAATCTGCAACAATAAGCCATATTAATCTGGAAGAGACGGTAAATGAGGAGAATCCCCTTTGCATAGGAGCAAGAAACGGAAAGATTTCACTTATCTTGCGGAAAGATTATGGAGAAGCTCTTATTACAATTGAAAAACCATAAAAATTAATGAGGAAAATGTTAAACGTAGTAAAATCGGATTTTAATAGTTGGGGAGATAATAGGATTAAATTTAATTTCTCCAATCTAAAAAATATTAAATAAAATGGTGAATAATAATTTGGCTTCTGACATTAAAAAAAAATATCTGGATAAAAAAGGCTTCGTACAAATATCTTTTGCCTGGCTTTTTGCAATAATTGTCGGCGCTGTTATTTTATTTTTTGCAATCTATGCTTCTGTAAAATTGATTGGGACAGAAGGAACTGTTTCTTCAACAGAAGCTGGAAAAGAAATAGATATTCTCTTGAATCCTTTGGAAACAGGATTTAATGAAGAAAAGACAACTCCCTTGTCAACATCTGTGGAAACAAGAATCAATAATGGCTGTAGTGAACCAGAAGAATCAAGCCTGTTTGGGAAGCAAAAAATAAGCGTTTCCCAGAAAGTTTCAGACAAATGGACAGATACTGGAATTGAGTCAATTTCTTACAATAAATATGTCTTTTCAGGAAGAAGCACAGAGGGAGAAGACTTTTATCTTTTTTCAAAGCCGTTCAATTTTCCCTTCAAGGTTGCTGATTTGATTATTTTAACTTCCTCTAATGATAAATACTGCTTTGATGACGCTCCTGAAAAAATCAAGGAAGAATTGTCTGCGCTTGGCCAGGCAAATCTCTTTGTTGAAAATTGCCCTGAAGAAAGCCAAAAGATTTGTTTTAATGGTGGAGGAGACGGCTGTAATGTAGAAGTTGACACTTATGATAATTCTGTAATAAAAATAGGCTCTGGAGAGGAAAAAGTTTACTATGAAACAGATGCTTTGATGTATGCTGCGATTTTTTCAGATGCAAATTTGTATGAATGCCAAGTGAAAAGACTTATGCAAAGACTTGAATCTTTGGTTTTAGTTTACAATGAAAAAGAATCTGTTCTTTCAAATATAGGCTGCACTGCAGAAGTCAATATGTTAAGCCTGGCAGATTCAGCAGAAAATTTTGAAGATTCATCTGATCTCATAACAGTAAAACAGGCCGCAGACGATGCAGAAGATTCAAACGAAGATGCAGATTGCGGGCTATGGTAATAAAATGTTAAATAAAAAGATAAACCTTAATTATAACAAATCGTCTTAGTAAAAAGAGGTTATAGAATTAGGGTTGGTTATTAACTAAAATGATGAGGTTAAAAATGAAAAATACAAGAGGACAAATGAAGATACAGCAAATGGCATTCATGCTTATGGCTGTGACTCTTTTCCTTATTCTGGCCGGGTTGTTTATAATTACAATAAGATTCTCTGGATTGAAAGAAAGCGCAGAACTGCTTGAAGAAAAAGAGGCGCTTTTGCTGGCTTCTAAAGTTGCAGACAGCAGCGAGTTTTCTTGTGGAGGCGCTTTTGCTGGCACAGCTAGAGGAAACTGCATAGATACAGATAAGGTAATAGCATTAAAGGAAAGAATTAGTGAATACACTGGCTTTTGGAGTGTTGATGGAATTGAAATAAGATGGATTTATCCTTCAGGAACAGGAGAAGAATGCAGTTTGGATAATTATCCTGGCTGCGACAAAATAACGCTCGTTGAATCTCAGGGCGGAACAGGCATTTCAAACTTTGTTTCTCTTTGCAGGAAAGAAAATAGAGGAAATCTAATTCAAAGTAAATGCGAGCTTGGAAAGATAATTGTTAAATATGGAGAATAGGATAAAAATGATAATTAAAAATAAAAGTGAAGCTCAACTGGCAGATTTTATCTTAGCGGATAATATTTATTTTAATGACGGTAATTATATAAATGTTTCTATTTATGATCTCTTGCAGAGGTCAGCCCCAGAAGCTCAATTGGCGGAGCACTCGCCTGATAAGCGAGGTCTTAGCGGACATTCGGGTTCGATTCCCGGCTGGGGCGCCTCTGCGCTCATTTTTTTCTTAAATAAACCTTCTTTTTTAAAAATATAATGTATAAAATAATAAAGAATAAAAGAGCACAGGAAGAAATTGTCGGTTTTGCAGTTATAGTAGTAATTGTGGCGGTGATTATTCTTTTTTTCCTGGTTTTTTCCCTTTCGTCTGACAGAGAAACAGAAGAAAGCTATGAAATACAAAGCTTTTTGCAGGCAGCAACGGCATATACAAGCAACTGTGGGGACAAATCTGAATTTTTGCCTGTAAGCAAGCTAATTGCTGCCTGCTATAGGGAAGAACGTTGTAATAATGAAGAATATAGCTGTGATGTTTTGAATGAAACCTTAGTTGGTTTGATTGCAGAAAGCTGGCCTATTGGCCCTGATTTCCCTACAAAAGGCTATAAATTAGAGGCAATAGCTCCAGACAAGACAATTATCTCTATTAGCTCTGGAAATGCAACAAATGTTTACAAAGGCGCATCTCAGGTTCTTCCTGTAGCAGAAGAAGGATTAGTGGTTTACTTTACTATCTATTATTAGTTTTAGGTTAAATTTTAAGATTTACTATCAAAGAGTCTATGATAAGTTCTGGCCTATGTCTTCTCCTGTTTTTCGTCTTTTCTTCTATGAGTTCAATAAAACCGAATCTCTCTAAGAGTTTTATATCATCGTTTACTGTTTTAAAATTCCTTCCAAGCTTCTTTGCTAAGAGATATATAGAGCCTGGTTTCTGAGTTTTCAATACATGAAGAAGCCTGGCTTTTTCGTTGCTTAAAAGCCTTCTTAATGCAGATAGGCCTTCGAAATCGAAATCCTTTCGGGAAAACAGGCCTTTTTTTAATATGGAAAAAGCCCCTCCTGATTGAGTTATAGTAATCTCTCTTGTCTTTGTTGCCATTTTAAGCTGTTTTTATCTCTTCTTCTTTTATCTATATTATTTAATCATATATTATTGAAAAAACCATATATATTGATAAATCTTTCGTTTTTAGAAATATTTTCTGTTGCTTAGTTTGACTAACAATCTGTATCTATATTAAAGTAACATCATAAGGTTTATAAGTAAAACCTAGAAAATAGAGGGTTTCTATGGGGTTTGGAGAAAACAGGACAGTAAGCTTTTTAAAGAAAAAATCGTTTTCATTATAAATTAGCATCCAAGGCGTTTAGATTTGGATGTTCTAATAGGGTGTTCGAAAAATATCATATTCACAATACGGTAGCTCAACCCTATGGCTATCTTGTTGGGAAGGTTGCCTTTGGCAGCTCTTTATAGAGCTGAAAGGAGGTTGAAAAGAGAGAAAAAAAATGAGATTAAATTTTAGAAAAATTTCTGCAATAGCATCCAGCGCATTAATGCTTGGTATGACTGCGGGAATTGCGGCTGCTGCAAGCTGGCCAGCACCTTTCGTTGTTGGCGGCACTCCAAACGTAGCTATTGTCTATGGTTCAGGAGCAGCTTTTTCAGACCAAACAGCAGCACAAAGCCTTTCTACAAGTCTTGGTAGTTTTGTTAGTGGCAGTACTTCAACTGCAACAGGAGGAGACAGTATTGTATTATCAAAAAGTAGCGACAAAGTAAACCTTAGAGATGACGTTGCCACTGTTTTTGGAACCACTGTAGATGATGACGAACTTGCTGATTTATTGGCAGACGGAACATATACAGATGATGACAACACAGAGTATGACTTCACACAAAAGGTTACCCTTGGAAGCAATCTTGACATTACACACTTTTCTGATACAGACTACGATGATCTTATAGGAGCAAGCGATAGAACCCCTACAGTTGGTATTCAACTGGCTGGAAGTGTCCATGTATTAAACTATACACTGGATTTCACAACACACCCAGCTTATGATGCTGCAACATTAGAAACAACCACAATGAGACTGATGGGCAGAGACTATTATGTTTTGGATGTACTTAATGGTACAACGAACAAAACAACATTCCTTGACTCTGCAAATTCTGCTGTTGTAACAGAAGGACAAACTACAACTGTCGCAGGGAGATCGGTTAGCATTAACTTTATCTCCTCAACAGAGGTAAGGCTTGATGTTGATGGAGCAATCACTAATAGCTTGGCTGAAGGAGCAACATACAAATTGGCTGACGGAACATATGTTGGAGTTAAAGACATCCTTTATGATTCCAAAGAAGCTGGTATCAGCAAAGTTGAAATTAGTGTAGGTTCAGGAAAATTAGAGGTAAGTCATGGAGCAGAAGTAGAATTGAACGATGAAACAGTTGAGGAAATAATTGGCTTCTTGCAACAAGATGGTTCTGAGAAGCTTGATAAAGTAGTCCTTATGTGGTCAACAGATGATGAAGAATTCATCACACCTGCAGCTTCCTTGACAATGCCTGCATTTGGAGCTTTGAAGCTTTCTATGGGACCACACACACTTCTTGGATCCGGAGAGGAGACAGAAGTTGACGGCGGTTCTACAGAGATAGAAATACAAACAACCATTAAAGATGGAACTGTTACAATTCCTATCTTGCATGCAAACTCCACAGGAGAATTCGAGCTTATTGGAAAAGATTCTTCTAATAGACTGGTAACCGGAAACGCAACCCATACCGGAACTGTAGCTAACGACTGGGATGGTGTCCAGCCCTTAACCAATGTACTCTTCAATGAAACATATGGAGACAAATACATGGTTCTGTCATGGAACAATTCAAGAGACTCTGAGTCTTATTATGTAAAAGCAGATGTCATAACTGAAAACACTGTTGACAAGGTAAGACTTACAAACGTAGTTACAGGTGACGCAAAAACAGCTGCAGACAATGACGCTGTGTCATTCGGAAATGCTGAGATAACTGTTAGCGAGATAACTAATACGGGCGGTGTCAACGAGTTTTTTTATTTTAACGTAACTGCCAATACACATTTGAACGTGTTGTATACAGATACGGGAATGAAACTCTGGTTGCCATGGGAAGTAAATGCGAGCTCTAGCGCTTCAGTAGGATTAAATGCAACAGGTGCAATAAACCTTTCAGTAGCCGGTAATGATGAAACATTTACAACATCGTTTACTGGCCACAACTTTGATAGCTATTTCGTGAACTTCGATTCAGAAGACAGAGATGGTAACCTTGGTTCTGGAATTGCGTTTAACGTGACACTGGATGAATCTGGGACAACAAACAAAGTTCATGTGCAGACTGTTACAACAAACGGTCCTAACTCAGAGATTGAAAGCACAGACGACTTTGAATATTATGTCAGATCAGACGTGGCATCGAAAGTTATCCACTATACTGGTGGCGACTACGACTCTGCGACGATAACTTATCCTGGAGAAGATTCATTCGTGAATCTTTACCTATCTGCTCCAGAAACAGTTGTTGGCGGAACAGGAACACTTGGAGATGTCCTTGTGACAGACTCTGAAGTATCCACTGTTTCATCAAAGAACTTGATTGTCGTTGGAGGAAGCTGTATTAACACAGCTGCTGCTACATTAGTTGGCGGAGCTTATTGCGGATCTGCATGGACAACTGCAACAAATGTTGGCTCAGGACAATTCCTTGTAAAAGGATATGCTGATGCAGATAACGGAGCACTAACAAGCAAAATGGCACTTCTTGTCGCTGGTTGGGAAGCAGGAGACACAACGAATGCTGCAACCTGGGTAAGAACTGCTAGCTCAGTTGATACAAGCAAAACGTACAAAGGTACATCTGCAACAAGCGCAAGTCTTGTCGTAGCTTAAGGATAAACCCAAAAACTTTACTTTTTCTTTTTTATTTTTCTTTTTTTTAAATTCTGGCTGGAGCCAGAATTTAGTGGGATTTGTTTTGGATTTATTTAATATAAATAAGAGTAAAAAATAGTTAATGATAAAAGAGCCTAAGTTTAAGATAAAAGCATATTTAATAATAAAACAAGGTTAGGCAAGGAGGTTATATTAAAAGTTATAATTAACCTTTTAAATGCTATTTCATATTTCATAATAATGAGAAGGCTTATTTCCAAAGAAGAAGAGGAGAGAAAAAGAAAGAGAAACCAAACCATATTAGTTGTCTTCCTGGCTCTTATAATGGTTCTTAGCACAATAGGCTTTGCAATACAGAGCAACAGCGGGACAGCCCAGGCAGATGGAACTCTGGGAAATGAGATAGAATATAATGGCTACAGGTTTGTCAATCAGAATGGTTTATGGGTCTTGAATAATGAGAATTTTGTCTTTAGATATACTCCTCAAGAAGTTCCTGACATTGGCTCAGGACTCAAGCCATTGAACAGCTATCAGGGAAAGCCTGCTTATTTATATTCTGAAGACAATGGGGCAGAAGTAGAAATTGCAGTTAATCTTGGACAAGTTGTCCAAAGAATACAGAAAGCATGCCCTGAAAATACCAACTGCACTTTAGATTTGCCTGTAAAAACCTGTGCAGATAATTTTATAATCATAAGAGAAGATACTAATAATAGTATAGTTCAAAGTAACAATTGCGTTTACATTCAAGGAACAAAAGAGCAGCTGGCTGCACTGGCTGACCAGTTTTTATTTAAAATACTTGGAATAAGAGAAGAATAATGGCAAAAAGAAAAAAACCAACAGAAAAAGAAAGAACCAAAGACAAGAATATTGAATCTGAAAAGAACAGGAAAAGCCAGACAAAAGAGCAAAAAAAGATCTTGAAAGGCGTGTTCATAACTATCTGTTTTATTGTAATTGCATTTATTTTATTTTTGATTATTTCAGATTCCCTGAGCAAGTTTAAATATCAGGGAGTTGAATTTGAAGTTGTAAAATTTTGTGATGCAGGGCCTCCTTGCCTGATAACATATAAGACAAGCCTGCCTGTAAAAGTAATAGATAATAATACAGCTGTTATTGTAGAGAAGTCAAAGAAAGATACAGATTATCTTTTTTATTTCAGGAATGATCCAAGAAAATTAAAAGTGTTGTTTAACGGTTCTGTCCGTTTCGCAGAAAACATGGTTTTAAACAGCGAGGAAGGGTTTTTTTGCGATGGCTACGGGGCTATTGCCGGAGCTAATTTCAACCAGCTCTTTAAAGTTCTAAGAACAAATGTTGTCACAGATAAAAATGCTATGTGTGACCAAGAGCAAAGATATGTCTTTATTGAAGTTAAGCCTGGAGATGAGACAAGAATAGAAGAATACAGCCGTTCGTGCTATAACATATATATAAAAGACTGCGAGATACTTAAGGGAACAGAAAAATTCATGATTGAAGCTCTTATCAAAGTTAATGAAGATCTAAGAGAGGCAGATAGTCAAAAATAATCCATAAATAATTTTACGTTTTTGTTTTCAATTTTTTATATAATAATCTTAAATCAGAATAAAAGGGTATTTCTTTTATCTTGAATATTTTGACTTCGGCAAACCAGATTGCAACTACAAAAACAGTGCTTAAAGCATACCAGAAAAATATGTGTGTTATATCAAAAAAACTTGAGCCTGAAACTGCAACAAGACTTAAGATAAATATTCTTAGTATATTGACTACCAGGAAAAAGATAAATGAGAGAGCAATCATTTTAACCCTCTTATTTAATTTTATTCCGGGCGTTGAAAGATTGAGTATTAATAAGAGATAATATGCTGCTCCGGCGATGCATGCTTCTATAAGCTCAATTGGAATCATTCTATTTATCAAAATGATTCTGCCGGAAACAAGGAGCGCATCATAAAACAAATCTAAAAGCCAAAAAACAGGCAAAACAGTCAGAGGAGTAAAGACAAGATAAAAAATCCATAGGTTTGCAATAGCAGCAATGATTAATATAGCATATCTCAATATTATGTCAGGGATTTTTTTATCCATTGCGAAAGCAATCAAAATAACTTTATTAATTTACCTTATTTTAAAGTAATAATTTTATTGTTTTACATTTACTTATTCATTCTCGCACTTATATGAAAAAAATTTAATGCGACAAAACCCTGTCCTATTTAATATCACAAACCACCCTATAATATTATTGTAATTTTCTTATTTGCATTAAATGTGCTTTCTATGTTTAAAATTACATTAAAAAATACTGCAGAAATGTATTTAAATAATTTAATTCCTATAATTAAATGAAAACAAGCGAGAAAAGAAAGATTGCTCTTGTATGGACTTTTCTTGGAATTGCAACACTGCTAAGCTTTTATTTTGATAACGAGGTTGTTAAATTAATTTTCTTGATAAGAAACAATATATTGACTGATTTCTTTATGGGAATAACTTTTGTGAGCTCTTTATTAATCATCTTCATTTTCCTGACATTATTATTTATCAAGGAAAATAAAAGAAAATGGATTCTTCCGCTGTGGCTCAGCCTTGGCTTGTCTGTTGTTATAAGCTTCTTGTTAAAGGTTGCTATACAAAGGCCAAGACCATATATTTCTGGAGTTGTTTCTGTTATAGGAGACTTGGCAAAAAACAGCCATTCTGTCTGGAATTTTTCCTTTCCTTCTTTCCAGGCAATGATGATTTTTGCAGCTGTTCCATTTTTAGGCAAGGAATTTCCTAAATTCAAATATCTCTGGATTATATTTGCTTGCTTGGTTGCTTTATCAAGAGTTTATCTTGGACTGCACTTCTTAAGCGACGTTATCGTGGGTTCCATAATCGGCTATCTAATAGGATTCTTTGCATTCAGATGGTGGAAGGAGAAGTTTAGATTGTACTAAACTTCACGTTATCTCTAAAGAGGAAAATATAGATTGTCTTTTAATAAATATCCAAGCCCATAAGTTATGTTATATAGATAAAATATTGTCTGTAATATATCTCAATTAATTCTTCTATTAAAATCTTTATATCAAATTAAGAATAAGAAAAATTATTTCCTTCTTGCTATTCTGACTGCTATGACAATTATGACTATTACAAGTATCAGATTCAAAAGTCCAATGCCCCATATCAAGGAATTTCCGCCAGAGAAAACATTTCCTGTTATTCCAAGAAAACCAGAGGATTCTTCTATTACAACAGATACTGGCTGACTTACCAATTCTCCATCTGAAACCATTTCAAGGAAAAATGTTTGGCTTCCAGAAACACCCTTATTGACACTTAAAGTAACTGTTACATCTCCAGACTGGCCTGCACCCAGAGCCAAAGAGCTTTTATCCAGGGAAAATGAAGAAGCCCAAGATTCAGAGCCTGCAACATTTAATGAATAAACTTTTTGAGAATCTCCTGTGTTTGTGACTGTTGCTTTTACAACAAGATTTGAGTCAGCGGTTCCGCCGGAAACAGTGCTTGCTGAAACAGAAACTTGTGATGCTGAAGAACAGCCTCCTGAAACAACAAGAGAAACGAAAAATTCTGCAGGATCATCGTCGTAATCATTTTCGTAAAGATCGCTGTCTTCATCCAATACCCTAAGAATCAAAGTATGTGTTTTTTCTTCTGCGTTTTCTGGAATGTCAAAAGAAAGGGAAAGATCTGTATTTTCAAATTCATCCAAATCGCCAACTTCAAATATCTTGTCTATGAAAAGCCTTTCTTTATCATAAACATCGACTTTGACTTCATCCTGGGCGCTGTCTCCAATATTCCAAACATCTGCCCTTAAATCAACTGTTTGCCCGCATTGAAGAGTTTCAGGCAATTCTATATTTCTAAGTACAACAAAATTTGATTCTTCTTGAACTGAAACTGCTGAAAAATCTGCTCCGCAAGTATCATCTACTGTGAAAAGATTATCATTGTCATCTATTACTCCTGTAGCACGAACAACAAGATTGTAATCAATTCCAGAAAGTTCATCCAAGTCAAAATCCAAATCATCGTCGTCCACTCTGAAAGTTACTGTGAATGTGTCTTCATCTCCGTCCTTAAGATTGAATTCTTCTATTTCATCAAAATCCACGGCAAAATCAGTCAAGTCATCATTTGCAATTGCCCATTCAAGGGAAATATCATCAACATCAAGATTTCCGTTGTTTTCAACTCTTATTTCTACTTCAACTTCGTCAAAAAGAAGCCATTCATCATCTTTTCCA
>Ga0209210_1002381_pt1 | contig 13804 bp, 14 predicted proteins | sample RifGroA1_FD_183991 | JGI IMG/M metagenome (GOLD analysis project Ga0209210, IMG submission 183991) | Contaminated groundwater microbial communities from Rifle, Colorado, USA - Rifle Groundwater A1 (SPAdes) (version 2) | ecosystem: Environmental > Aquatic > Deep subsurface > Groundwater >...
AGAGTTTCGACCTTTTGTTTCGCGGGCTGGAAATAACGACCGGCGGTCAGCGTGTCCACGACTACAACACTTTGGTGGAGAAGATAAAAGACAAAGGTATGGACCCGGAAAGGTTTTCCTTCTACCTGCAGGCGTTTAAGGTTGGGTTACCGCCGCACGGTGGTAGCGCCACGGGGCTTGAGCGTGTAACCGCGCGACTCCTTAACCTGCCCAACGTCAAAGAGACGACCCTCTTCCCGCGCGACCTCAACCGCATTGACACTCTTCTTTCAACCGACAAAAAAGAGTAGGGAGTGTTAAAATAAATTTATGAATGTAGTTGAAAAAAGAAAAATACTACCAACAGCTACCATACGCCCTTATTTTCAAGATGGGAATTTTGTTCTTTATCACGCAGACGCTATAAATTTTCTAAAACTTTTACCTGAAGATTCGGTCGATATGATTTTTGCCGATCCGCCCTATAACCTCTCAAACGGAGGGTTCACTGTCCATGCTGGACGGATGGTAAGCGTCAATAAGGGCGTCTGGGATGTGAGTAAGGGCTTTAAGGACGACTACGCCTTTCATTACCGCTGGATGGAAGCGTGCAAGCGAGTGCTAAAAACTAATGGAACTTTGTGGGTTAGCGGTACCTATCATTCTATATACCAATGTGGCCATGCCCTCCAATCTCTCGAATACCACATTTTGAATGATATTTCTTGGTTCAAGCCAAATGCATCTCCTAATTTAAGTTGCCGTTTTTTTACAGCAAGCCATGAAACTCTGATATGGGCACGCAAGGAAAAAAAGTCACGGCACACGTTTAATTATGATCTTATGAAGGGAGGGGACTGGCCTGGCGACCAACTTAAAAAACCCGGACTTCAGATGCGTTCTGTTTGGGCCATCGGAACCCCAAAACCGGAAGAAAAAAAATATGGCAAACATCCTACTCAAAAACCGCTCGAATTGCTCAAGCGCATTATTCTTGCCAGTACCAATAAGGACGATGTGGTACTTGATCCTTTTACCGGAAGTTCTACAACCGGTCTTGCAGCAACAATACATGATCGGAAGTTTATCGGTATTGATTTAGAAAAAGAATATCTTGAACTTTCAAAAAAACGCTTGGCGGATGTTAAAAAGAACAAAATATGAAAATAGTTACTCGTTCTACCGCCATTAAAAACCTTAAACAGTATATAGACCAGGATCTTCGACAACTTGCCAAGCAGTATGGAATTACCTCCTACGAAACCGGCAAACAAAATAAAGGATGGAAAGGTCTTGCATTGGAAAGACTTGCCGGATTAGAGACAAACGTATCAAAAGCTCCGAATGGTCTCACCTATGAGTTAAAATCAGTCAGTTTTTATAACAAAGGGAAAATACTTACTCCGAAAGAAACCATGGCGATCACTATGGTTAATCCGGATGAACTTCGGAAACATGAGTTTTTTGAGAGTCATTGCTGGTCAAAACTAAAGACAATTATATTCTGTGCAGTAATGTGGCATGGTAAAAATGCAGAAAAAGCTGAACTGATTAAAGTTGCGAGTCTAGATTTTGCAAAAGACGACCAGTTGATCAAAGAAATTAAAGCTGATTATGACTTCATAAGAAATAAACTTAACAAGAAAGGATTTAATTCTCTCACAGGGAAAGACGGTAGGTGGATACAAGTTCGAACAAAAGGTTCCGGGCATGGGTCAACAAGCCGTGCATTTTATGCACGCACAGCTTTAGTACAAAAAATATTTGAAATTGCATCTTAAGGAGATTTGAGGTTTTTCACTGAGTTTTAGAATCATTTTATTTTAAGCTACAATAGGGTGGACATGGAAAAAGCGTACACCCCCAGCGACGCAGTGTTAAAGCGCTATGCCGACGTGCTTGTAAATTTTGCGCTTAATCACGGCAAGGGTATTAAAAAAGGAGACGTGGTCAACATCAACGGCCCCGAGAGTTCCAAACCACTTTTTTTGGCCGCGCGCACGGCCGTACTTAAGGCAGGCGGGCACGTGATACAGCACTATCTGCCGAACGATGACGACCGTTACAACTTTAGCGCCACGTTTTTTGAGCACGCAAAGGCGCATCAGCTCGACTTTTTTCCGCAACTCTACTTTAGGGGGTTGGTAGACCAAACAGACCACGTGTTGTTTATACTCGGTAATACCGACCCTCACGTGCTTAAGAACGTGCATCCAAAAAAAATCATGCGCCGAGGCCTGGCGCTCAAGCCATACCTGGACTGGCGCCGAGAGAAGGAACACCAGGGCAATTTGTCTTGGACTATAGCTCTCTACGGCACGCCTGCTATGGCAAAAGAAGCGAACCTTTCAAACCGCGATTACTGGAAGGAGATCGAAAAGGCATGTTTTCTCAAAGACAAAAATCCTGTCGCCACTTGGCGCCGCGTCTATCGCGACATCCACGCTTACAACCGCAAGCTTGATGCCCTTTCTCCACACATTGAAAAACTCCATGTAGAAGGTAAAGATTCCGACCTCTGGATTACTCTGGGTAAAAAGCGCAAATGGCTTTCAGGCCGCGGCGCAAATGTGCCAAGCTTCGAAATTTTTACCAGCCCAGACTGGCGCGGAACAGAGGGCTGGATACGTTTCAACCAGCCACTCTACCGCTACGGCAACCGCATAACCGGCATTGAGCTCACGTTCAAAAAAGGTTGCGTAGTTAAAGCAAAAGCAAAGACAGGAGAAAAATTGCTTAAAGAAATGATACGCACGCATGGTGCCGATAGAGTGGGGGAGTTTTCGCTCACCGACAAGCGGTTTTCCCGCATCACTAAGTTTATGGCGGAAACTCTGTTTGACGAAAACATCGGCGGTCCCGAGGGCAACACTCACATAGCACTGGGCTCATCGTATGCCGACACTTACGCAGGCGACGTGCGCTCACTAACGGAAAAGCAAAAAACGGCACTTGGCTTCAACGACTCCTCCGTGCACACCGACATCGTCTCAACCGCCAAGCGCCGCGTTACCGCACATCTAACAAGCGGCCAAACAAAGGTGATATATGAAAATGGCGAATTTATTATATAACATTCTGCGCACAATACTGCAAAAGAGAGCGCTCCGGGCCGCTAGGCCAAGTCCAACTCTCTTTTGCAGTATTGTGTGCCCCACTTCATATGCCTATCACCGTTAAAACTCCAGTATACGAAGGACCGCTCGACCTCCTTTTGGAACTGGTGGAGAAGCGCAAATTGCTCATCAACGACATTTCACTCGCGGCTGTGACAGAAGAGTATCTAGAGCGCGTAAACTCTATGGAAAACTCTCCGATGGGAGAAACTGCGGAGTTTATTGCGCTTGCGGCAACTCTACTTCTTATAAAATCCAGGTCGCTACTGCCCTTTCTTTCTTTAACCGGGGAAGAGGAGCAGGACATCAAGGAGCTCGAGTACCGCCTTGCTCTATACCAAATTATTAAAAAGGCCGGAAATGGGGTTGCCGCCGCAATGAGCGCCCCATATTTATGGGAAGGGAGCGGGGTAGAGCCGGAACCTTTGTACGCGCCCGACACATCTGTCACGTTAGATAGCGTACGCAGCGCGGCGCGCGTACTTATCGATGGTTTCCCGCAGGCGCTCTCGCTCCCCAATGTGTCTGTCAAAAAAATGATGTCGCTTGAAGAGATGGTGGCGCGGCTCGAGGCGCGGGTTAGTAATGCCATGCGCCTTTCGTTTAAAGAGTTTTCAGGACTCGGGAAACGCGAGCGTACCGAGGTTGTGGTGAGTTTTTTGGCGCTTCTGGAGCTGGTAAAAAGGGGTATAATAAAAGTCACACAGGAGCGAGACTTCGGGGATATTATGCTTGAGTCTGATTCTGTTTCTACACCTACGTATGAATGACCGAGAGCTTATTATAAACATGGAGACTCTCATTTTTGCTCTGGGACCATTAAGCCGCGAGGAGCTCGCCATGTCACTTGGTATATCTCTGCCGGAGTGCGAGAGGATTCTTGCTACACTGGTTATGGAAAGCCGCACACGTGGGGTGGTTATTGTATACGACGGCACCATGGCCGAGATGCGTGCATCACCACAAGCAGCGGAGCTTATAGAGCGTGTGCGCAAAGAGGAGTTTACCAGAGAAATAGGCCGCGCCGGACAAGAAACTTTGGCCGCAGTGCTTTACCGAGGGCCTCTCACACGCAGTGAGATAGACTTTATACGCGGGGTAAACTCGAGCCACATTTTGCGCACTCTCACCATGCGCGGATTGGTGCGCAAAGTTGTGAATCCAAAAGATATGCGCTCCTTTTTGTACGAACCCACCACCGAGACGTATGCGCACCTTGGCGTGCAGGGGCGAGATGACCTACCCGGTTATACAGATGTGAGCCGACAACTGGCAGCGCTTGAGGAAAACTATCGCTCCCAGCAAGACTCAACCGACGCATGACGCATATGATAAAACCTTTCACTCTTACTCGCACTACCTACACTTTTTTGTTTGCAACAGCATCTCTGTGTCTTGCGGTACTCATCACGATAAATGTTCCGCCATTTATCGGTATGCCGGTTGAAGCTAAGGAATTGGCGGTATTCCCCGCACCCATCGCGCTACCCGCAGAGGATTTAGCTGCAAAAGCGGCCGTACTCTATGACCCCACAACGGGCCAGATTTTGTTTGCAAAAAACGCCACGGAGCCGCTCGCTCTCGCGTCTCTTACAAAACTTATGACCGCACAGACCATTTTGGCGCAAACTAGCGAGCGGCAGATTGTTACTATTACTTCACAAAACTTGCGGCCGGAAGGAGACTGGGGACTCCGTCCCGGAGAGATGTGGTCGGTTGAGCAATTACTGCGTTTTGGTCTTGTTGCTTCAGCAAATGACGCAATGGCCGCTGCTGCAGATGCCGTTGGCCCAACCATTATCGACGAGATGAACCGCACCGCAAAGGTTTTGGGTCTTTCGCAAACGCACTTTTCAAACCCTACCGGGTTGGATCTGGACTTGGAAACTGCCGGAGCATACGGGTCGGCCTACGATGTCGCTCTTCTTGTAACTTCTTTTATGCAACGCTACCCGACTCTTTTTGGAGCTACCGCCAAGCCGTCAGTTACTATTACCTCGGGAGATGTACTGCTTAACGCCACATCAACCGACACGCCGCTTTTGGACATCCCGGGGCTTGTAGGTGCAAAAACAGGATACACTGACCTGGCCGGAGGCAACCTTATAGCAGTGTTTGATATAGAGATAGGACACCCGCTAATTGCCGTTGTTCTCGGTTCAACGCGCGAAAAACGTTTTGAAGACATTCGTGCTCTTGTTGTGGCCGTGCGCTCCAATGGTAAATAAAATATGACTACTTTAGACCTAATGCGTATATTTTTGCCATCTTTGATAGCATTCCTCTTTGGCGTGGGGATGACGCCGTTTTTAACTCATGTGCTTTACAAATACCGCTTTTGGAAACCGCGCGCAGGAAAAGTTGGACTCGACGGCACGCCTGCAGAAACATTTAACCGTCTGCACGAAAAAAGAGAGGTTGGCACTCCGCGCGCCGGCGGCGTCTTGGTGTGGGGGAGTGTTTTGGTAACCGCTATGGTCTTGAGGATCCTCTCCGTTAATTTCCCCGATGTGTTTGGCCACATAGATTTTATAAGCCGCACACAAACATGGCTGCCGCTTGCGGCTTTAGTGGCGGGGGCCATGGTGGGTTTTGCAGACGACTACTTTGAAGTGCGCGGGCGCGGTGGTCTGCCTTTGCGTGTGCGCCTGCTTGCAGTGGCCATGGTGGCGCTGTTTTGCGCCTGGTGGTTTTTTAACAAACTTGGGGTGTCGGCAATTTCTTTCCCTTTCATAGCGGGGCCGCTTGAGCTTGGGTGGCTATTTATACCGTTCTTTGTTTTGACCGCGTTATTTTTGTACGCCGGCGGCGTTATAGACGGAATAGACGGACTCTCGGGCGGTGTCTACGGAACAATTTTTGCCGCATATGCGGGGCTCGCGTTTTTCCAAAACCAGATGGACATCGCCGGGCTCTCTGCGGCAATAACGGGAGCTCTCTTGGCCTTCTTATGGTTTAATATCCCACCAGCACGTTTTTACCTTTCTGAAACGGGTACAATGGGGCTCGCACTCGCACTGACTGTTATCGCATTTTTAACCGATGCTCACGGAGAGGGGCACGGAGTGTTCGTTCTACCGATTATTGCATTTCCGTTGGTTGTGACAGTTCTGTCAGTCATAGCGCAGATTTCTTCTAAAAAACTTTTTGGGCGTAAAATATTACGCGTTGCTCCGCTCCACCATCACTTTGAAGCAATAGGTTGGCCGGCATACAAGGTGACCATGCGATACTGGGTCGTTAGTATGATTGCCGCCATTATAGGACTTTCTATAGCGCTATTGTGAGAAAGCCCGTCGACACTGCCTTTTTACTCACTACAAGCGCGCTGGTCGTAGTCGGACTTCTTATATTCACCTCCGCGGCTCTTGGGCTTTTGGCGCGCGATGGAGGCGCCTCATTTACCTCGGTGGCTGTCAGCCAACTTTTGCTTGGAATGGTGTGCGGGGGTATCTTCAGCTACTTTCTTTCGCGCATAGACTACCGTTTGTGGCGTCAATACACACCGTACCTATTTGGATTTGCGCTGCTACTAACCTTGTTAACTTTTGTCCCTCATGTAGGTCTTACGCTCAAAGGCGCTTCGCGCTGGATATCTCTTGGCCCAATTTCCTTTCAACCGTCAGAGTTATTGAAGTTTGCAACTGTAGCTTTTCTCGCTGCGATGTATGCTTCGCATTACAAACAAGTAGGAACATGGCGGTGGGGAATACTACCTCTAATCCTTATAGCCGGGAGCGCAACTCTTATGGTTTTGCGCCAGCCAGACACGGCGAGTGCAATGGTGATTGCTCTGTCCGCAGTGGCTATGTTATTTACTGCCGGCGGGAAACTTTCGCATCTGGTTATATTGGCTCTTGTTGGAGTGTCTTTGGTCGGTTTTGCCGCATATGAGAGACCGTACGTGGCCGAACGCTTGTATACCTTCATCAACCAGGGTGCCGACCCGCAGGGCGCCGGTTGGCAGATACAGCAGTCGCTTATTTCGGTCGGCTCTGGAGGCCTATTTGGTCGCGGATTTGGACAAAGTATAGAAAAGTTTTCCTACCTGCCGGAGCCCATTGGCGACTCGATTTTTGCAGTTGCCGGTGAGGAGTTTGGTTTTGTCGGGTCCGGAATACTCATCGGGCTGTTTGTCGCCTTTGCGGTGTTGGGCCTCAGAATAGCCGCGCGCGCTGCGGATCCGTTTGGCGGCCTTTTAGCCGTAGGTATAGTTGTCTTGATAGTCGGGCAGTCATTTTTTAACATTGCTTCAACACTCGGACTGGTACCATTGGTTGGCGTTCCGCTTATATTCGTCTCTCACGGCGGAACTGCGCTCGCTGTCGCGCTCATCGAGGTTGGGGTGTTGTTGAGTGTCTCTCGACGGATGAAAAAATAACAGAGTCTGCTACACTACAAAGTACATGAAAATACTCTTCACAGGATCGGGCTCTGGAGGGCACTTTTACCCGATTATTGCGGTTGCCGAGTCAATGAGCGACACTGTGCGCGAGAGAAAATTGCTTGAGCCGACATTGTACTATGCGGCACCAACTCCGTACGACCGAGTACTACTTATAGCAAACGGCATAACTTTTGTACCGACTGCTGCAGGAAAAATGCGCCGCTATTTTTCTCTACTTAACCTTGTCGACATCTTCAAAACAGGTTGGGGAGTTATCCGAGCTTTTGTGCGTGTATTCTTTATATACCCAGATGTCGTCTTTGGCACTGGAGGATATGCTTCGTTTCCCACCATACTTGCGGCGCGCTTTTTCCGCATACCGGTGGTGATATACGCGGCCGACGCTGTTCCAAGCCGAGTCAACCTCTGGGCGGGAAAGTTTGCACGCAAGGTAGCTATAGCTTTTCCGGAGGCAGCACATTATTTTCCTGAAGATAGGGTTGCACACACAGGTGCGCCCGTGCGTAAGGCGGCGTTGCTGCCCGCGCGCGAAGGCATGCATGAGTTCTTAAAGCTTGAACATAATATACCCGTCATAGTAATACTTGGCGGTTCGCAGGGAGCGCAGGTTCTCAACGAGGGAGTTCTGTCGGCACTACCGCTTCTGGTGGAAAAATATCAAGTAGTGCACCAAACCGGCGAAAAAAACTTTGATGAGGTAATCGGGCGCGCAAAAGTCGTTCTTGAGAACTCAAATCATGCGGAGCGTTATCGTCCTTTTGGCTATCTTAACGATCTTGCTCTGCGCATGGCGGCTGGCGCTGCGACTATAGTTGTCTCGCGCGCGGGCTCTGGAAGCATCTTTGAGATCGCCGCATGGGGGTTGCCTTCAATCCTAATACCGATACCTGAGCCAACCTCCCACGATCAGGAAAAAAACGCATTTGCCTATGCTCGTTCGGGTGCCGCCGTAGTTATCGAGCAAAATAACCTGACCCCCGGGCTCCTAATATCCGAAATCAACCGCATAATTGGCGCGCCAGAGCTCATGCGCCACATGTCGGAGAGGGCGCGCATGTTTGCCAGAGTTGACGCTTCAAAAACAATAGCAAACGCCCTATTAGATATAGCTGTCTCACACGAGTCATGAGTAATAAGGTGGTCACGCGGTTCGCTCCGAGTCCAACCGGCAACCTCAATCTGGGCGGTGTGCGGGCGGGGATTTTTGCCTACTTGTTTGCCCGTCACAATAGAGGGGAGTTTATTGTGCGTATAGAAGACACGGACAGCGAGCGTTCCACAAAAGGTTATGAAGAGAATATTTTAGAGGCACTCGCATGGCTCGGGCTCGAGTATGACAACCTACTTAGACAAAGCGAACATGCCGCGCGACACGAGGAGTTGTTGCGTAAGTTAGTTGCAGAAGGTAAAGCATACGTGTCTCAAGAAAATACCGAGACAATGCCTTCCCAAACTAGGGAGTCGCCTCAAAAAGGAGGGAGGGGAAGGAGCGAGGTAATCCGTTTTAAAAATCCAAATAAAACAATCAGTTTCGATGATGTGGTTCATGGCACTATTTCCTTTGACACTTCCGAGCTTAAAGACTTTGTTATCGCCAAGAGTTTTACCGAGCCGGTTTTCCATTTTGCGGTTGTCGCCGACGACTGGGACGAAGGAGTAACTCACGTAGTGCGCGGCGAGGACCACATCTCCAATACCCCCAGGCAAATATTGATAGGAGAGGCGCTCTTTGCTCCACGGCCCGTGTATGCCCACCTACCTCTTATACTTGGCCACGACCGCACAAAACTCTCTAAACGCAAGGGAGCCAAAGCGCTTACCGAGTACCGCGATGAGGGTTACCTACCGGAGGCAGTTCTTAATTTTGATGCGCTGCTTGGATGGCACCCCGCAGGAGAGGAAGAAATTTTGACCAAAGAGCAGCTGGTCGAACAGTTTACTCTTGAGCGAGTGCAAAAAAGCCCCGCGATATTTGATGAAGAAAAACTGCTCTGGTTTAACCGCGAGCATATAAAACTGCTTTCGGACGAAGAATTCACTCACCGGTTAGAACAATTTTCCTCTTCCTCTATAAACCCGGCATTCGCACCACTCCTTAAAGAGCGGGTACAGACGCTTCTTGAGGCATCCAAAGCTCTAGAGAGCGGAGAATTTAGTTTTATGAAGGACGCTGCCGTATATGACAAAGAATTTCTACTAAAAGGTGCTAAAGCAAAAGGGCCTGAAGTGCTTACCTATCTTACTAAAACGGTGGAGATACTTGGAGCGATTGAAACAAAAAATTTTACTGCAGAGAGAGTAAAAGAGGCGGTGTTTCCATACGCAACGGAAGTGGGGAGGGCTGCGGTGCTGTGGCCTATGCGAGTATCGCTCTCTGGGATGGAAAAATCGCCCGACCCATTTACTCTGGCCGGACTCTTGGGCAAGGAAAAAACGTTGGAGCGGCTGTGTAAAGCGACCAATATGCTACAGTAAGGCAATGTCACGCGGTCGTGCAGTCGTTATTTTGTGCGTGCTTTTTGGGGTGCTGTGGGCTATCACCACGTATGCCGACACAGCAAGCGATATAAAGGCCCAAATAGACGCTAGCGCACAGCAGATAGCCCAGCTAAAGACAGAGATAGCACTACTGCAAACCGAACTCAACTCCGCAAGCGAGCAAAAACAGACACTCCAGACGGCGGTAAAAGCGCTAGACCTCAACATTCAAAAAATAACCAAAAATATTTCACTCACCAACGCTCAGATCACACAAAAAGACAAAGAAATATCGTCACTTTCCGGTTCTATCACCACCACGGTCGGCAACATAGGAGCAAGAAAAAAGGAGATTGCGGACTCACTAAGAGAGCTTGAGCTGCTTGATGCACAGCCAATTGTCGTGGCTTTAATTGGTGGAGCGACCCTATCGGAGCTTTTTGACAAAGCGGCAACGTTGGAGAGAGTACGCACCGGCTTACAAAACCATGTTTACGAACTCTCATCTCTCAAGGTCTCGTACGAGACGGATAAGAATATCGCTGAAAAAAAACGCAAGGAGCTGGATAACCTCAAGACAAACCTTAACCAAGAGAAGCAGGGGCTCGCCATTGCACGAGAAGCACAAAACCAACTCCTTACGGAAACAAAAAACAAGGAGTCCACCTATCAAGCCCAGATAGCAAAAAAACAGGCAGAGGAAATTAAGTTTGAACAAGACCTTCTCAATTTTGAATCACAGCTTAACTTACTGGTTAATCCTGGCAGCTTTGCGGCGGCGCAAGCCGGAATTCTTATGTGGCCGCTCGACTCGGTGCATATAACACAGTATTTTGGCAATACCGATTTTTCGACTCAAAACCCGCAGATATACAATGGCAAGGGACATAATGCCATAGACTTGCGAGCAAGCCCGGGAACACTGGTGCGCTCCGCCCGCGGCGGTGTGGTGCGCGGGGCAGGGAATACCGACCTCACCTGCCCAGGTGCCTCCTACGGTAAGTGGGTGTTTATAGACCACGATAACGGACTTTCAACCATTTACGCCCACCTGGCCACATACTTGGTGGGGCAGGGGGAGAAGGTCTCCCAAGGGCAGGTAATAGGGTACTCCGATACCACCGGCTATTCTACAGGGCCTCATCTGCACTTTGGTGTCTACGCGAGTGCTGGCGCCAAGATAACTTCCTTCCCGAGCATAAGCTGCAAGGGCAAGGTATATACCATGCCGGTTGCCGATCTATCCGCCTATCTCAACCCGCTTTCCTATTTACCGACCCTGCTATAATGAGATATCAACAGGCATATAATCCAATATTATATCTCCATTCTGCGGCGTTATAATAGATATACGGTATAGGTCGAACCGTACTTACGCAGTTTTTCCGTACCTAATTGAACATATCTTATGAATAGTCTTACTATGGTCGTGTATTGGCTGGTTATTATAGGCGGACTCAACTGGGGCCTGGTCGGCCTTGGCGCGTTTGCCGGCGGCAACTGGAATGTGGTTAGCTTGGCTCTAGGCTCGTTGCCGCAAGAAGTAGAGTGGCTGGTATATGTGTTGGTTGGCCTCTCGGCGGCGTGGATGCTTGTTAAAAAAATAGGCATGAATTCTTCTTCGGATTCGATGTAGGAATCTCGACATTTTCAACAAAAACCTGCCGCATAGGTGGCGGGTTTTTGTTTTTTACCCTATGGTATACTTTTCTACTGTGACTCCAACTCCTGCCGTCGCCATAAAAGAACTGCGCAAAGTGTATAAGGGCGGAACAGAGGCGCTTAGGGGTGCTACTTTAAACATAGATATGGGGGACTTTTTTGCGCTCCTTGGGCCAAACGGGGCGGGGAAGACAACTCTCATCAGCATACTCGCCGGACTTACCGTCAAAACAAGCGGCGATGCGGAAATTTTTGGAACGTCTATAGACACCGACCACTCATTAGCCAAGTCATACATGGGTTTGGTGCCGCAGGAATTTAACTTCAATATTTTTGAAAGTGTAATTGACATCGTTGTAAACCAAGCGGGCTACTACGGCATACCGCGCGCCAAAGCGCTCCTTGATGCAGAGACGATACTCAAAGAGCTCGGGTTATGGGAAAAACGCGCGGAAAAGGCGCAAAAACTCTCCGGCGGTATGAAACGACGGCTGATGATAGCGCGCGCGCTTATCCACCACCCGCAACTGTTGATACTAGACGAGCCGACAGCGGGGGTAGATGTGGAGTTGCGCCGCAGTATGTGGAAGTTTTTGCGCAAATTAAACACCGAAGGCACGACCATTATACTTACAACCCACTACCTGGAGGAGGCCGAGCAGTTGTGCCGCACAGTGGCGGTTATCAACCGCGGTCTGATTGTCGTACACGAGCCAATGCATGCGCTTTTAACTCGCCACGGCGACAAGGACCTCGAGGACATCTTTATGGAGCTGATAGAACAAAAGTAGCCGCACAATATGGAAACAAACAAAACTCTCATAGCATATTACACTGTCGTGCGAAAGGATGTTGTACGGATAGTCCGCTTGTGGAAACAGACTTTTTTGCCCTCTGTTGTCACCACTGTGCTGTACTTTATTGTTTTTGGCTCCCTAATCGGCTCGAAGCTGCCGCCGATACACGGCGTTACCTATATTATGTTTATCGTGCCCGGGCTGGTGATGATGCAGGTCATTATGAACGCATACAGCAACACCTCCTCCGCTCTGTTTATGGCCAAGTTCCAGCGCAATTTAGAGGAGATGCTGGTGTCTCCAATGCCAGAGTGGGTCATCATAGCAGGGTATGTAACCGCTGGCATAGTACGCGGAAGCATCACGGGTGTTTTGGTGCTCAGTGTCGGGCTCTTTTTTACACACCTCACCCTTCACAGCATACCAATAATCATGGCCGCGTTTGTACTGACCTGCATACTCTTTTCGCTCGGCGGCTTTCTCAACGCCATGTTTGCGGAAAGCTTTGACTCGATATCCATAATCCCAACGTTTGTGTTGACGCCGATGACATTTTTGGGCGGCGTATTTTACTCTATACAGCAGTTTCCTCCATTTTGGCAAACGGTGTCCCTGGCCAATCCGGTGCTCTATATGGTTAACGTATTCCGCTATGGTTTTCTAGGCACATCCGATGTCAACATATGGCTCGCGTTTGGCGTGCTAATAGGACTCATTGCGCTCTTTATAATTCTCATACTCCGGCTCTTTAAAAGGGGAGTGGGGCTTAAAACCTAGTACGCCTGCCAGCCCTGCTCCACTCTTCTAGCTCTAGCATCGCACGTTCTATTTTGGAGGCCTTACGCAATTTTGTTTTTATGATGCCGGCCGGTGCAACAGGGGAGTGCGGTGCCCTGTCCAATGCATCTGCCAACCACTCCAAGGAGCTCTCTGTCGTGACCCAGCGACTTGGAGGGTATCGGTGCAGGCCAAATGCTCTCGAGTGGCTGTACATGGTCTTCTCTCCGTTTTGCCACAAAAAATATTCATTAAAGTAAGACATTGCCAGTTCTCGCACGCTCTTGTATACCGGGTCGCGCCAACGGAGGACAGGGTGGTTGGTCTTGCTTATTGCTCCCCATCGGCCGCCGTCTTTAAAAAGAGCTACTACGTGCTCTTCGTCATGGTCGGTTGTCTTTATATCAAGCAATAAAGGAGGAGAACCGTGGTAGGCGAGGGAAGCCGCGGCAAGCACTGCCCCCTCAAGACAGTACGCCTTACCCTCGGCCACTATGCGGCGCACCGAGCGACAGCTCCCCTCCCTACTGCGGGAAAAATTTTGGGGAAGTGCCTCCAGATAATCCTGGATGTGCTGTGGGGAGTCC
>Ga0209210_1002382_pt1 | contig 13801 bp, 14 predicted proteins | sample RifGroA1_FD_183991 | JGI IMG/M metagenome (GOLD analysis project Ga0209210, IMG submission 183991) | Contaminated groundwater microbial communities from Rifle, Colorado, USA - Rifle Groundwater A1 (SPAdes) (version 2) | ecosystem: Environmental > Aquatic > Deep subsurface > Groundwater >...
GGTGGGGAATACTGTGGTTTGCGGGCTTTAAGGTGCGAACGGATTGGTTTGGCCCTTCAGAAGATGTTCCGGAAAAGAAAAAAGCTCGGTGGCTTGCGAGGATGCGCAAACTTGGAAAGAAGGGGGTTTAACCTGCCACCTCATATCAGGAAACACAATCTATCAAAACGCAAGAGAGTGTCGTCACCTCGGTTGAGATGAAAAGAAAGACTGTGCCTGCCCGGGTGGTGTGAAGCCATTGAAACATTGCAAAGCAAGCATTGACTGATTTGGGTGTTAATGCCATAATGTCGCGTAGATGGCCCGAGCAATGAGGCTCGAGATCAACGAAGGGAACAATCATGAAGATGAGGACCCAAATCGCCTTGTTGGCGATAGCCTTGATTGCGGCTGAAGCGCTTGCGCTTCTGCCGCGGACTCTGTCCCAAACGCACGAAGATGTGGAAAAGGTGATGGTGGAAGAGGCGACCATCGTGACCGATTACTGCCCGACGCTCGAAGGTATCCGCAACCTTGCGGATATCTACACCACCACTGATATCTCGGTGGATGTAGACCAACTGTACGATCCGCTCGAGGATCTGCGGTTGCGTACAGGATGTGCGTTTGGGGTGGTGCGCTATTCAGCACGCCATTTCGAGGAATTTATGCGCATTCGGCTTCCAGAGCCTGATGCGAACATCGAGTTCGTCATCGTCCGCGCGACGGTCACTGAGGGTGGATACCGTGAAGTGTACGCCCTAATCGACGAAGTGGTCGAGCAGGAGGTCGCGACCGAGACCAAAACCGACCTCGAGCCTGCGGCGAGGAAGGCCTCATTGGGATCTGTTGCGGGCTTTAAATGACGCGACAGGCCTGCGGAATGAACTTGAAGGCATGAATCTCTCGGAGATTCATGCCTTCTTTTGTTTCCTAACGCTATGTGTGATATGAATCCTTGTAGACCCATAGGAATGGAAGGAGACGAAAATGACATCGGTCCAAGTACTTTCGCTGTTCTTTGCGGTTGCCACCGTCGTTACCGTGCAGGCGAGAGATTATCCGGAGGGAAATGCACCAGAGAAAAGAAATTCATCGGATATATATGATACGATTTCTATTTCCTACCCATGGTTTGTTGCGATTGATGTGCCTCCCGACGGATTCGTTAATGCACGGATGTCGTCACCATGGTTGGGACGTCCGGAGATTGTGTGTGCGAGCATGGATGAGGTACAGGACTTAAGCACAGCCATTCTCGGGGAGAAGGTTGCGACAATCAGGTTCGAAAAGATTGGAATCTGGATGGTTATCAGACAGATTTTCGAATCTGGAGCATGTGGGTACGCATATAGCACGATACAAGATGTAAGCCGACCGCAGTACGTTGGGGAAATTACAATCGGAGAATTTTCCGCAAAGACAATTATTCTTCCAGTTCGCGCGGAGAGAACCGAGATGATAGACCCCCAAGAGGCATTGAACGGCTACGTCTTCCAGATGTGGCTCGTATCATGGCCGGGTAAGTAACAATCTCGAAATATCATTTCACTCGTGATCGGCGGCCCCACACTCGGAGCCGCCGCTGTTTTAATACATAATATTGACGGAGCAACGAAAGATAGGGAAAAGTGTAACTAGCGTGGGTTATTCAAAAGGCAAAGCCATAGTATGATGCCTCGATGTCATTAAGTATCGGCATAGTCGGGCTACCGAACGTGGGGAAATCCACTCTGTTTAACGCGCTCACAAAAAAGGGTGTTCCGGCAGAAAACTACCCCTTCTGCACCATTGATCCTTCGGTTGGCATAGTTGCTGTGCCAGATTTCCGATTAGGACGATTGAGCGAAATGTCACACTCGGCAAAGACGATTCCCGCCGCAGTGGAGTTTGTTGATATTGCAGGATTGGTAAAAGGAGCTTCAGAAGGCGAAGGGTTGGGTAATCAGTTTCTCACGCACATTCGCGAGGTGGACGCTATTGCAGAAGTCGTACGCGTATTCGACGACGAAGACGTGCATCATGTACACGGTGTAGTCGACCCTCTGCACGATATTGAAATAATCAATACTGAGCTTGTTCTTGCAGATCAACAGTCGGCGCAGAAGAGACTGGAGCGTTTGGAGAGGGATGCAAAAGGAGGGGATAAGGAAATAGTTGCCGAGCGTGATGTTTTACGAAAGCTTGTGCCAATATTGGATGCGGGAAATGCGGCGCGCTCGGTTACCCTTTCTCCCGAGGAACACGTGGTGGCTAAGAGTTTGCATCTCCTCACAATGAAGCCCGTTCTATACGTGCTGAACATGAAGAGTGGTGCCGTGAACGTGGAGCAGGAAAATGCCGAACGCTGGCGCGAATTGAAGAATTTTCTTGATGGAAGCGATGCTATGTACGTTTGCGTAGATGCCGGAGTCGAGAGCGAACTGTCCGATGTTCATACCGATGAGAAAGCGGATTTCCGCCGCGAGCTAGGTGTGGCAGAAGATGGTTTGGAAGCACTTATAAAGAGTAGTTACTCACTTTTAGACCTCATATCGTTCTTTACTACCGGAGACAAAGAGAGTCGCGCATGGACGATTACACGCGGCTCCACGGCTCCTGAAGCAGGTGCTGCCATACACTCAGATTTTCGCGATAAATTTATTCGCGCCGAGGTTATTCAATGGGACAAACTTCTGGAAGTCGGTTCGTATGCATCCGCACGGGCAAAAGGACTTTTACGAACCGAGGGTAAAGAGTATATCGTTCAAGATGGCGACGTGATGGAGTTTTTGCATAGTTAAAAATAAGGCGACCGTCCTCCTCTGGGAGGGCGGTCGCATGGGGTCAGGCTTTGACACAGCCAAATCGGCGATCACGGCGTTGGAATTCTTCGATAGCCTGCTGAAGGATGTTTCGATCGAAGTCTGGCCAGAGCGTGTCGAGGAAAATTAGCTCTGCATAAGCTGATTGCCACAGCAGAAAGTTGGACAAGCGTATCTCGCCGCCAGTCCTGATGATGAGATCCGGATCCGGCAGATCCGCAATATAGAGATGTTGTTGAACCATCTCGGCACTGATTGTTTTCGGATCAAACAACCCCTTTGCCACTTTTTCAGCGATTCGCCGCACAGCACGCGCGATCTCTTGTCTACAGCCGTAGTTGAAGGCGACGACAAACGTGAGTTGGCGGTTGTCGGCAGTCAGTTTTTCCGCCTCATCGATCATGTGGCGGAGTTTGGGGTCAATCCCGTCTCGGTTTCCGATGACGCGCAGGCGGACTCCCGCCCGGTGAAGCTCGTCAACGTCCGTCTTCATGAAATACTTCGCAAGCCTCATGAGGCCATTAACCTCACGAGTTGGACGATTCCAGTTTTCAGTGCTGAAGCCGAAAACTGTTAGAATCTCCAACTTCAGATCGATAGTCGCACGCACCGTCCTTCGCAGAGCTTCAATGCCCTGCTCGTGACCTTTTAGACGCGGCAGACCGCGCTCTTTAGCCCATCTGCCATTACCATCCATGATGATGGCAACGTGTTTGGGCGACTTCTTTTCCTCTTCCATAATCTTGGCCTCCTAGAATGGATCAGAATGGAACAGACTAAATAGAAAACTACAGGGTTGACGAAAAAATACAAGTTTCGGCATCTTGTGGTATAATCATTGACTAATCACAGTAACATTATAATTATGGAAAAACCGAAGGTAACACCGAAGGATTTCTTTATTTGGGCGGGGGCGATGGTGGCGCTCTATGGAAGCATTTTTTCTTTTCTCACGCTTCTTTTCCAGTACATTAAATATGCATATCCTGATCCCTTGTCGTATTACTACGTAGAACCATTCTCCGGTAGCATGCGATTTGCGATGGCATCGCTCATTGTTTTGGTTCCGGTAACCATTGTGCTGATGCGATTTATTCGCAATGACATCGCGCGCGACGCGATGAAAAGTGAATTATGGGTGCGTCGTTGGGCGTTGGTGCTTACAGTATTCATCGCGGGAGCAACGGTCGTGGGAGATCTCATTGCCCTCGTCAACGGATTTCTCGGCGGGGATTTGACGACACCGTTCGCGCTCAAAGTGCTTGTCGTTCTCTTTGTAGCGGGCGGAGTATTTCTGCACTTCCTTGCCGATTTGCGCGGGTATTGGAACGTGAATCCGGCGCGCGCGAAGATGGTTGGATTTGCGGTAGGCGTACTTGTTCTCGCGGCAATAATTTCCGGCTTCTTCATCATGGGCACGCCCGGCGAGATACGGCTAGTTCGTTTTGACAGTCAAAAAGTGAACGACCTGCAGAATATTCAGTGGCAAGTGGTAAATTACTGGCAACAGAAGGAACGGTTACCGCAGAATCTTGAAGAAATGAAAGACCCGTTAAGCGGCGCAACTATACCGATGGATCCTCAAAGCGGCTCGGACTACGTGTATCGTATAACCAAAGCGCCATACTCATTCGAGCTATGCGCGGAATTTAATACCGAAAGCAGTGGAAACGCGACTCAATTGGAAAGAATGCCGACACCGGCATATCTCGGCGGAGTAGAGAATGAGAATTGGCAACACGGCACGGGCCAAACTTGCTTCGAGCGCACAATAGATCCTGAACGATATCCGCCTTTCGAGAAAGGTCCGATAAAGCGTTAATCATCGCTCTGGTTGAGGCGGTAGCGCTGATAAGCAATGATGGCCCATTCGGTTGCCGTGACGATGGCCGATAAGGAACTAAGCCATAACCCAAGAGTCGCAAACGCGAACGCTATCGCATATATACCAAAACTTGTGATGAGCGAAGAAAGGAAAGGTGGTTTTTGATCTTTATGCAGGATTATCATTAAGAGCGTTACAGCAAATACCCACTGAGCGCTCATGATGACCCAATCCTGCCACATATGCGTGATTATACCCCTCCCTCGCTCGGTATGATACTCTGTTCCAATGAAGAAGTACGACCATAAGAGAATTGAAGGCAGGTGGCAGAAAGAATGGGAAAAGAAGAAGCTCTATAAAATCTCCGACAAAATTCGAGGTAAAAAGAACTTTTATCTTCTTACTGAATTCCCATATCCATCAGGTAATTTGCATGTCGGCCATTGGTACGCGTTTTCTGTACCGGATATTCTGGCACGACACGCACGCATGCAAGGGAAAAATGTGCTGTTTCCGGTTGGATTTGATGCGTTCGGACTTCCGGCTGAAAACGCGGCCATCAAGAACAAGCTGAATCCGCGAAAATGGACTTACGGGAACATCGATTTCATGCGCAAGCAAATGCGCTCGATGGGGACGTCGTTCGACTGGTCGCGCGAGGTTGTTACTTGTGACCCTTCTTACTATAAGTGGACGCAGTGGCAATTCCTGCAATTTTTCAAGAAAGGGTTGGCGTATCGGAAAGAAACGGCGGTCAACTGGTGTCCTTCGTGCAAGACGGTCTTAGCGAACGAGCAAGTCGAGAACGGACACTGCGAGCGGTGTAAAACGGAAGTTGTTCAGAAAGAAATGCTTCAATGGAATTTGAAGATAACAGATTATGCCGATCGGCTTCACGACGATTTAGCTCTGCTCGATTGGCCGGAGCCCATCAAAGACGCCCAACGCGCGTGGATAGGCCGCTCCGAGGGAGCAGAAATCAGTTTTCAGCTTTCAGGTGCCAGCTTTCAGGGCGAATCCATTAAGGTATTTACGACGCGTGCTGACACGCTGTATGGAGCGACGTATTTGGTGTTGGCGCCGGAGCACCCACTTTTAGATCAGCTTCGAGCTTCGAGCTTCGAGCTTTTAGGAAATGCAGAAGAAGTTAAACACTACATTGAAAGCGCGAGAAAGAAAACAGAACTGGAGCGACAGGAAAATAAAGGGAAGACAGGCGTGGAATTGAAAGGCGTGAAAGCCATTAATCCCGCGACAGGGGAGGAGATACCAGTGTGGATTGCCGATTACGTACTCGCGGGCTATGGCACGGGCGCCATCATGGCGGTTCCCGCGCACGATGAGCGCGATTTTGCGTTTGCGAAGAAATTTAATTTGCCGATTAAGGAAACCGTTGAGCCGATGATTGAGAGAACCATCGGTTCAGATGCCTTTCTCCGAGGTCAACCTTTTAAAGAGCGTGATGCCGTCATTGCAGTCGTTAAACACTGGACGGAGGATAAATATCTTTGTCTCGATTGCAAGCAAAGAGATTTGAATTATTTTGTGGGCGGAGGCATCGAGGCGGGCGAAAATCCTATTGATGCGGGCAAGCGTGAAGTTCGCGAAGAGACGGGTTATATGCATGTAGAGTTTGTTCGAGAACTTGGTGGAATTATTCATTCCCGCTTTTTTTATCCAACCAAAGAAAAGAATACTCACGCACGTTTCAAACCGCTTCTTTTCCAATTGAAAGATCACGCGCGAGAAGAGGTAAGCGAAGAGGAAAATACTCTGTATGATCCTGTATGGGTTGACGCAGGCAAGGTTGCAAATTTCATAAATCGAGCTGATGCAGCACTGATTTGGAAACGTGTGTACGATGACACGGAATATTCAGGAGAAGGAATACTCGCCAATTCTGGAGAATTTTCTGGCATGGGAACCGTCGAAGCGAGAATTGCAATTGCGAAAAAGTTCGGGCGCCTAAAAAAAACATACAAAATGCGCGATTGGGTCGTAAGTCGCCAGCGTTATTGGGGCGTGCCGATACCGATTATTCACTGCGCAAAATGCGGTGAAGTCCCTGTGCCCGATAAGGATTTGCCTGTGAAGCTTCCGGAAGTGAAAGACTACCTGCCCGACGGAAGAGGGAAGTCACCGCTTGCGAAAGCTGGCGTGTGGGTACAAGTGAAGTGCCCGAAATGTAAGGGGCGTGCCGAGCGCGAGACAGACACTCTCGACACTTTTGTGGATTCTTCGTGGTATTTCTTGCGCTACACCGACCCTAAAAATAGAAAACAGTTTGCAGAAAACAGAAAACAGAGTAATTGGATGCCGGTAGACCTCTATTCGGGTGGCGCGGAGCATACGACGATGCACGTCCTATACTCGCGTTTTTGGCAGAAGGCCCTCTATGATCTGAAGCTCGTAAAAGGTAAAGAGCCATACACACGACGCATGAACAGGAGTCTCATATTAGGCCCTGACGGACAGAAAATGTCAAAATCCCGCGGTAACGTAATAGACCCGGACAAGGTTGTAAGCCAGCTTGGGGCTGACACCGTACGCATGTATTTGGCTTTTATCGGCCCTTACAACGAAGTTTCGACCTACCCCTGGAATCCAGACGGGGTAGTCGGAATTAGACGGTTTTTGGAGCGCGTGTGGAAGACAGGGCAGCTTTCAGGTTTCAGGTTTCAGGTTTCAGTAAACTCGAAATTAGAGCTTCTCTTGCACAAGACGATAAAGAAAGTAGGGGAGGATATCGTGGCACAGAAATTCAATACTGCCATCTCGGCGCTCATGATATTCCTCAATGCGGTCGAAAAAGAAATTCCTCGACCCGCTCAGAATGAACAGAGAATAGGAAAAGGGCAATGGGAGATGTTTCTGAGACTTCTCGCACCCTTCGCGCCGCATCTCGTGGAAGAATTATGGCACGAGCTTGGCCACAAGAAATCGATTCATCTGGAGGAGTGGCCGAAATATGATGCAAAGAAATTAAAGGAAGAGACAATCACGATAGTCATTCAGATAAACGGCAAAACGCGCGGCGAGGCGCAAGTGCCGTCGGATGCCGATAAGAGCGCGCAGGAAACGGCGGCACGCGAAGCGGTCGCCTCGCGTCTGCAGGGAAAGGAGGTTAGACGTATCATTGTTGTCTCCGGCCGCCTTGTAAATTTTGTGGTTGCAGAGTAGCAGTCGCATATACCCCTCCAATGTCCGACCGGACCTCCAAGAGGTATATCAGATTTTAAGTATCCGAGGACCCTCCGGAGTGTCTTCGAGCGCGTAGCCCATTTGCTCGAGTTCGTTTCGGATGACGTCCGCGGTTTTCCAATCTTTATTCTTCCGCGCTTTTTCGCGTTTTTGCACCATTTTTCGCACGTTGTCGGGCAGGCTTTCGAGATGAATTTCACTCGCCTCAACGCATGTTCCAGAGACGATATCCAGACCCAGTATGCGATCAAAATCTGCAAGCGTAACGCGTTTGTCGGCAGGGGATAATATGTCGTCTTTTAGTAGCTCCCATAAAACAGCGAGGGCACCCGGAGTATCCAAATCGTCATTAATGCGCTCTTGGAATCTCTTTTTGTATAAGAGAGCAATAACCCCACTCTCATCCGTGCTCTTGATGCTTGAATGGAGGCGAGAAAGGGCATTTTGCGCTGCTTGGAGCGCTTCCCAAGTGAAATTCGCCGGAGTGCGATAATGCGCCTGCAAGAACAGGTATCGAAGCGCCAACGGGTGATATCCGCGCTCGATAATTTCAGAAAGGTATACGACATTGCCTTCCGACTTCGCTATCTTCGAGTCATCAATGCGAATGTGCGCGCGGTGAAGCCAAAAGCGCGACAAAGGCTTCTTTCCCGTCGCGGCTTCTGATTGCGCTATCTCATTGTTATGATGGACGGGAATGTGCTCAATGCCGCCAGTATGAATGTCTATCTGTTTGCCCAACGTCTCGTGTATCATCGCGGAGCATTCAATGTGCCATCCCGGAAAACCCTTGCCCCACGGTGAATCCCATCCGAGCTTTTTATTCAGTTTCCAGAGGTTGAAATCGGCCGGAGCGCGTTTTTCGGGGTCGGCCGCCACGCGCGCGCCGGCCTTCTGACCGGAAAGGTCTATCTGCCCCAGCTTGCCGTACTCCGGGAATAGGGGCGTATCGAAATAGACGCCTTTTTTTGTGCGGTACGCGTATCCTTTTTCTTCGAGCGTCTGTATCATCGCTATTTGTGCGGGAATGTAGTCAGAGGCGCGCGGAAAGATAATGCGCGAAGTGTCGATATTAAGTTTCTTCAAGTTCTCTAAAAAATCTGCGCCATAACGCTCACCTAAACTCCGCATGTTCGAAAGCGTGAGTGCAAGCCCCTCGCGTTTCAAACCATTTGTCATTTTATCCTCACCCTCGTCTGCGTCAGAAGCGAGATGCCCGACATCGGTAAAGTTGATGACCTGCTTTACGGTAAAGCCGTTGTATTCAAGTGTTCGCCGGAGTACATCGGTGAACACGAACATAGAAAGATTGCCGATATGCTGGAGGCCGTACACTGTCGGGCCGCAGTTATACATGCGCACGACGGATCCCCAAGAAGGGAGCGTGAATTCTTCCTTTGCTTGCGTCAGAGTGTTGTAAAAATATAAAGGTTTGACCGCTTTTTGTGCACGCTTATTCCATGGTAGCCGCAAAAAATTCATAACGTGTATTGGGTTCAGAATAACACCATTGTGCTATAATCGCACGATGAATGAAGAGCGGCTATCGGAAAAAACATTCTCCTTGCGCGCTGTTATCGTTGGGGCTATCGTCGTTCTTACTCTGGGATTTGCTCTCGGATTTACAACGGGAGCGGACGGTGCGGAAGGAGGAGGCCTATTTGGGAGCGAGGCGCTTCCGCCGTCCGATGTTGATTTTTCGCCGGTATGGAAAGCGTGGCGCGTGATAGATGAGAAGTTCGTGCCTGCGTCAGTCGCAAGTTCCACTCCCACGGCTTCCTCAACGGAAGAAGCGAATCAGATACGTGTTTGGGGAATGGTGCAGGGGCTCGCTGAATCTCTGGGTGACCCGTACACATATTTCTTGCCTCCTGCAGAAAGCGAACAGTTTACCGAGGATTTGAGTGGAAGATTCGAGGGCGTGGGTATGGAAATTGCGGTGCGCGACCAAGTACTTGTCGTCGTTTCTCCACTCAAAGGAAGTCCCGCGGAACAGGCCGGAATACAGAGCGGCGATAGAATACTGAAAATAGATGGGGCCGATACGAATGGTATTGACGTAGGAGCTGCCGTAAAAAAGATACGAGGACCAAGGGGAAGTACGGTAACACTTACCATCGCACGCGACGGATTGAGTGAGCCCCGGGAAATCCAAGTTACGCGCGACGTCATTAACGTTCCCACAATAATTACAACGCTCCGCCCGGACGGCGTATTTGTCATTCAGCTCTACAGTTTTACGGCAAATTCACCGCAACTCTTTCGAGAGGGGCTTCGTGAGTTTATAGATTCCGGAAGCACTCGACTCATTTTGGATCTGCGAGGGAATCCTGGAGGGTATCTCGAAGCCGCCGTGGATATGGCTAGTTGGTTTCTTCCGTCTGGAAAAATAGTCGTAACGGAAGATTACGTTGAACACGCCAAGAACACGGTGCACCGTTCGCGCGGTTATGACATATTCAATCAAAATCTGAAAATGGTCGTTCTTGTAGATCGCGGCTCTGCCTCCGCGTCGGAGATTCTTGCCAAAGCGCTCCAGCATTATGGTATCGCAACCATTGTCGGAACAAAAACGTTCGGGAAAGGTTCCGTTCAAGAGCTGGTGAACATAACGTCTGACACCTCGCTTAAAATAACGGTAGCACGTTGGCTAGGGCCCGACACCATGCAAATACCGCTCGAAGGCATTGCGCCTGATATTGAGGTTGCATTTACTCCCGAAGACAAAGAAGATGGGAAGGATATTCAGCTTGAGAGAGCTGTTGCGCTATTATTAGAGAAAAGCCAATAGCGTATTCCAGTGAGAGTTTAATCGTGTAGAAAAAGTGAGATGAAAATAATTTTGCTGAAGGATGTGCGTGGCGTAGGGCAGAGAGGGGAGATAAAGGATGTTGCTGATGGTTATGTTCAGAACATGCTTATACCGCGTGGTCTCGTTGAACAGGCAACACCAGAGAAACTCGCGGCTCATGAAGCCGCTATGGCACGAGAAACACATGCTCGGGCATTGGAGAGAGAAAAGATTGAGACGACCATTAAATCACTTGAGGGAAAACGAGTAGAAATAGGAGCGCGCGCTACAGAAAAAGGCGGATTATTTAAAGCAATCGGGGCGAAAGACATCGTGCTCGCTCTGGGTAAAGAGGGGAGTGTCGTGCCGGAAGAATATGTGCAACTCAAGAAACCTCTGAAGGAGATTGGCGAACACACGGTGGAACTCACGTTCGGAGATGCGCGCGCTCGTGTGACGGTTGTGGTGAAGACCGCCAAGTAACAATCACGCCTTTTTAGTATTTGATTACCTCAACAACGCGACGAGTTTTACTACGTCCATCGAAATCCATCTTGCGTCTTGAACGAAATTTTACAGTGCCTGTGATGCGAGAAAAGAGCGTATGATCATGGCCGACGCCGATATTATGCCCGGGGAGGATTTTAGTACCGCGCTGGCGAACGATTATCTCACCCTCGGTGACTTTCTGACCATCTGAGCGCTTAAGCCCTAGGTATTTTGGGTTTGAATCCCTGAGGTTTTTTGCTGACCCACCTGCTTTTGTTGTCGCCATAAGAGTTAGTTAGTAGTGAATAGAAAATAGTCAGTAGTTTAAATCCAGGTGCCCGAATCTTCAGAGCACCGCAACCAATATACAGGATTTCCTACCACAATCAAGTGGCGCTGACTTATTACTATTTACTATTCTCTATTTACTATTTACTATGTGCCCTATGCTTGTCGTAGATATAGAAGCTTCAGGAACAGAGCCACAAAAGCATTCTATCGTATCTGTAGGAGCGCTGGATTTTAAGAACCCGTCGAACCGTTTTTATGAGGAATGTCGGATATGGGATGGGGCGCATATTATGGACGAAGCGCTTGCAGTGAACGGGTTTACGAAGAAGCAAATCACCGACCCCAAAAAACAGAGCGAGGCAGAGCTTACGCACGCCTTCCTCCGATGGAGCGAGGGGGTGGAAGAATGTACATTGGCCGGTCAAAATGTCTCCTTTGACCGAGATTTCTTGAAAGCGGCCGCAGAGCGCGCCCTACACACCGACTGGCCGTTCGCGTTTCGTACGATTGATGTGCATACGCTCGCATATATGCACATGATAGGGAGGGGGATTCAGCCCCCTATTTTGCACCGTCGTTCGGCTTTGGATCTGGATGCGGCTATGAAGTATGTCGGCATTCCAGAAGAACCAACGCCACATAATGCGCTTACGGGTGCCCTGTCGCACGCAGAGGTCATCTCCAGGATTCTATACGGCCGTAAACTCTTACCTGAATTTTCGGAATTCAAGCTCCCGTGGTAAGTTGTCCATATGTACATCACACTCTCATTTGCGGCCCTTGCGATTCTCATTCTTTTCGCGGTCATTAGACAAGTAAATCAATACGAGCGCGGTGTTATGTTCCTTATGGGCCGATTTACCGGCATTAAAGAGCCGGGCTGGCGCTTAGTCATTCCAGTGTTTCAACAGTTACGAAAGGTAGACATGCGCGTAAAGGCCGTGGACGTGCCTGAGCAGAAAGCCATTACCAAAGACAACATTTCTGTGGGTGTGAACGCTGTCATTTACTACAAAGTAGCGGATGCCGCGAAAGTCATTCTTGAAGTCGAAGATTTTATTTATGCGATGAGACAACTTGCGCAGACGACCATGAGAAATGCGGTGGGAGAAGTGGAGCTCGACGAGCTTCTTGCTTCTCGTGAGAAGATATCGGAGCGAATTCGAAAAATTGTAGACGAAGCCTCTGACCCGTGGGGTCTCAAAGTCTCCAACGTTGAGCTGAAAGATGTCGCACTTCCGGTAGATATGGAGCGCACCATTGCAAAACAGGCGGAGGCAGAGCGCGAAAAACGAGCAGTCATCATAAAAGCGCAAGGGGAGGTGATCGCGGCCGAAAATTTGGCCAAGGCCGCCGATATGCTTTCGGCCGCTCCTGGAGCGCTTCATTTACGCACACTGCAGACTGTCAATGATCTTTCGTCGGACCAATCGAACACTGTTGTCTTTGCACTGCCCCTTGAAGTATTGCGTGCAATAGAAAGAGTTGCCAGTAAATAAATTACTTAGGACGACGCTGATAGGGTAGTGGTGTTTTGGGCACTTAAAGAGACTTGCTTGCTATGGTAATGAGCGTCGCACAATATATCTTTTACGACAAAGTGCTAGCGTCATGCTACGGCTTGGGTATCCCGAGTTTGACTTTTTGGGCAAATTAAGGTTAAATACCCTTAGTTTTCCTCCAGTGTCTTGAGCGTCAATTGTGGTGTTCAAGAGTTCTGGAGGAAAAGGCGGTTCTTTCAGACTTACAACCGACCAGCCAAAAAAGAGGGCAAAAAATGGAGGAGAAGCCGGAGAGATATTTCGGAACATTTTGTGTTGCAAAGGGCGGAGGAGGATATGGGTTTTTTATAAACCCAAAAGACATTAAGGGGAATCCCCCACCGGACCTTCCTGCAGGTAAAGGTATATTCCTTTGCCGGAACGTCGCCAGGGAGACGCTGAAAGGTGTGCGGAAGCCTCTCGACAAAATGGGCACGGGATTTTTTTCTTTCTACATCCGAAAGAGTGAGAAGTGTCCCGGAAAGCTTGAGGCCTATAATGTCCAGTGTGAGAAGGGAAAACTTCCGAGTCGAGGATTATATCCTGTAGGGCATATGACTAGCTGACGCCGCCCCGGCACCCACCAAGGACCAGATGCCCGCCCCCACAGCTTCGGGGCGGGCATCAATCTTGTTATGATGCGGGAATGTTTACAAAACGATTGATATCCATTCTTACTCTATATGAGCGTGCCGTATTAAAAAAACTTGTCACCCCACAGAAGATTCAGGATTATCTTGATACCCTGTCGATGAATTTTGAAATTCAAGGAGAAACATACATGTCGCCTAGGATGGTTTTGCGGGAAAAGACGGCACATTGCTTCGAGGGAGCGCTTCTCGCCGCCGCCGCACTTATGTATCACGGGCACTCTCCCCTC
>Ga0209210_1002385_pt1 | contig 13794 bp, 14 predicted proteins | sample RifGroA1_FD_183991 | JGI IMG/M metagenome (GOLD analysis project Ga0209210, IMG submission 183991) | Contaminated groundwater microbial communities from Rifle, Colorado, USA - Rifle Groundwater A1 (SPAdes) (version 2) | ecosystem: Environmental > Aquatic > Deep subsurface > Groundwater >...
AATATTCTTAAGAAATTTATGTGTGTTCCAAGTGGAATAACCTCTTCTTTGCAACTCGTAAAATTGAGGATTTGGAAAGTTTAGTCTACTTTTTAGGAATTTGTATAACTTATCTGGCAGAAAAGCTGATGGAACATATATTTGGCTGGACAAAATTAGTTTCGCGTGCGGTGAGGGAGTTGTCTTTATAAATGTATCTTCTTCGTCATCATTTATCTCCCCAACTGGCGTATCTGTTCTCGTCCTTGGTTTAGGCTGGATTATCTCCACAGAATTTAGTATTTTATCAATATCTGAAGCGGAGATTTTAACGAGGGAATTTAAATATGCCCATTGATCTTCGTAAGCACTGCCATTAAGGTCTATAAAAGAACTGTTGCCGTGGTTTAAATATTCTCCTTGTAGCGGCAGGGCAATTAAATTGCCATATCCTTTACCTGAATGTTCATCTTGGCTTGGAAACAAGCGGTCAAAAGCTTTATGTGAAGTTGATAATACTTTGCTTAATAGATATTTTCCAAGTTGTCTTGCTTTCCAAGCTGGTATTTCAGTTTCGAAAAAGAGCCAAACATGGCTACCATTTCCGGATTTAGACCTTTCGAGATAACAAGGCAAACTGTATTTATTGGCTGCTTCAATCAATGACAAAGATTCTTTCAGCCAATTTTCCTTGTCGAAATCTATTGCTAAAAAATAAACAGTATTGTTGTGCAAAAGAGGATAGATGCCAATAGTTTCCTTGCCGACCAAATGTTGCTTTATCACAGAATCATTTAGTGCAAAGCCACTATTTAATGTGAATACTGGAGCATAACCGGATTTTGAATTTATTGGATTCTTCCAAAGTTTCGCATAAATATCTATACGTCCTCTAAATAAGGATTTGAAAAGGTTAATTTTGGCTTGCGTAATCCCCGGAAGATTCTCCATAGGTTTTGGGCAGGCATTTGTGAATTATACATCTAGATTCTATGAGATGATTAGTCTCAAAATAAGAGGAAAATTTACCAGTGTGGGTAACTTATGTTCATGAGCAGTTTCATAATACCAGCGTTGATATTGTTTCTTTAATTCTTCAAGCCGCTTTTCAAATACCAGATCATCCTTGATATTTTTGAGTCTGTTACCAGCAGCTCTTTCTATGGCAGGAGATAGCAACGCTCTTTCATAATCTTCGTGGATTATACTTTCCTTTTCTTCCCTTTCGTTTTTGAGAGTAATAATTTCGCTTTCAACTGCTAGATATGCCCTTATTTTCTCTTGAGAACTCACTTTCGTGTTTAATTTCCTGCCTTTGCCTAGTAACACAAATTGCCAAAGTAATTGATAGTTTAGGTTTAATGCTTTAGAAAGCCTAGAGATCTCAGGTATCGCTCTTTTGTTAGAAAAACATTCGTAGAGTTGAGACTTTGTTAAGCTGTCGTCAATCTTGTATTTGCCCTTTAAATAATCCCGAATAGAATAGGCAGTGTATGATTTTATAAAAAGACTAAATCTAGTTTTATAGAATGTATTGTATTTCTTTTTTCCTGCCGTTTTCATAATAAAAAGGCAGAGGTATTAATATATCAAACTATATCATTATGTGATTTGAGTTTATGGGATAATTATATAGGAGATTAGACACCCCTTTTTATAATCGTTTGCGATTACATCTGCTCTTGTATCGCAAGAGCGATATAGTGTCTCATTTGTCTCATTTAGCCTCAAAGATGAGACACTAAACCTTGTAGATTTGATACAATACGCTGTGGATAGCTGTGGGTGACTATGGGAGCGTTGGGTTCCAGACCCACATGCTCCGCATGAGGAGGAGTCGCATAGTGGACTAGTGCGGTCGTCTTGAAAACGACTATCCCAGCAACGGGATCGTGAGTTCGAATCTCACCTCCTCCGCACTATGATAAACTTTAGTTAACACTAATACTGTCTATGCCCAAATTTCGCAGAGATGAACCTGAAAGAGTTCACCATGAGGGGAGGTTACTTTCCAAAGAAGAGCTGGATACCAAGCATGCGGCTGCTCTTGAGGCTAAATCACTAATTTCCTGGACATCTCCGGACAGGGTTTTTAAAGCGCGAGGCAAAAAATATTTTGTGAAAGTCGGGCTTTATGGAATTATTTTTATTTTGTTGGCGATTGTTCTGAGGGAACCTTTTTTAGTTGGTGTAATTTTATCGGTAATGTTTGTGGTTTATGTTTTGGCAACGCATGAGCCGGAGACAATTGAACACAGAGTAACTAATATGGGCATTGTTTCCGGCGGGAGATCATTTTTATGGAGCGAAATGGATTCTTTTTGGTTTGACAGACGCGGCGATGACCATTTGCTTATTGTGCAGACCCATCTCAGGTTTCCGTCTAGGCTAATTATTATTTTGAATTCGGTGAGCGAACGGACACTTTTGGATATTTTGGAAAAACATGTCCATTATCATGAAGGGCCGGTGCATACTTTATTTGACAAGTGGGCGAATTTTTTGCAGGAGAGAATAACCCTGGAATAATTTTCCCCCGCTTCGCAGGGCGAGCAATTTTCAATATCCAATTTCGAATTTCCAAGATTTAATAAGGCTGCTATAATTACCAATTGCGAGCGCCCGTAGTTCAGTTGGATAGAACGTCAGATTGCGCCACGTCAAACGTGGCTGGCACGTTAATTTGTCCTCGTAGTTCAATTGGATAGAACGTCAGATTGCGGATCTGAAGGTTGAGAGTTCGAGTCTCTCCGAGGATACAAATTTTAGGTGCCGGATCTGAAGGTCGCAGGTCTTCGACTCTGAGAGTCTATCGGATCCCTCGGGACTGAGTCCTCGGGACGAATGTCTGAGATCCTCAGGATCGAACGATCTCAGACTCGAATGAGTTCGAGCCCTGCCGGGCGTACTCGTGGAGGCGTGCCGGAGTGGTTGAACGGGCTCGTTTCGAAAACGAGTATCCCGCTTGGCGGGATCAGAGGTTCGAATCCTCTCGCCTCCGCAGAAGAAATATATTATGACTGAAATACGAGACTCCGAATTAAGAAGAGTGTCACTTGTTGGTGGTTACGAGGTACTTGAAAGCCCGATTGAGTTCAGACTAAAGAAGCTTGGTTCATTAAAAAAGCAATATCCAGATGCAAGTGCTTTGGTCTTCGGGGCTGCTAGCGAAGCGTCAGAAACTGCTAATTTACTTTCTCTAGCTTTTCAGGAAGTGGGCGTAAGTTTGGGTATCAGTACCTTAGTAATTGGTAACGTGTTGGAATATGAAGTGAGTGGTGGAAAGAATGGGGCTTGCAGGATTTTCAGGTTGAATGATGGTCAAAGAGATGGCAAATCTATTGAACCAAAATCCCCGGAGGAATTAATAGAAGCATTGAAGCAGTTTTTTGGAGAGAAGAAATGAGTGTTAAAAGAGTATTCAGTGCTGGAGGGATAATTTTCAAGAAAGAAAAGGGCGAAGTTAAAGTTTTAGTCACTCAGCACTCCAAACATAAGGGCTGGGAATTTCCCAAAGGTCATTTGGAAATTGCGGAAACCAGTGAGCAGGCGGCATTGCGCGAGGTTGAAGAAGAGACAGGCGTAAAAGCAAAAGTCTTGGAAAAAGCTGGGACTACCCAATATTTTTATTATGATGATGATAAACAAAAGTGTTTTAAAACCGTAAACTATTTTTTTATGCAGTTTTTAGAATTGGGCGCAGCAACGACAGCGTCTGAGGTTAGCGATAAAAAGTGGTTGCCTGTTGACGAGGTCGAGAATCAACTATCCTTTAAGTCGACTAAGGAGATGTGGCGCGAAGCGCAAAAGCGCATCGAACAATTGACAATTGACCGTTGACAATTAACCATCAGATAATTTTTCTTGGTTAACATTGGTTCAAAGAAGAATTGCGCTTGCAATAAAGCCATAAATTAAAATACTTAAGGCATCCTGAATTACTGTGGTTATCGGCCCGCCGCTAACTGCCGGATCTGTTTTTTCCAGCTGCAGTAGTTCGGTAACAATTAAAGCAACCAGCGGCGCCAAAACAATTGTGCCAAACATTCCAAGAGAAACCGCCAGTGTTAATTTTGTGGAATGAAACCATATTAAAGTAATAACTGCCACAATCAAACCGGATGCTGAGGCTAAAAATAATCCCAGGAGTGTTTCTTTAATTAAATATTTTTTAAAACTCGGTTTTCCAGTTCTTAAATCTCTAGTGTAGATGTTTTGCGTTTGAGTACCGACAGCGTCGGCCATGTAAACAATGAAGGGGATAAAGAAAGCAACCTTGATGTTTTCGGAAAGTAATACTTCGAATCTGGATGTGATGAAGGAAAGAGATATGCCGATGGTCAGCCCAATTAGAAGAGCAGGAACCCTCATTCTCAATAGGCCGTTTACAGATACTGTATCGTCGTCCGCATAAAAGATTTTTTTTATTTTCATGGTGGTTGTTAAATTTTTTTACTCTTGCGATATAATCGCTTGCGAGTACATCGCACTCTTGTATCGCCCAGCGATATAATTATATGCTATCTTTCGTGGAGGCGTGCCAGAGTTCCGTCAAAGACGGACAGGGGTTTAAAGTTTAGAGTTTAGTAATGGAGAGGTCGCATAGCGGACTAGTGCGCAGACCTGGAAAGTCTGTATATCCGCAAGGGTATCGAGGGTTCGAATCCCTCCCTCTCCGCCATGGATCAGAAGGACGAAGTTAAAAGTAAAGTTGATTTAGTTGAAGTTGTTTCTTCTTATCTTCCTTTAAAAAAAGCAGGGCGGAATTTTGCCGGGCTTTGCCCGTTTCACTCTGAAAAGACGCCTTCTTTTATGGTTTCCAGCGAGAGACAGGTCTTTAAATGTTTTGGTTGCGGTGAATCAGGAGACGTTTTTACTTTTCTGGAAAAAGTTGAAGGTTGGGATTTTCGTGAAGCTTTAGAAGAACTTGCAAATAAAGTTGGGGTGAAGCTTACAAAATTTACTCCAAGCGGAAAATCGCAGCAAAAGGAAAGACTCGTTGAAATTAACAATTTAGTCTCTAAGTTTTACTCTTATATTTTAGAAAAACATGCGCTTGGAGAAAATGCCCGTAAGTATCTTAAGAAGCGAGGAATTACTGATAAAACTTGGAAAAAATTCGGTGTCGGGTTTGCGCCGGTCGGCTGGGAGAACACTTTTAAATTTTTAACAAAGCGCAAGTTTAGTGCTGCAGATATTGCCAGTGCCGGCTTAATCGTTGCTAAGCAAAGGAGAGCCGGTCAGGAATATTTTGACCGTTTTCGAAACCGCTTAATGTTTCCTCTTTGCGACAGTAGAGGAACGATTTTGGGTTTTGCGGGCAGATTGATCGACCCTCCTTCGCATAAAGTCTTCGACCCTGAGGTCTTCGACCGTGAGGCTCAGACCGAATCGGCTCAGACCCGTAGGGCTTCGGAGGGCGAGGCGAAATATATTAACTCGCCGGAAACGCCGATTTTTAACAAAGGAAGTTTGCTGTTTGGATTGGATCTAGCCCGCAAGTCTATTCGCGACAAGAATGAAGCAGTTTTGGTTGAGGGTGAATTCGATGTCATGAGCGCTTCGCAAATCGGGGTGGAAAATGTGGTAGCTTCAAAGGGGACGGCGCTGACCGAGAAGCAGGTGGTGGTTTTATCACGACTTTGCGAGAATGTTGTTCTTTCTTTTGATGAAGATGTTGCGGGAGATGCGGCAGCCAGACGCGGAATTGAGCTTTTGGATGTGGCTGGGATGCAGGTAAAAGTAGTCAGGCTAGGCAAACACAAAGATCCGGACGAATTTTCTCAGAAAGATGCTAGCGGATTTAAAAATGCTCTCAAAAATTCTGAAAATATTTATGATTATTTTATTGATTCGGCAATAGCTAGATTTGATGCCAAGAGCGCCGAGGGAAAGAAAAAAATTGGAAGTGAAGTGTTGCCGGTTTTGGCCAAAATTTCCGACGATTTAGTCAGAGCCCATTACATTGACAGGCTGGCAAAGGTTTTAGAACTTGATGTTAACTTGGTTGCTGGAGCGGTTGAGAAAAAAATAGTGAGCCCTTTGGCACTAGTTGAGATTACATCTTCAGAAACTATTAAAAAAGCAGATGATGTTGAAAGATTCTTTTTAGCTCTGTATATTTTCCAAGATGAAATTTCCAAGCAAGCTCTCAGGTTTCTTTTGCCTGATGATTTTGAAAGCACTGAGGCGAGAGTTTTATGGAAGTGGCTCCGTGATATAATTGTTACCTTAAATTCGCCCACAGTTAAAAAGGTTATCGGCAGAGCACCGGCAAGATTCAAGGACTTTGTCGATGATTTGTATTTGGTTAATATCAGCCCGGTTTTTGCTGATCGCGAAATTTGGGCGAACGAACTTGCTAAAATAGCAAATAGAATTAAAAAAGCTGCCATTAAGAGGAAGCTAGTTGAGATTTCTGAAGAAATTAAAAGTGCAGAGAAGAAGAGGGAACCTAAAAGGATCGAATCTTTAACAAAGAAATTTGATGAAATGAGTAAAACATTGAAGGAGAAATCATTGTAATGCCCAAGGGAAAAACTACCACAAAAACAGAAACAGTCAAAGTTAAAAAGGCGCCGAAAACTTTAAAATCGAGGTTAGAAGAGCTTGAAGAGAGCAGCGAGGAAAAAGATATTGATGTTAAAATTGAAACCCGCAAATTGATCAAGCGAGGCCGCGAACAAGGGTTTATCGCCCAAGAAGAAGTCTTGGCAATTTTCCCCAAACCCGAAGAGCATATTGAAGAAGTAGACGATCTATACAATAAATTTCTAGATGAGGGAATCGACGTTTTTGACACGACCGAGTTTGACGTAGATGAGTCAAGATCGGCAACAGAGTTGGAAAAAGAGCTGGAAAGTTTGGCCACAATGGAGGAGGGTTATCTTTCCGACCCTGTGCGAATGTATTTGCGGGAAATTGGCCGAGTTTCGCTTTTGAAATATGAGGAAGAAGTGTCGCTGGCCAAGCGCGTAGAAAAGCACGATAGACGTGCGCGCGAAAAACTGATTAATGCCAATTTAAGACTTGTTGTTTCGATTGCCAAAAAATATGTAAACAGGGGCTTGACCCTTCTAGACTTGATCGAAGAAGGGAATATAGGTCTGATGCGGGCAGTTGTTAAATATGACTGGCGACGTGGCTACAAATTTTCTACCTATGCTACTTGGTGGATAAGGCAGGCCATAACGCGGGCAATTGCGGATCAGGCGAGAACGATTCGTATTCCCGTACACATGGTGGAAACCATCAACAAATTCAACAGGCTTTCCAGAAAGTTAATGCAGGAGCTGGGACGCGAGCCCACGCCGGAAGAAGTGGCGATGGAGATGGAAGTGCCGGTTGAAAAAGTGAGAGAAATAGTTAAAGTTTCCCAGGAGCCGGCTTCACTAGAGGCGCCTGTTGGCGAGGAGGAAGATAGCAGACTCGGAGATTTTATTCAGGATGCTTCGGCATCGCCAACCGATCAGGCAACTCATGCGCTGTTAAAAGACCATATTCACGAGATGCTCGATACCCTTTCCCCCCGTGAAGCCAAAGTTTTGGAGTACCGTTTTGGTTTAGAAGACGGTAAACAAAGAACTCTTGAGGAGGTCGGTAAAGAATTTGGAGTAACCAGGGAGCGAATTAGGCAAATCGAAGCTAAAGCTATTCGCAAGTTGAGGCATCCAACCCGCGCGAAAAAGCTCCGAGATTATCTCTAGACTGATAAAATTATGAAGTTGATTAAATTTCTGTGGAAAAAGTGGCTGCCGATTGCCCAGTCAGTGGGAAACTTTATGGGGCAGCTGATAATGACTATTTTTTATTTAATTATTCTTTTGCCTCTGGGGTTAATAATGCGTTTATTCAGTGACCCTTTGAATATGAAGACATCCGCTAGAAAATCAAATTTTGGTAATTGGGAGCATCCGAAGCAAAATCTTGAGGAGGCTAAAAAGCAATATTGATGGAGGTTTGCGCTTCCGCTCGAATGAGTCCTCGCCGCGCAATATTTAAATGTTTATTTTAGGGATTTCTTGTTTTTATCACGAATCGGCAGTTTGTCTTTTGAAAGACGGTAAGGTTTTGGCGGCAAGTGCCGAGGAGCGATTTAGTAGGAAGAAGCATGATAGCGAATTCCCGAAGTTATCCGTAAAGTTTTGCCTCGCGAAAGCCGGAATTAGGACTAGCGATTTAGATTACGTTGTTTTTTACGAAAAGCCTTTTTGGAAATTCCAGCGAATTTTGATGTCGACTTTGGCTACCTATCCGGAAGCGATCAGACTTTTTGGCAAATCAATGGTTGTTTGGCTTGAGGACAAGCTTTGGGTGCGCTCCACAATTTCTGAAGAGCTCGGGGTTGACAGGACAAAAATTTTATTCGTTCCCCATCATGTTTCGCATGCAGCTTCGGCATTTTATCCATCTGGATTTGAAAAAGCTGCGGTCATGACTATGGACGGGGTAGGTGAGTGGACAACAATGACATATGGAGTTGGCCATGACAAAAATTTAGATATTCAAGCAGAAATTAAATTTCCGCACAGTCTTGGCCTTCTTTATTCTGTTTTTACAGCATTTTTAGGTTTTGAAGTTAACGACGGTGAGTACAAGGTTATGGGTATGGCGCCTTATGGAAAGCCAAAGTATTTAGATCGCGTCAAGAAGCTGGTCAAAAGATATCCTGACGGTTCTTTTGCACTGAGGATGGAATATTTTAAATTTCACAAGTCGGTGGAAACTGCTTATTCACAGAAATTTGTCCGACTTTTTGGCAAACCAAGACCTCGCGATTTGTATTTCTTTACAAAATCAAGCGGTTACCCAAGTTATTTTGGCAAGAAGCCGGAAAATTATAGCGAGCTTTGCAGTTTAAACCAAAAATACGCTGATATTGCCGCATCTATTCAGGCATTTACTGAAGAAATTATTTTGGATGTTGCAAAGACAGTTTACAAAAAAACGGGACAGGAAAATTTATGTATTGCTGGCGGTGTTGGTTTAAATAGCGTGGCTAATGGACTTTTGCTTCGCAAAGGGCCGTTTAAGCGGGTGTTTGTACAGCCGGCAGCCGGCGACGACGGTGGTAGTTTAGGGGCGGCTTTTTATGCGTATCATCAGTTTCTTGGTAAAAAAAGAAATTTTAAGCAGGATAATTGTTATTTTGGTGCAGAATTTACGGAAGGCGAAATCCTGAACTTCTTGAGAAAGAAAAAGATTAAGTATAGAAAGATTAGTTCGGAGGATAAGCTGACCGGATTTTTAGCAGAGGAAATTACCAAAGGCAAGGTCATCGGGTTTTATCATGGTCGGGCAGAGTGGGGACCAAGGGCACTGGGATCAAGATCAATTTTGGCTGATCCAAGGCGTGAGGAGATGAAGGAAATTGTCAACACAAAAATTAAGTTTCGCGAACCTTACCGGCCATTTGCACCCGTAGTTTTGGCAGAGAAAGCCAGAGATTATTTTGATTTGGGTAATTTAGAGCATGAGCACTTAACAAATTTCATGCTTGGGGTTTTCCCTGTTAAAGCTGATAAGCGTAAAGTTATTCCGGCAGTTACTCACGTTGATGGGTCGGGGCGCTTGCAGATAATTAACAGACGTCAAAATTCCCGCTACTTTGATATTGTTAAGAAGTTCGGGCAAAGAACCGGAGTCTATGTTCTGATGAATACTTCTTTTAACTTAAAAGGCGAGCCAATTGTTAACTCGCCGGGAAATGCATTCAATACCTTTAAAAAATCAGGGCTGGATATTTTGGCTTTGGAAAAGTATATTGTATTGAAGGAAGATTTATCATGAAATTTATAAAGAAAATGTTTTCCAGAGGCAGTGAAGCTAACGACCTTGTCAAATTTTTATGGGAAGCAAAGCTCTGGTTTTTAATTCCGTTTGTCCTGGTGCTTTTAGTGTTTGGCCTGATTTTTGTTTTCGCGCAAGCAACGGGCGTTGCTCCATTTATTTACACTCTGTTTTAGGAAATTATTTAAGTTCAAATTCTACTTGAATTGTGACCGTCACTGCGTTTTCTCCCGGCTGGATTTGGGAAGCTTTTTGCTGTAATTCGGTTTCGGACCTGGCGATCAGGGGAATTGGCACACCAAAATCACCTTGTTCGACAACTGAAGTAGCATCGCCGACTTTTTTGCCTAGTTCGCCTGCTAAATCGCTAGCCTTATTTCTGGCATTGGCAACTGCATCTTTTCTAGCCTGCGATTTTGCCCCTTCAAGTGTTTGGTCGTCGACAGTTAACTGAGGTCCGTAAATATTTGCTGCGCCGTTCTGAGTAAATGCTGCCAGTACTTCATCGGCAATTGTAAAGTCGCGAATAGTTACCTCGAAAGTGGTGGAAAGTTGATTTGTTTTTCTCTGTGTTGGAGGCGGGAAGATTTGAATATCTGGTCGCGACGGTTCACTTTGGATTTCGTATGTTTCTCCACCGGAAATGTATTGAGTTTGAATGTCTTTTTCTTCAATACCCAAATCTTTGAGAACATTAATTAAATTATTTACCTTTTCTTCATTTCGCTTGCGAGCTAGATCTAAGTCATCATTACTCGTAGAAACTGTTGCCGAAAGCTTGGCTATGTTGGGGGCAATTTGGGATTTGCCTGTTGCGGAAACAAAAATTGTGTCTTGGGTTTTATTTTGCCAAGGCTTGAAGATAAAGGCAGCAAGAGCGATAGTCAGAATTACCAGCGCCCAGACAATGAGAGCGGGAGCAATTGCGTTTCCTTGAGACAGTTTTTTGAGCATGCTGCTCGGATAGGACTCGAACCTATAACCCTCCCGTTAACAGCGGGATGCTCTACCAATTGAGCTACCGAGCAATAAACTAAGCGAGGGTAATTTTAGCATAACTATTTCTAAAATTTCCAAATATAATCAGAGTTCGAAAATCAATACTTCGCACAAGGCTACGTAGTTGCAAGCGTCCCAGCGGGCGAGCTGGTTAATAGCTGAACAGCGTTTATGCCTCTAACCCTTTATGCAAAATTTGGCGCATGAGGGTTTGGTAGGGGATGTGTAACTTTTCTGCTTTCTGTTTTGCTTTCTCTACAAGAGATTCTTCTACTCGCAATGAGATTAAGCGTTTTGACGGTTTCAGGTTTGGAAAACTAATTTTTTTGAGGTCTGAGGGTTCCAGATACTCTGAAAAATCAGTATTTTCCATAAACTTTTGTACTTCCTCTTCGTTTTTAAAATCAGGCAGTTTAAGCGGCTTTTTCATAGATTGGCACCTCCTTTCTATTCATTTGTCTTGCCGAGATGCAACGTATTTTTTCGTTTCTTATTGTAAATGCAATAATAAGCATTCTTCCTTTCTTTGTTTTTCCGAATAAAAGAAATCGTTCTTCTTTTTGTGAATGGTCACTGTCCTTAAAAGCTCTTTTGTGTTTATCAAAAAATGCTTGCTCCTGTTCTTTTAGTGAGACTTTGTGTTTTACCCAACTTTTTGTACTATTTCCCTCGTCCCATTCGAAGATTAAAACATCAGGCAAAACAACGTCTTCCATGTATATACGATGTAGTAACATTCTACTTTCTATGTTTATTTTTGTCAAGGTTGAATTGGCTAACTCTTGGCGAGAAGGGATATTAGCTGACCAGTTGCAGTAACTGTTGGGTCTGCTGTAAAGTTATTTTCGGGTAATCTACGATTGCCGGCCAATTGGCCGTTCTGAAATCGTCCCACTTGGCGAGCAGAATTGCTGATTTTAGAACCTTATGACCTTCAAGGCTATTTGAATTCAATTCACTACTGAAATTTTTATTGTAGATTAGAGATTGAACGAATATTAGGCGATTTTTGAACCTGATTTCTTGGGTTCGAATCCAATAGCGGGTAAAGATTACTTCGGCCTTAGGTTTAAAAAATACGTAGGGGAAAAGGTTTTCTCAAGATTTTTACTATAATTAGTCTCCGAGAGTCTGGGAGCCAAATGGGGCAATTCAGAACTTCAAAATCCTGATGTGTCAAGCTGATGTGTCAAGCTACTCCACACCATGTATGGGTGAACTCAGAACCTAAAACATAGGATCTCTCAATACTTCATCTGACATAGAAGGTTGCATTTCTCCAATTAATCCTTGCTCTAAAATATAATTAACATGACTTTGACGACAACCTTGAGAATTGCAGTGTTCTTTTCGTGCCGCAGCAACATAGAGCATATTTAAAGCAATAGTTTCAGGAGGATCAGTAATAACGTTTCCGAGTAAAAAATCTGGTTCTTTTACCCGTATGAAACAGGGTCGGACATCCCCGTTTGCACGAACTATTCTAAATATTTGGCTATAGTTACAGCGGGAAAACATATAAGGTGGATGCGTGTTTCCACCTACAATTGCAGTAATGTTAGTTTGATGACGTAAAAAATCTTCAAAATCATCCGATGAATGAGCTAATTCAACCACTTCGTCAATTGTTTGTTCAATTTGTTCCTCAGATACCGCTTCCTTAAATGGTTTATCATAATCAAAAGGGTCTTGCCGTAATGGCCGGTACTGAACATTTACTTTATGAAGTTTATCCGGTTTATTATCTTTTACCAAATCATGTAGAAATTTAGCTACTTGTACATATTCATGTATGTTAACATTTGAAAAAAGAAAGCTTATGCCTACATATGGTGCATCGTAATCCAAATAGTCTAAATAATTTTTAATAACTCTCTCAAACATTGGCTTTCCTCTGAATTTAGTAAATGTTTCAGGGGTCGCTGCATCTATTGATACACGTATATATGAAAACAAGCTAGGCCAGTCTCCTTCAGGTTTATGAGTTCCATTAGTCTTCAGTGCCAATTTGATACCTGGATTCTGCTCTATAATTGCCGTAACTAATTCTGGAAAATACAGGTCATCATCTCTATACAGTGTTGGTTCTCCCCCTCCGACTATAACCATAGACTTTGGGTGGAGTGATGAAATACGATTCAATTCAGCAAAAGGGTAATTAATAGGCAGCGGTTTTGTTTCTGGATCATCATGTCCATAAGTACAACCAATACAGGTTAAGTTACATACATCTGAAGGATGAAACTCCATGTGAGGTACGACTGCATAATCACGTAATTCTTTTTTAATTGTTTCCTGAGTTAAATTTGGATTGTCGGATGCCATTCTCGCAGAGAGATATCTGATAACATCATCCGTTGCGACCCTGCGTTCTTGATGTCCTTGAAGTAATGTAAACATCTCATCAAAAATAATTCCATCTGTTCGTGTACCGTGTAACATAAGTTCTGTTGCAGTATTATCTTTCCAGCGAAGAGTTTCTAAATGGTTAAGGGCTTTTCGCAAGTTTCGAGCTACCAGCCACCCATGTTCATTGTCACCACGTAAAAAATCAAGAGGATGTGTTAAATGCACAGTAGGATCCGCTACGCTATAAACCGAATAAATCTGTCTTGCATCTTCTATATTAGACATAATTAGACATATGTAATAACTAATAGATTTATACTTGGCCTAATATCTGCAACTCTGTTCCAACGCTTAGTTCACGAGCATTTTGCTTTTTGTTTCTGTCTATTTCAGTCAATACATCAAAAAAACTTTTTCTACCCAAAGGAAGGTCTGATATCCAAAAAAAGGCAACGGGTTTTTTACTACTGGCAAGAGCCGCTGAATAGAAAGAGGCACATCCCATTTCAATTGCCGCGCAATCATCTGGCACCATTCTCCAAAAATCCTCATCAGTTTCACGAGTAACCGAACTGGTAGTAAACGATGTGCCCTTAATTATCCGTTTACCGACTGATTGGAAAGCTTTCTCTGTAACCTTCAATACCCGTGAATCAGCTTTTACCCGCGCAAGAAAAT
>Ga0209210_1002386_pt1 | contig 13789 bp, 10 predicted proteins | sample RifGroA1_FD_183991 | JGI IMG/M metagenome (GOLD analysis project Ga0209210, IMG submission 183991) | Contaminated groundwater microbial communities from Rifle, Colorado, USA - Rifle Groundwater A1 (SPAdes) (version 2) | ecosystem: Environmental > Aquatic > Deep subsurface > Groundwater >...
AAATGGCGGGAGATGAGGGAACGCCCTTTGCTTTGCATCTTTTTGGGGACGGAAGAGACAGCGCGCAGGGGAGCGCATCTAGGCTAATGGCCCATTTGCCTCAAGAGAGGATCGGATCGATTTCTGGAAGGCACTATGCGATGGATATAGATCTTCATTTGGATAAGACGTTGAGGGCGTACGAGGCCATCGCAGGCATAAAGGCCCCAGTTAACGGGGTAGAAGATAGAAGTGAATTTGTGAAAGAACTTTATACCTCCGGTGTAACGGATGAATTTATAGTCCCAACCCTTTTTGATAAGGATCTGGCGGTTAAGGGGGGAGACGGGGTGATCTTTTTCAACTTTAGCGAGGACTCTCAAAGGCAGTTGGCCAGGATGTTTGTTGATCCCGCGTACGGAGGCACGCCCCACTATGAATTAGGAGAAAGAGAGGTTAAAAAACACGCTATTCCAGAGGACTTAAGTCTTCTTTCGTTGATTGAATACGAAAAAACCCTAGGCATCCCGGCGGCTTTCCCACAGGAGGGGATAGTTAACCCCTTGGGTAAAGTTCTCGCTGACGCAGGCAAGGTACAGTTACGGGTGGCGGAAACCCAAAAGTATGCGTATGTAACAACCCTCTTTAATGGGATGACCAACAAAGCCTTCGCCAATGAATACAGGGTAGTTATTCCATCAAGAGAGGAAGCAAAGGTAGATGAACATCCAGAAATGAGAGTGAAGGAGGCAACAGAGAGGATACTCTCTGCTTTGAATGAGGGGATATATGATTTTATCCTGGCAGATTTCGCAAACGCTGACATAGTAGCCCACACAGGGAATTTTGACGCAACCATTAAAGCGGTTAGGGCTGCAGATGAACAGGTAGGGTTGATAGCTAAGGCCGTCCTCGCCTCCGGATCAACCTTAGTTATCACCTCAACCCACGGGAATGCCGAAGTGATGATGAACTTGAGAACCGGATCTAGGGATTTGGGGGATAATATAAGCCCCGTTCCTATATACATAGTCGCCCCAGGATACGAGAGGCAAAAGAGTGAAGCTCAGGCTGTGGAAATAGAGAAGCTCAACGTGGGTGTACTTTCAGATATTGCCCCAACCATCCTGGAGCTTATGGGGATTCCCAAACCAGAAGATATGACGGGAATCAGCCTCCTTCAGCTTCTGAGGTAATGCGGTGATCTTTAGGTAGTCTTTCTCGATTGTAGTACTACCGCCCCATAATCTGGGGTTTTGTTGTCTCACAACAACTTATGGGGGTTTTGGCTCTTAAATTCAATGACTTCTCTATTCCTAATTAGGATTGTCTTGCCCATTGTGTAAGTTAATCCCTTATTCGGGTTACTCTCGAAACCAAGGTATATAGACCTAACGCTTCTTTTATTTAACTCCGATACGGCTGGCTGTAAGTCGGAATCGGAGCTGCCCAAAATAATAGTGTCTATGTCTCCATCTATACAGGCTCTCACTATCATATCCACTGCTATTCGAACATCTACGCCCTTCTCCTTGAAAATCAATCTGCCTTTCTTCCCATAGGGCCACCCCTTGACGTTGCCCGCAGACACTACAGTAAAGCCGCTATTAATTAAATTGGCTTTTAGCCCTCTCTGTTTTTCAATCAGCTCTCGGGATTTTTCTTTAGTCTCTTCATGTTCCTTTATCCTGGCTATGTAAAAGACTCTATCACCCAAATTAATACCGCTAAGAACGTGGTCGATCAATCCTCTAAAATTATAGGATGACCAATCTGGTTCTCCCTCCCCCTCTTCCTCAAAAACAGACTCTATCTTTTTCTTAAAATTCTCGCCGTCGACTAGTAGGATATTCCTCATATGCGAACTCTTTATATAACTTTTGCAAGAAAATAAAAACTCCAGCGGACCCTTTCGGGCTGGCTGGAGCGTTTATATACTGATAGTACAGAATATGTGTTGGGAGTGCAACCCCCCCCATGTTGATAGTATGGAATGATGCCCATATCCCGATTCTATCAAGCCTATGTGATACAAGAACTCCTAGATATGGGGTTTTGTTGTCTCTGGGAGGGCCTGGATGGCATCATATGCCTCAAATATCCGCACAGAGAGTTAATTCCAAGTTTGACGTGTGATGTCTCCACAGATTTTCCACATATCGGAAGTTGTGCTTCCTGCCGCCCTTTGGTAATCTTGCGGCAATGGATAGGGACCAAATTGCCGGATTGGCGCATGATATTGCCTTTGCCCTTTACCGCGTAGCCTCACAAGTTGAATTTTCCTATCTGCGGAAAGAATTGGAGGCAGTGGCGGTAGAGATCGTCTCGTTTCTGGATCAAGCGGCTATTGATAGAGCTAGGCGCCTTATCAAACTAGGAAAAGCTATAGAGGAGATTAGTGGGGTAAATAGTGAGGTTTTAATAAGAGAGCTCCGTAATCTTGCAGGAATGATGGAACTTATGGAGTTTCCAGAAAAAAAGGTAGAAATTAACCTAGAAAAGCTCTTTAATCGGCAGAAAAATACCTTGCCGTTTAAACGGCAAGAGGAAAAAGAGGTAAGTAAACGGCAATTTTCCGTTAAGCCAGATAAACGGCAAACGGAAATTCTAGAGTTTATACGGCAATTCCCTAATGGTTGCCGTCCAGCCGATATCTCAAGGAATTTTCCGGAGGTAAGCAAGAGAACCCTAAGAAACGATATATCTGCCCTGGTAGATAGGGGATCTGCGGAGCGTATAGGGGAGAGAGGCCCGTACTCGTACGTGAGAGCTCTTAAGGGAGGGGTAGAGAGAGCCGAGGGGGATATAAATGAGGTCCTCTTCCTAGCCCAAGCCAAGGAGGGCGGAAAGGATGCCTTTGACGAATATTAAAAAATGTGGTTTCCCCTGTAACAGAGCCACTCTCTTAGCCGTTTTAATTAGTGTAAGCGTAGGATTCAATTTAGGGTTGTTTTCCACAGCCCGCTTTAAAATAGAGTCTTGTCGCTTATGGCTTGATATACTAGAATCCTTTACAGAGTCCCGTATGGGGCTTGTCCTCACACTTAATAAAGTGCGAGGGTTGTAGTGGCAAAATTACGTGGCAGGTTGAAAGATCTGTCCCGCTTGCAAGCGGAAGGAAATACAAATTCATTCCCGCCGCTACAAAAACATTAGATCCTCCTGCGATTGCCAGTTGTTTCAATAAACTAAAAACTAACGGGTCGATGGCAGAACCAGGAAGAAAGGATCTCGGGTTTTAGCATCAAGCTAAAACAAAAATAAATTGTCGAAAACAAAAATAAATAAAGTGAGTAAATTAACTAAGAAATTTGCAACAGCAAGTGTTGCTTTTGCCACTTTAGTCTCACTAGCTGGCGGTATGAGCATAGTACCCGCAGCCGGAGCTGACGCAATCAGCGACCTGCAGGCACAAATTGCTACCTTAACCGCCCAGCTAGCGGCACTATCGGGTGGTACTAGCACTACTTGCTACGCTTGGACCAGAAGTCTAACTCTAGACATGTCTGGTGCAGACGTAACCGCTTTGCAGACTTACCTTATGGGTACTGGCCACTTCACCTTCTCAGGCGGAGCAACCGGTTTCTTTGGTACGATCACTCAGGCAGCTGTAGCCGCATGGCAGGCAGCTAACGGAGTATCACCTGCAGTTGGTTACTTCGGTCCTATCTCACAGGCTAAGTACGGCACGATGTGCAGTACTGGTACTGGAACTGGGACAGGAACGGGAACTGGAACTGGCAGCACCGGTTTAACTGGTGGTGACGGTTCAGTTGATAGCTACTCTCTGATTTCCGGTCTTTCCAACGAAGAGGTTGGTGAGGACGATGAAGTAGAGGTAGCCGGTCTTGAGATAGATGTAGAGGATGGTTCCGACCTCGATTTCACGGCAGTCCGCCTTGTATTCGATGAAGGTACCGCTGATCAAGACTTCGAGGATTACGCCGATGAAGTCGCCGTCTTTCTAGACGGAGAGGAAGTTGGACGTAAGGACGCCGATAAATTCAATGAGGATAATGAATGGACTTCAACGATCTCATTGGACGATGCTGTGGCAGAAGCCGGATCAACGGTTGAGCTTACAGTAGCTATTTTAGCTGATGGCAACATAGACACTAACGATGTTGGTGAAACATGGGACGTTGACTTTACGTCAGTTCGTTTCGTGGACGCCAATGGAGCAAGTGTTTCTGAGGATCCAACTGTGGCAGTAACACTTTTCTCATTTGAGTCGTTTGGTACTGCAGCAGATACCCTCTTCAAAGTTACTCAGGGTGAGGATGAAGATACTGTCAACGACGCGCACCTTGTTAACGTGCACGCCACTGACAACACGGACAATGCTTCTATTCTCTCATTCAACGTAGAGATAGAAGGAACATCAGACGTGGATCTTGACTCTCTCCCAATCAACTTTGATGTTACTGGCAATGACAATGTTGATGACATGGTTGCCGGTATCTCCCTGTTCGTAGATGGAGATGAGGTGGACAACGTTGACATGACCAACGACTGTGTCGAGGAGCAAGCTGCTAACAGCAACTGTACCACTGTAGGGGCAGACGAGACTTACTTCTTCGATGACATGGGTCTTACACTTGAGGCAGGTCAAGATTACGAATTTCTCGTAAAGCTAGACCTGTACGGTATCACCGATACTGGTGACCTTGCTCTTGGAGACACAATCGCCGCCAACTTTGGTGAAACCCAGATGGACCTCGCTAGCTTTGATGCCGAGGACGAGACTGGTACTGTAACTGGTGCTGCGTCTCAGATGCGTGATGTTGGGTTTGACGTCGCTCTAGTTGGGACACCAACAGCCGTGGCAACAGCTGCAGCTGCTACTGGAACTGACTCAGGTCTTTTCACTATCGTGTTTGATGTGACCGCTTGGGATGGAAGCATCTTCATCGATGGTACTGACCCCGATGACGCAGGATCTACTGCTGCTGGAGTTGGTACAGAACACGACCTTGGAGTTACCGGTACTGGTACTCTATTGGCGGACATTACAACACTTACTGGAGCAACCGAGGCTGGTGGTTCATTCACCGTCCTCGATGGTGAAACCGAGAGGTTCCAGATTGTAGTGGATGTTCGTGACGGAGCAGTTGACTTAGTGGATGCGTTCCACTCAGTATCCTTAGACGTTATCCTCTACGCTTTGGCGCAGGGTGATGGTGATCTAGGATATGCCCTCAATCTTGGGGACTTCGTTACTCCTTCGATCTACCTCAACGACGGAGCAGAAGCGTAGTTCCAAGTTGTTTGGCTAGATTGTTTCGGGTAATCCGATTCAATAGCTGGTAGAATCGTTCTGTTAGAAAATATTTCTGACGGGAGATACAGAAAACCACCGAAAGGTGGTTTTCTGTATTTTAGGTATAATGGTGAAGAAATTTAGACCATTTATGAACAGCGTGTTAAATGCGACCAAGCTAGTTAAGTTGTCCTTACTAAGTCTTGCTCTTACGCCTTTGGTAGTCACCCACAGCACTTTATTCCCATACGTTTTTGGGAAAGCAATGCTTATAAGATTGGTTATGGCCATAGCCAGCATTTTTCTGCTTATGGGTGTTTTTTGGGGAGAGGACATACTTTCCCGCTCTCGTTTGAAAAAGATCAACAACCCGCTGACAATGGTGTTAATTATATTCTCTGTCTTAGCGCTATTTAGTACTTTCTTTGCGGATAATCCGTACCGTGCTTTCTGGGGGGATATAGAGCGATCAGAGGGATTCCTAATATCTTTCTATATGCTGTTCTTTTTCCTTGGCACGTCTCTTTTCTTTGAGAAAAAAGATTGGCTCAGTTTCTTTAAGCTGAATCTCGTTGTGGGGATTGTCGCTATGGGAGACGTCTTAATGGATAGGTTTGCCTACGGAGATATCCGCCCAGATGGATCGTTCTTCGGGAACCCCACTTTTGTGGCTACATACGCACTTTTTGTCCTTTATTTTGCACTAATGGTAGGGGTTTTGGATAAAAATAAAACGTGGCCATTCTTGAGTAGGACGGTCGTAGCCCTTTCCCTTCTGGCCATCTTCGTAACGGAGACCAGGGGAGTGATTCTGGGATTGATCGTGGCTTTATTTATAGTCCTTCTACGTATTTCCCTGATTAAAGGAGGAGTCGAAAAGTTCAACTTACTAGGTAAATCCGTTGAAGTTAAGAATTTGGTGATAGGGACACTTTTGGTAATCTTGATTTTCGGAGGCGCTTTTGTAGTTACAAGAGATAACGCGTTTTGGCAAAATATTCCTGGCCTGGACAGGTTGGCCAGGATTTCCAGCACCGATGCAACCACTCAGACCCGTTTGATCAACCTCAGTATCAGTATGAATGCTGTTAATCCGCAAAACGTAGGTTGGACAAGAACTCTATTGGGATGGGGCCAAGAGGAATATATAAACGCGCACAACCAATTTTACGACCCGGCTATCCAAAAGTATGAAAGTGCTTGGTTCGATAGGGCTCACAACAAAATACTAGACGTGTTGGTTATGAACGGATTGTTGGGGTTGCTGGGTTACCTATTAATATGGTGTCTTATATTCTGGAAGACCCTAGGGAAGGATGTAGCAAGGAGCAATCATTTGGACAGTAGAGAGAAATTCTGGACGTTGCTCTTTACTGGTGGGATAGCTGTAGCCTACTTCGTGCAAAATCTGTTTCTCTTTGATCAAATTGCTATGTACATTCCCCTATTTAGTATTTTTGCCTTTGTCGGGTACACCTTCTATGCGCACGAGGAAAAAGACACGCAAATACTCGAGAAGAGTACCCCCCGTTTTCTCTATGCTATGGGCGCCTTTTCTTTGAGTATAGTTTTTGTGACTGCTTTTGTGTGGTTGTGTGTAATCCCGTACTATCAGATGAGAGTGGCAGTGAATACATTCAATAAGGGGCATTTTGATCCAGGTCAGATCAAGACAATAACGACACCGAATAATTTTATTCAATCCGAGCTAAGAATATTTATTCTCTCTGGGTTTCCCACAAGGTTTTCTAAGGATGAATTTATCCAGGCCTTCCCACAAATGATCCCGCTAGGAGAAGAAGCGTTGGGTGTAGTAGTTAATAAAGCGCGGACGCACCAGGCCATGGGGCTTATCTATAAATCCGCATCCAGGGCAAATCAAAACACAGATTATCTCGTGGCTGGGGAAGATCACTTAAGGAAGGCAGTTGAGTTGGCGCCTAACAGGCAGGATGTAAGGGTATCTTTAGCAGACAACCTGGTTTCCCAAGGTAAGTTTGAAGAGGCTGGGGGGGTGATTAATGCCGCAGTGGCGCTTGAGCCAGAGGGGAAGGGAATGGATATAGATTCTCTCGCCATCTTTGCGCCATATGACTTTGATGGGAGTAGGGGTACACTAGAAATGCTTAAAAACATCTACGCGAGCGGACAAAAACCCGTTACCCCAGAAGACATCCAGCAGATAAGAGAGGGATACAGCAACTACTTTAACTATATGTATAACACTCAGGACGCGTCCAGTTTTGAGATGGTTTTGAAGCAGGCGATCAAGATAGAGAAAACCTTTAGAGAAATCATCGATTCACAAATGGGATCGGGCCTCATCAGCGAGCCGATAGACACAATGGAGGAAGTTCTAACAGGAGGACTTAACGGATTCAAGGCCCGAGGCTGGAGTGCAGTAGCAGCCAATTAATTACAGCGATCTTAGCAAACTAAGCTTCATATAAGAATCTCAAAAAGATGGTTAGCAAAAGCGAAATAGAAGCCTTAGAAGCTATTGGGAAGTTTGGGGTGGAACATGTTGTCTATAACCCGAAAAGACATTGGTTTGCGGGAGAGGTAATTAGCACAACTGGCGCAAAAGTTTTTATAAAAGCCTCAAGCAAGCAGGGCGCACAAAGAAAACTTTCTAAAGAATGGAGCAACTTACTGAAGGTCCACAAACTTTTACCGGCGAATTTGATAAGTAGCGTGGTTGAACCGGTAAAACAAGTTGTAAAAGAACGCTGGCTAATCAACACATATAAGTATCTTAACGTTAGACCAGTATCTAGCCTGCGAGGCGAAGAAAGGATGTTGGCGATTAACAAAGCAATAGAATGGACGACGAAATTGGCGCTGGCAACCATGAATAATAAATCGGTGTTAGAGCACGGAGACTTCACGGTTAACAACCTACTATGGGACACAAATAGCAAAATGCTATTTATAGCTGACTGGGAAATGATGAGAGAAGATGGGTTGCCGATGTACGACTTAGTAGATTTGGTAGTATCTGAATGGTTAGAAACCATTAGGGGGAAAATGAGAATAGGCATTAATGTGCAACTCAAAAAGAACGAGATGGTTTTTCTAGACTACTTACACAGCATTAACCTTGATGAGAAACTACTTTGGCCTTTAATGGAGAAGTTCTTTCAAGTGGCAGCCGAGAGGGAATCTGCTTTGGATGGCATACCAGTGGAGAAAACGGTATACTCGCGTTTATACTTGAATGTCAAAAGTCATAGATAAAGAGTGGGAGATATTAAGGAGCTTACCTAGTCTAGAAGTATGGACCAAAGCTTGGGAAAATAGTGGCATAGAATCTAGTTTTTTTAACCATCCGAGTTGGTTAAACCATTGGGTCAAAAGCTTCAATCCCCAGTTAAGAATCTGGCACTCCCTACGCGAGAATGTATATATCCCTCTTCATATCAAGAGAAGTTGGGGCTTAAGGAGGCTATTTAGTGTGGGAGATGTCCCATGTCTTTACGATGAGATGCAGTGGCCTGCTATTAATGGGGATACGGGAGAATCTTTTATAGCTTCTTTGGGTAAGGAAAAATGGGACGTTGTTCAGCTTCGCTTTTGGGGAAACGTAGAACAGGCCAATGAATTAGTGGAGTTAGCGAAGAATGTCGGTTGGGCAGTTGACCTCACGCAAGAAGAGGGCATCCCTTGGGTAAATCTAAAAGAGAAAGACACCTCTATCAGTCGCAAATTAGCTGAAGATGTCAAGCTTAATGTAGCTAAGCTTACAAAAAACTATGGACCGGTTACGTTAGTTAAGGCGTCTAGGGAGGATTGGGACGAGTTTATAAATGCATATAGAGATCTCTGGCGTAGTTTCGGGGCCCAACCGCTTATTTCAAGATCAAAATCATTATCAGACTTTTTTAAAACCATCAACGAGGATTACGTTAGTTTTTACAAGTTAAATGCTAGCAATGAAACCATCGCGTGGCATTTTGGTTATAAGTTCGGGAAGGAGTATATATATGAGTTTCCAACTTATAATAATAAATACGCAAAATATTCTCCCGGGAAAGTCTTGCTTTGGTTTCTACTTGAGAAAGCTAGAAAGGATGGATACGAAAGATTCAGTTTGGGCCGTGGGATAGAACCATACAAACTAAGATGGACTAAAAAAGTTAAACCCCTAGTTTCAATTAGTATATATAGGAAAAAGTACTTATCTAAATTAGATCCTATTAGAATAAGGAAAAAGCTAGTCGTAGTTTATAAAAAGCTAACGGGCCGCAAAAGATGACAGAGAGAAAACTAAAATTTTGGGGACAGAGTTATCTAGTAAGGACCGATATCGAGCCATTTTCTACTTATATAGATAACGAGTTTACCCCGTATCTATCGGAGTCATCTATCGTAGACACAGAGATCAATGTTCTCTTAGAAAAGGGTCCCAAAGAGGCCATTCACCTCAATCGTCCCAGACCAGAGAGCTCAATTAGAGTTGATGGGAACAAGATAACCGTCAACTATAAGCCTAATTTACTGGCCAAACTCAGGTACGGATGTTCCCCAGTAGAACATCCCGGCGTGCTTGCATGGCTCACCTACATAGTAATACTTTTCCCGCTATTTAGCCGTTATGAAAAAGATGGATATGTGCCCGTTCATGGCGGATTAGTAAGATGCGACGGGCGCACCATCCTAGTTGTTGGGCGTGGTGGTTCGGGTAAGTCAAGCTTGATAACTATGTTGCTGGGCGGTCAAAACGCCTCTTTTGGAGGAGACAACTTCGTTTTACTGAACCCAGAGACCCAAATGGTGTTACCTTTAGTTACAGCCATACATTTGGAGAAGAAGAATCCTGTTCATGTTGAGGAAATAAGAAGCGTTGGCCGAACAGGGGATATTTCCAGAAATATAGTTAGAGTAGTGCCCAAGAATGTTTTTACCACTCCCGAGCATATAGACAAGATCATAATCTTAGGCGAGTCTGCAAAGTTGAACGCACAAGTACTGCTTAATGTTATGAACAATGAATCTATTCTTGCTGCTTACCGTGAGTGGTTCACAAAGTTGAATGGGAACAGGTTGCCGAGACAGATGGGAGAAAAAGACATAGCTGGACTATTAAACCTAGCGGAAGGGTTGCCGGCATTAAGGGACATGAGAGAACACCAGCTAGAAGAAATCGTTAATCGGTTAAACAAAAAAACATGGTAGAAGGAGACAAAATAAAGTGGTTTATACATCCAGACCTGATTCCCGAGGATCCTAGCAGGGAAATGATCGGAGAAATAAGTAGGGCAGAGAATGTTATTAGTCCTATAGCTGTCCTGCCCGACTTTCATTACAAGAGAGGAGCAGAGGTTCCTATTGGCATCGCGGTGGCAACAAACAATACGATCATTCCTGGCCTTATTGGGGTTCCTAATTGTGGCATAGCCATGCTAACCACGGATCTATCGGTTAATGACCTTACCTCAGAGCAAATAGACACTATTTTCAGAAAACTTGCTGAAGAGGTCCCAGGTAGGCCTTGGAGAAAACCGCAGCTTAGCCAAGAAGACATGATAAAAGCTGTTCGGGGAGGAGCAGCATGGGCAATAGAGAAATTTAAACTTCCCCAGTACTGGTTAGAAAGAATAGAGAAAAGCGGCAACTTTTTGGCAACTCACATAAGCAGTGATGAGGTCAAAGATATTATTCCTCCAACGGCAATTAACTGGGGGAGGTACTGTCTGGGCGTGTTAGGTGGGGGAAACCACTTTTTGGAGCTTCACTATATAGATCGTATTGAAAACCAAGCATTGGCGGGAGAATTGAACCTAAAGGAAAAGCAACTAGTCTTTATTTTACACACCGACTCTTTGAAGATGGGGTCACAAACGCATCTTCATTATTCTGCGAGGGGAGAGTTGAAGCGTAAACCATTTAAGTATTTAGCCATGTTGCTTATGCAGTTATGGTGGCACTTTTTGAGAGATCTATCTTTTAAGAGTTGGTTGTTGCGCTGGAGAACTTACATTGTTCGCAAGGGATTCGGGAATCTGCCGGCCGACGGTGTAGAGGGAAGAAGATTTCTAGACGCTTTTTCGTTAGCGGGCAATTTCGGTTTCGTGAATAGGTTGGCCATTATGAGCAAGATTATTAATACATGCGAGGATGTAGCTAAAAGGAAAATAAAAACAGACCTACTTTTTGATCCCGCACACGACATGGTGACCAAGGAGAACATTGATAGTAGAGAGTTTATTCTGCATCGCAATGGCACAAACGTAGCTCTGCCAAAAGATCAGTGGAGAAAAGCACCATTTAACGTAACTGGGCAGCCAATACTGATTCCAGGCGCTTTAGGCACAGAAAGTTATATTGGTTGCGCAGACGAGGGCGTAAAAAATACCTACTGGACCACCAACCACGGGGTTGGGCGAATGCTGGATAAGCATATGGGAGAAGCTAACATCTCTGAGGGGGAGGCACACAAAATTTTAGAAGGACAGCGAATTAAACTGTATCGTAGCGGAAAGGGCAGAATATCTGGCCAGATATCCAGCAACTTCAAGTCACTCGATAAGGTTATCCAAGTGATGAAAGAGCATAGGCTAATGCGCTTAGTAGCGAGAATGAAGCCGATAGCTTCCTTAAAGGGGTAACTGATGCGTGCACAGGAAATAAATCCAGGGATCATTATCCATTGCCAAATGATTTCTGGCGATTCTTTCTCCGGTGGAGCCAGAAAATAAAAGACTGTTCCTAAAGCCTAGCGCCTCCAGCTCTCGTAATTGTATTCGGGGATCTATGTAGTACGTGCGCAGACGAAAATTCCAACTTCCATCATTTACTACCACGTATGGTAGATTTTTCAGCTTCGATGGGTGACCATTCATTAGTATGAATAAACCATTTTTGACCCACTTTAGTGTTTTTCTAGGCGGTGAATCTACTGGTGAAATAGTGGAAAGAAGCGCTTCTATGCTATGGATATTGTGGGTAGAGAAAACAAAGATTCCCGATTGTTTTAGAACCCTGGCGATTTCTTGCAGAGACCTTTCCCTATCTTGGTAGGGCATATTGTCTATGCCATTGTGACTGAAGAGAACAAAGTCGAAATGGTTACTAGGTAAAGGACTCATATTGCGCACGTCCATGGTTTCAAAACGGTATCCCGAAAACTTTTTTCTACAGGAGTCGATCATGAGTTTCGCGTAATCTATCCCCATATACTCTTTTACTAAATGGGCAAAGTGCATAGTGGTGCGTCCAGCCCCAACCCCTATGTCTAGCATCTTCATTTCCGACAGCTTCGGCTTAAGGAGCTTAAGAATAGATGCTTCTGCTTTTTGGATATGCTCCTGTTCGGAATAGTGTTTAAGCACTCTCTTGGATCCCCACAGAGCCTTATTGGTGTCGTTAAATAAATACATGTATAGCTATTTTATCTCCTCTTGGAATTGTTGGATACTGGCTGGCCCAAAGAGACGCTTTGCTTTACTGCCATATCCAGAGTGGATATAGTAAATTAGCCGATAGAACTCAAATGAGATTGAGCGCCTATAACTTCGTTAAACTTATCCATAGAGTGCCAACACTTAAGAAGGTCGCTGGTATTTTAAGGGGCACTTTATGGATAGACCACGTAAGGGCCCACGAGATACTCTTTAAGGAGAAAAACATTAAATCGATGATTGAGTTCGGCATGGGAGATGGCACAGAGTCTTTCCTTAAACAGTTAGATAAGGTTGCTTCTGTGGAGATTTTTACAAAGGACGTGGCGTTGGCAGAAAAACTTAAGGTAGCTGACGATAGCTGGGCAATTAAGTGCAAGGAGAGGTTTAAGGGCAGCAAGAACTGGGAACTGATTATGTACGAGATGAAACAACCCGTAATAGACGCAGAGCTAGATGTCACTGGAGTAGGTGGGCTTGTGAAAAGAGGAGGCAATCCCAGAGCAGGTGCGTATAAGATTGAGTTATCGGCTCTTTTAGATCAGCTCGGTCTGGATAAGTACAACTATGCATTCGTAGATGCCGGTATCCACCTGAGGGGTGACATAGTGAATCTACTGTTTCAAAGGGTTCCAATCATAGGAGCCCACGATTGGGACGACAAAGCCATATATGGATATACGAGGATAAACAAACCTGCTAACTATGACGAAGAAGAGGGTGTCGGGAGTCATGCGGGTATCCACTTTTGGATAAAACAGGGGATGGAGACCCAATAATGCTGTCCACCCAAGGTTGTTAATTGTTTATGTATCACATAATAAATATTCTTAACCACTCGTTTTACTACACATTAGCTAATGTGTTAGCTCAATCCGTCAATTTTTTGATGCTCCCATTTTATACTCGCATGGTATCTGTGGAGCAGGTGGGGATCATAGTTATACTTACTAGTCTTTTCGGCTTCCTCAATATCATTTTTCAGCAAGGGATAGGCTCAGCTGCCGGTCGCTTTTACTTTACCTTCAAGCGCAAATTGGAGAGGGTAAATTATTTAAACTCGCTAACAAGCTACCTGTTGCTGAGCGGAATAGTCTTGGTGGTCCTTGGTGTATGGGTATCTAAATACCTAGGAGATTGGTTGGGCATC
>Ga0209210_1002393_pt1 | contig 13742 bp, 14 predicted proteins | sample RifGroA1_FD_183991 | JGI IMG/M metagenome (GOLD analysis project Ga0209210, IMG submission 183991) | Contaminated groundwater microbial communities from Rifle, Colorado, USA - Rifle Groundwater A1 (SPAdes) (version 2) | ecosystem: Environmental > Aquatic > Deep subsurface > Groundwater >...
CAGATATTGTGTTGGGTAGAAATTTAAACGGACTGCCATCAATGGTTACTCTAACTTCGTTCTGCGGAGTCTGTTTTTGTTCCGAGCTTGGTTCTGGTTCTTCCTGATCATCAGTTATTGTCCGGATCTGAGGGGCTGACACATTTTCGGTCACAGCATTTTTCTTTGCGGGAAGTTTAAGTAGGAAATAAATTCCCACGCCTCCTAAAATAAGTAACAGCGGTAAATAAAGAAAGCTTTGATTTTTTGGTTTTTGAGATTCCATAAATATCCTGCGTAATTTTATTAAATAGATACTTGTCAATATGATACTCTAAATTTCCGCCGATGCAATATGTCTTAGCCCGTTTGACTAAAGAACCCCCGTAGGGTACTATCTACTGTTTCGACGAATCCTGCCGAAAAGGCTTAAATAAGGCTTAAATAATAATTTAAGTAAAAGCCTTCCCTACCTTACCAACTACTTGCTGCGAGATGTAGCAACTTAAAAGTAAGAAGGGGGTGAGTAACATGAAAAGAGCCATAATATACATGGCTGTTGTAACTGTGGCTATTGGCATGCTGTTTACAGTAAAAACCAAAGCCGCCGCAATTACCGGTAATGGGGCGCCTAACGGTGCTCACTACAACCTAAACATTATCGGCGTTTCCAAGGACAAAACCGCATTTATGTACTCCGGCATCGGACACAGAATTTTTGTCCCGTTGTCAGGGAAAATAAAGATAAACCTTTTACCCGGAGCTGACTTCGCAGTTTTAGACGCGAACGGTACCGACGGTAACGGGGCAACTTTTAGTTTGCCTAACCCCGATCCCGATAATGACGGTGTAACTTCTTACACTGTTTGGGCGAGAGCTTTAGGTAAACCGGGCGGTAAATCCGTCACGACCCCTTGTGCATATTTGGACGGTGTTGAGTACTGCTCAACATCAAATGTTGTGTTGGTTAGAGATAAGGGCAAGAGCTCTTTCACTAACGTAACTTCACAACTCCTGTATGTATATATAGATCTCGATGGAGATGGGGTTGAAGAAAGATACCCGTTGTTCGATTCCGCACTTCAGGATTATTTCTGGAGCTACGACAACAACGGATTGAAGTTAGCCCAGTTTAGGTTCTATCAGAACTAATTAGTAGAACTAAAGCGGGAGTTTGTTTTAGGCCTCAGGTGCCCCCGGTTTTCCGGCTTAGCCTGTTTACATGAGCAGCCCGTTTTTTTACGGGCTGCTCTTCCCTTTTTTAAGCCCGTTGAATCCTCAGTGCCTTTTAATGTACAATTCATTAATGCCTAACAATTTAAAAAAGAAGTCTTATACGCTCTTCTCTCTCCATTTACCAATTTTGATAGCCGTTTTTGCCGTTGTTGCAGGCGGTTCTTATATTGTTACCAACACATTTACAAAGGAAATGCCGCAGGTACAGGGCACAAGAACCGAAAAAGGCCCGCGATCCTTATTGAGCCTGCTTACTAAAAAAGATAAGTCTTCTGAATCCGCAGGTGTCGAGGCTACTGTAACTCCTAGCACTACAGCCCGGGAGCATAAAAGAGCTGTGGAGAATGTTGTAAGAGAGATTAAAACAGTTGCCAGAATAGAAGAAGCAAGGGGCAACAAGGAGGTAAGCGAAGAGCTGGTCACCATAGCCGAAGAACAGATAGAGTCCGTGGGAGAAACCGTCGAGGCTATAGATGAGGTCGAGAACGAGCCCAAATGGAAAACCATTCTTTTAGGCGGAGATTATAAAAATTTGGGGGAGCTGAGAAGCACTATTGCGAAAAATACAAATACTATAAGAAAGTTGACCAATACAGCAGAAAAAATCACTGCCGAGGGCGGAGACGCAACTATCCAGGACAGTTTACTCCAACTGAATGCGGAAAGAGCCAAGATAATAGCATTTATAAAAGCCAGTGAAAGTCAGTTCAGTATATTAGGATGGGCGTCGAAACTTCTTGCAGGTTACATGTCTACACCGTTGGGCGGCGGGAACGGCGATGAAACAGAGGGAACAGGAAGTTCAGCTCCCGTCGGAGGAACTGAAGGAATAGGAGATACTGCTCCGTCCTCTACAGATACGACCGGAACAGGGAATACTGAACCGGGATCCGGTGAAACCGAAACACCGGAGTCTGCGCCCGGCGACCAAATAACGACGGAATAAAAGAAATTATTTGAACAGACCGCTGAAATCCTGTTTTGCGCGTATTATGTGTATCGGAACTCCTTCCCGTTTTATTTCCGACACCACGGGGAAGGTGGTTTGGTATGTGACGTCCTCGGTTTGTTCTCTTAGTTTCTCTTTAAATGTGTCGCAGATTATTACATCAGCATCGCGAGATCTTCCCACAAGTTCGTATTGGAACTGGGAGTAATAAACTACCGCGAATTGGTTATCGCAGGCGTAAACCTTTAGGTCTTTTACACCCTTTTGTTTGACAGTCTCAAGCACACGTTGTGCCGATTCCTTGTAGGCGGCACCCCAATAGTCTGACTCAAATTTCTTATCAATCCCTCTCAATCCTCCCGTTAATTCATTGTAGTAAATGTACTCATATGGATGAAGGTGGATCATTCTGACCAGCGTGAAAAATAAATATGCCGAAACGGCGCCCCATAAAACAAATTTATGTTTTGTCGTAAGTTTGTTGTAAAGGTCTATTAAAAAGAAAGCCGCGAGAAGTACCAAACAAACTGCAAGATACAAAAAATGTCTGATCCCGTTATACACTACCGGATGCAGAACAAAATAAATAATAAAATTGATAAGGACAATTGTTGTTATTACAAAGACCGGGTGCGAAAAGTTATATCGGAGCTTTTTTCTGACCACAAGAAGCAAGCCGGAAGCGAGGGAAAACAGAATGGTCAGCGGCAGTTGTATTGATAAAAGAACGGGCAAATAATGCCAGGGTCTTTCTTCTTTTGAAAGAAATTTACCCATGTAAAGAATCTCATGGTTCCATGTTTGGAATCCTGCTGTTTCTGTGATTATATATATAAGATTTGCGGAAAAATTAGCACCGAGGAAGGGTACACTAAGCACCCAGATAAAAAACGATAGCATCAAAATAATCGTGGAATTTAAAAGAGTTTCTCCGACCTTTTTTCTATTGGCCACGGATCGGAACAGGTTGAGTAAAAAATACGTAATAAAAAGAGAAAATCCCACAATTCTCGTACTTTGGGCAATTCCGAAAACTACACCCAGCGTAAGAATTTCTACTGACCTGTTTCTCGGGTTTTTCAGGAAATAGCTGATAAGGAAAATTCCGAGAAGAAAAATAACAGCAAACGGGATATCCTTCGGGTTTGCCGGTATGTGACCGGTAACGGCCGGTGTGAAGAACAGAAGTATCGGACCCATTACTGCTCTCGAACCGTCCCTGTAAACTAAATACAGTATCGAGTAGGAAAAAATGAAAAGGAAAAGCCCCAGGACTAGATTTTGTAGATGAAACCACTCGAAATAAAAGGAAGGGTTCAGAATGTTTAGAAGTGCGGGGTAAACTCTGGAGTAAGTGCTGAACAACGGGAGCTGGTGATAATACTTGATGTTGTCGGACCTGTCATTGACGAGCTTCTCGGTATTTTCTAAAGTTGTGGGAGCGGACAGGTAGGATGAAAGGTATTTTCCCGCGTCATACTCGACTTTTTCGTCGTAGGTTACCCCAAAGTCTTTATATAAAAGAAAGGAAAGCGCGAGATATATTATCGAAAAGACAATGATATAAACATGCTTTTTTATAAATACCGCCGGTCTTTTCAGTAATTTCATTATCGTCTACAGACTATTCGCAGTTGAAGTTAGACAAACATTCGGTCTTCTCTTCTTCGGTCTGCATCATGCCGCAAATTGCGCACATGTTCCCTGTGTCTCCATCCCCTCCGGTGGGTTTTGTTATCTCGGACATATCTACAAACTCTACACCTGCGGGAAGCTCGAATAGCGATTGATCGGGAATCCAGGGAAGACATTTATAATCCAGTTTTTCCTGAAGGGCTTTAGCTTCTTCAGTTATCCCAGACGGTGTTCCGGCAGCCGCGTTGTCAATTGCTTCCTGATCTAATGCAATTTTGTAGCCCTGAGGGGACGCTGAGGTCCATGTATACATTACGTTATCTGCTGAGATGAAATGGCTGTCTATACTGGTGTTGTTTTCCATTGTGATGGTGCTGTCACCTCTCATCTTAGTTCCCGAAACGTAGATGTTTCCCGTACCGGTGGTTCCTTCTTGCTCATTCATGGTGTACGTACATTTTAATGATTTTCCTAAGCTTAATAGATCGGTGATTTTGCCTGAGAAAAGGCTCTCTTCATTTTGTTTTTCAGTTACTGCCGGGGGATTTGCGCCGTTTTCTGCCGGCTCTGTTTTTTTGAGGGTTTTGTATCCGAAATAGGCACCTGCGGGAAGTAAAATTGCTAAGAAAACTATCAGAAGAATTTTTACTATTTTCATACTTAGATTATACATGAAAAATTCGGTACGTTTCGCAGGGCAGAGACAGGAAATTCTTTGTACGGAAAACCCTTGCCCGCATTAGTATCTTTGCTATACTATGGGACAATTGGAAATTTAGAATCGGAGAAAATCTTTGAACGGGGAGGGAGCTATGCTGAAGTCTTTGGTCACATCCATGTTGGTTCTTCTGATGGTAATGGTAGAAAGCAATGGTGTATTAGCGCGCTTTGATAGCCACGAGCAACCGTCGATTTTTGCATCTGCCCCGGCTCCTGTTTCAGAATACGTGCCTGAACCGTGTGAGCAGGGATCAAAAGAGCTGTGCTTTGGCGACTACTACAAGGTTCTACCCAAGTCTGCGTATATAAACAAAACAGTCGTCCCGGATACCATCGTTATCCATACTGACGATCAGCCGGGTGGTACACCTGAGAAATGGGTTTCCACAACGACCTGGAATGGTTTGGCCGGGCGCGATAATGGCGGTAGGTCGACACACTTTGGAGTGGGTTTGGACGGCGTAGGTCAGTTCTTGCCCATGTACGAGGGTAGTGTTATCCAGTGCCGGGGTGCAGGTTACAAATACGACAAACACTCAGTACAGATCGAGATGGCGGGTCGTAATTATAACTACATGCTGACCGGCAAAGCCTCGCCCACGATGGTGCGTTCGATTGAAATCATAACAGCGCAGACCGTGGAGCTGGTAATCGTTCTCATGGAGACATACGACATCTCCATCGAAAACGTTATCGGCCATTACGAGGTAGAAGGCTCGGGTAAAACCGATCCGGGTAATATCTACTTCGAGCAGTACTTTTTGCCTCTGCTTAAAGCTGAGTTAAACCAGTAGCTTTTCGGAGGTACGCATTAAAGCTCCGGTGTTTATGTCCATAACCGGAGCTTTTTCTTTTTTTGCAAATTTATGCTAGTATGTTTGCTCCGGAATATGAAAAAAATATTTGTCCTTATTCTTTTACCCGCGCTTGCAGTTTCAGCCTTTTACTTTTTTCGTGTTTGAAATATTCTGCGGTAGATACTAAAGTTACCAACGTGCCGGTCGCTTTTGAAAAATATAGCCCCCGGTTACCGTTTAGGATGCTATGGTACCAGATTGAACCCATTCTCGCGTATAATAAGTTGGGAGAGGAAGAGAAAGTTTTGGAAATAACAAGCGCGATATTGAATAACCACAACAGAGCCTTTTCCGAGTTGTACCAGCTCCGCGGGCGTATTTACATGAAACGCGGAGATTTGGACACCGCGCGAGGAGAGTTCGAAAAAGCTCTTTATTACAACAAGAACTATCGGTTGGAAGAGGATGAACTGACCGTATTAAATTGACCTTAAGGAGGTGATTTTTATGATGTACGGATTTTATAACATGATGAATTGGGGCGGTTTCGGATGGTTCTTCATGGCACTTTTCTGGATCTTGCTGATTCTAGGAACAATTGAAGTTGTCCGCGTTATTACAAGATCTGAGAGAGATGGCCGTGGTGACGGACCGCGAGGTAAAACTTCCCTTGAGATTCTTAAAGAAAGATACGCGAAGGGCGAAATCGATAAAAAGGAGTTTGAGGAGAAGAAAAAGGATTTGATGGAGTGATTTGTTGGGTTCATTTGTGAGTATAATAAAACTATGGAACCACAATCTTCCCAAAGTAGTAACTCTTCCTCAGCCTCTAAAACAACAGTCTTTCTTCTACTCTTATTCTATCCTTTGGGAATAATAGTGATGTGGTTTTGGCCTAAATGGAAACTTTGGGTGAAGCTGGCCCTGACCTTCCTACCCATACTATTGGGAATTATTTATTTTTCTGTGATAGCTATAGTTGTCGATCCTACTCTCGACGACAAACTCAGACCGTTGAACAACTGCATTACTGCCTGCAACACAGATAAGGAAAAGGATTTATGTGTACGTGGGTGCCGGGAAAAGTTTATTGAGGAGAATTCTTTTTTGAGGTAAAAACGGTTTTTGTTTAGAGACTATTTAAATACTATTTTTAAGTCCTAGAGCTTCTTCGCAATATAAACAAGCTATCTCGGAGTGGACTCACTGCCATTTCTGGCAGTAACAACTTCAAATTTTTCGATAGCGAATGTTGTTTTCCAAAGATCTAGGATTTCAAAAATCACACTCAACGACCAACATCTTGTTTACTTCTCTATTACTATGCTGAAATGCCTATGAGAAAAGTGGTTGGGTGACTCATCACCCCGCCACTTACATCGCTACAAATATTCAATAGGGGGAGCAGCCGCTAAGGTTAAGATCGAACTAGAAGAAGTAAGAAAAATAACCAATAATCCTTTATCGTATCAAGTTGTGGAGGTACCAAATGGGAGATTTTGCCAGCTACCTGTACAGGCTTAGAACCAGAAAAGGTCAGTATATAAGTCAACAGACACTCTCTAGGTTATCTGGTTATACATAGCCGTGGATATCCTTGATAGAAACTGGGAAGGCAAGGCCTTCAAAAAGATGTAGAAATACTTTATTTAACACTATTTCTCATTTTAAGCGAGCTGGGATGTCCTGTACTGGCTAGTCTTTGTCCCACACTGGTGAATACGATAATCTTCCCAGCCTTCTCTGGTAGGAATGATTTGGGCATTTAATCGTCCTGCCAGTTCAATAATTCTATCCCTCTCTATATCATGGTTAAACCTACAGCCTAAAACTATTTCTTTTAGTTTTAGAGTGTCGCTAAAAGTGATAAAGAACATCCCATTTTCATTTTTACATTCGGCCAACTCTACAAGTAACCTATATTCCTTTTCATATTTCCACTCTTGAAATTTTATTTTCGCTAAATCTAGAAACTTGCGTTCATCCTCTATAGGGTTACCAGACAATTCAAATTTTGTTCTGATCTCGCTGGAAACGTAGTCAACCTTTAATAGGTTACTCTCTGGTATTTCGAAACCCAAAGCTATCCCTTTGTGTTTTTCTGCATAATGAGCCCAGAGAAGTTGCTCCGTCCATATCTGAGAAAAACAAAGAATACCCCATTTTTTTGAGATTGTGTTGAAAATCTTATTATAGGGCTGTCTTTCTTTGTACCCGTATCTTCGATATGGCATAAATTCAAAAGGATCGTTAAGTGCACCCAAAGTGCCCACTTTTATCCTGCCCTGTGTAAGGTCTTTTATTGCGCTGTCGGTTGAGAGAAAGTGATAGTACATTTGTTCATCCATAGTTGAGAACTCCTGATTTCTTTAAGGTTTTCATAATGGCCTTATATCTTTTCTTGAATTGTTCACGCCATACAAAATGTGGGTCTTTGTTGGCATATTTCCTTTTCAAAATCACAATTAGTTCTTTGTAAATGTTTTTTAGCTCTGTTAAGCCTGTTTTCCCACTAGGGAACTGTTTACTATTAAAGGAAAAGTTATCATTTATAAAATTTCCAAAATCTGTAATTGGTTTACTTACTTTACTTTTTTCATCATCTTTACTTAAAAATCCAAGACATCTGGCATCAATATGCTCTAAATGGTTTCTGACCGTTTTGATATCGAAAGTTTTTACAAGCTTTATCCCTAGGTTTTTGATATCTGGGTCATTTAATTCCGAGGCTAAGCGAGAGAGTAAGGTATAAACCTTATCTACACAGATAAAATAGAAATATGTGTCATTAGCTAGATAAGTTAAATTGTTATTTCTTCTAATTTTTCTGTCATTTATTTCCTTTAGAAGTGTCTTTCTTGTTCTGTTTAACCTTCTCATCTCAATAATGGCACCATTTACACTCTTTTCTAAGTTGTGTAACAACAGAAAATACTTCATGCCTTTTTGTGGGTCTTTATCAAGCGAGAAACAGTAATTTGTTGCTAGGTCAAACATACTAAAAATACAACTAAGACTCAGGAAAAAGAATTTTTTCTAATTCCTCCGTACATTTAACGAACTTGTTATATACGTTTTCTATCTTGGGAATCTGTTTCATTAAAGACTGTTCAGGACTACCCAAATTGAAGTTACATTTCTCTTTTCCATCCTCGTACGTTACATCCAGACTTTGAGGAAAAATACCCAACCCAGTCCATCTATACTGACTTATCCTATGTAAGATGCCGTTTCTCTGTGAGATTAGCCACTGAATATCCGTGTCTTTTTCAATTTCTTTTAATTTCATAAAGAGCGTGTCTGTAGCCTTTTCTTGTCTTAAAAAGGCCATCAAAACCCCAAAGTTACTATTCTCTTCGGTAAGCAGTTCCCCATATTCTTTATTTCCACACTTGGAACAGCCTTTAATCTCAAATTCGTGTGTCCCTAAATTTGATGGGTGGAGATAATATATTAATGCTGTTATAGCTAATTTATCTCGTATTGCTGACAACCTAACCACTGCATTTTCCAAGTAGAAAGTTAGTACCTCCAGATATTCATATTTTCCCATCTGAACTTTATTTAGTTCGTCTATAAATTTTCGATCTCTTAATTTATCAACATGAATCCTATATGAAGATAAACTTAATTGAGCCGATTTAAGCCAAGATATTGCATCAAGAAAATAGAGACTTACTTTTCCTTGGGTTAATTTTCTTTTTTCCATTACTAATATCATTGGATGAATTCTTTGGAAATTTATCTTCGGACTCCTTAAATTAGTTTTATTCATATTTAATTTTTGCTTTCCATTGACTATCCAATTTGAATCTTAAAGCATTTTTAATGCCATATGGGTTTATCTATCACCACAAAGTGGCCTTAACGCTGTGCGGAGATTGGATTCAATATTCAATCTCTGTTGCTGTTCAGCTACCTTCAGAAAGGCTATCTGTACTGGACTCATGCCCGCCGACCTTAGCCATTGTGGTTTTCTTTCGTGGTTGTCACCGTTGATCCTTTGACCCAACTTGTCCGTTTCACCAACATCTAGATATGCTTGTCCAGTAAAAACGACATAAACACCTGGTACATCATTAAAACTCGTCCCTAGTGACCACGGACCTTCAAAATTTAGACCTTGTATTATCATTTATTTTCACCTCTTTTCAACTTGACACAAGTAATAAACTTGGCTTAAAATTGTACCAATGCTAGCAAAATCAAATAACAAAGTCAATACTATAACACCGGGACAAAAGACGGTTTTGGAGTTCATTTTTAGGTATATCGAATTGCACGGCTACTCTCCAACACTTCAAGAAATCGCTGATGAGATAGAATACTCCCTTGGCACCGCCCAGCATTATGTTGAAGAGCTGGAGAAAAAGGGCTTTGTAAGGAAAAGTAAGAACAAAAGCCGGGCTGTGCTTCCTGTCGACGGCTCATCTGTCACGGTAATGAAGCTTGGTCTCATAGCTGCCGGCAAGCCAATAGAACACGTAGAAAATCCAGAACCTGTTCTAGTTCCAAAAAGTATGGTTTCTAGGACTGGGCAATACTACGCATTAGAAGTTAGAGGAGATAGTATGGCAGATGATGGAATCTGGGATAAAGATATTATTGTTGTTAAGCATCAGTTTACGGCGGAAGAAAATGACACAGTAGTTGCTGTAACAGAAGATGGTGCGACACTTAAACAATTAAAATACAAAGATGGTAAACCTTACTTACAACCCAAAAACCGGAACTATTCGCCAATATTTCCGAAAGGAAAGTTGGAAATTAGAGGCAAGTTTGTTGGTTTAATAAGACACCACCCCTGAGTAGAGAAAAGGATTTTGAAAGAATTAAAGAGTTTGTTAAAAAACAAACAACCCGCCCTTTCAGGTGGGTTGCTGTTATCGTTCTGTTTCCAATCCGATTACCAATTTCCAAGACCTGACTTAATTTGGCTTCTGTAATTCATTGTGTTGAACTCATCACACGGGTCGCTACTAACTTCCTGTATGACAGCAAAATCGCCCCAAATGGTTGGTCCGATTTCAGCGCCACCCAACGATTCATACCACATACCTTCTCCATAAGGAGTCGGGAAACCCCCGTCGTGATAAGAATCTATAGGTACAGCGACTATTTTTACAAAGTCGCTAACTGTACAGTTCTCAAAAGTATTAGTTGCATTGCCTAATGTGCTTTCCCAGGATCCTGAATCACTATACCAATTGTCTGACCACGTACCGGTCATAGTTCCGTCTGACGCAATAATCCCGGTTAATGTGGCAACATACCCTGACATTGGGGCATCGTAAGCTAACGCCAAATTAATCGTACTCCCATTTATATTGCCAGTAACGCTCCATGTATAACCTGCTGGAACATTGGATCCAGTTCCTGTGATATTTCCAGCTGAATCTTGAACAAGGGTCATGGTCTTAGAATAAATCCCAGGCCAAACAGTACTTTCTATATCAAAGTTCCAGACTCCGGATATATCTGAAGTATACTTTTCTGTACTTACATACGTTCCCGTTATATGGTTGGTTAGCCAGGCCCCAGAATCTTTGTATCCAGGAAATCCATAGTGTCTGTCTAACGATACGTCGCCGTCGCAACTTTTATTGCTTAGCCAGGCATCATTCCATTTCATCATCAAGTTGAGGCTATCCTCTATAACGGGGTCGTCTGGTCTGCTGTAGTTACCATATAACCCGTTGAACATATGAGCCTGATAGTTGTAACCCCAAGCGTCGTATCCAGTCGTTATAGTATTCCCAGTAACATCTATTAGGTTTCCACTTTGGATTGTATCGCAAGTCGGTTTTGCAGCTAAAGCGGGTTCAGTACCTAACGCAAAAACAGCTGCCAGTGCAATAACAGAAAATAATATCTTTTTCATAATCTTCTCACCTCCCAATCCATGAAATAAATAAAAAAATCCGCAATAAAGCGGATTCGTTACAACAACTAAACTTCATGAATATTTATATTCACTATGTATATAGTATTTAGGAATTTTTAAAATATGTAAAGCAACGGCGGTTGTGTTTTTCTACTTTGCGTTATTGTTTAAATGCAGAACACACAACAATAAAACAAAATAAAAAAGACCCCAGCCCGTCGTCCACCCTATTAATGTAAAAGATTCTTTGAATCTCTTTTCCCAAAAAAGCACTCCTGCCCTTCCCAATATCATAACGGCTGAAATAACGGCGGAAAAGACGAACAGAAGGAGCATTACGATTGGTGCGTAGAACTCGGCAACTTCGTTTCTAAACAGCGGAGTTACAAAGGTAAAAAAGAAAGAAATAAGTATTAGATAAAACACTAAACCGCTTGCCTGTAAAAAGGCCAGAAACGGTGTGGAGAACTTGTTTAGCATACTTTGATTATAGCACCGTGCAATCTAGCATAAGAAATCAAAATTAGTTAGACTTCCTATTATTTTTCTACAACAACATTCGCTCCCCCGCCCCGTTCCATCCCACTCTCGTTATTTGACATAGAAGAACTGAACTTCGCAAATTCAAAGAACAGTCCCGTGAACAAGGCGACCATTATTATAGGAGCCAGCGTCGAGATCCAGTTTCGTTTCCCCGGTTTGTATCCCCGCAAAGTCAACGAATTTGTAACAACGGAAATGGAGCTTAGTGCCATTGCAAGCCCGGCAAGTTCGGGTTTTAGAACCAGTCCCAGACCCATGAACACACGTGCAGCTATCGGAATTCCTATTACGTTATAGAACAGAGCAAAGAACATGTTTTGTTTAATTTTTCCGACGGTTGCTTTCGACAGATCTATTGCATTAACAACATCTCTCAAATCGTTTTTTATAATAACTATTCCGCCTGCTTCCATTGCAACGTCTGTACCGGAACCCATGGCTATTCCTAAGTTTGCCTGGGCAAGTGCCGGGGCGTCGTTAATTCCATCGCCCACCATAGCCACTTTTTCCCCCGTCTCCTGTAATTTTTTGACTTCGTTTGCTTTGTCTTCGGGCAGAACTTCGGCCAGAACATTTGTAATGCCCACCTGAGCCGCAATTGCTCTGGCGGTACGTTCGTTATCACCGGTGATCATGTAGACCTCAATCCCGAGCTTTTTTAGCCTGTCCACGGCTTCTTTTGAGGTTTCTTTTACAGTATCGGCCACCGCTACTGTTCCCAATATCTCTTCTTTTGTGGCGAGGATCATCGCAGTCTTACCCTGCTCTTCCAATCCTGAGAGTTTTTGGTCAATTTCACTCACGGAAAGTTTTAGTACATCATTAATAAGTTTTCTGTTTCCGAAATAGTAGGTCATGTTACCGATGACGCCTTCGACACCGTGCCCGGGTATTGCTTTAAAAGCAGATACTTCACTAAAACTTAGATTTTCATCCTGCGCATGTGTATATATCGCTTCAGCTAAGGGATGCTCCGATTGTTTTTCCAGACTTGCCGCAATCTGTAAGAGTTCTTTTTTGTTCATCAAACCAAAACTTATGGTGTCGGTCACTTCGGGTTTGCCTTTTGTAATAGTACCTGTCTTATCGAAGACAATAATTTTTACCTTGACGGCTGATTCTAAAGGTTCGCCGCCTTTAACAAGTATTCCGTTCTCAGCTCCCTTGCCTGTTCCGACCATAATTGATGTAGGAGTAGCCAGTCCTAGTGCGCAGGGGCACGCAATAACAATCACCGAAGTAAACGCCATTAACGCAAATGATAATGTCGAACCGATTACAAAATACCAAACTACAAATGTTATGGCGGCGAGAATCAGGACGGTAGGAACAAAGACAGCTGAAATTTTATCGGCCACTGCCTGAATGGGAGCTTTAGATCCCTGCGCGTCTTCGACTAAGCGGATGATTTGAGACAGGGTAGTTTCAGAACCTACACGCGTGGCCTTAAACTCAAAGCTTCCTGTTTTATTTATTGTTCCGCCTACAACTGTACCTCCTTCACGTTTTTCGACGGGCAGACTTTCACCTGTGATCATTGATTCATCAACTGCGGACGAGCCTCTTGTTATCTCACCGTCGACGGGAACTTTTTCACCGGGCCTTACAACAACGATATCGCCGACTACAACCCGATCTATCGGTATGTCTGCAGTGGTTCCGTTTCTGACAACCCTTGCTGTTTTGGCCTGCAGGCCCATAAGTTTTTTTATAGCATCCGACGTCCTTCCCTTGGCTTTTGCTTCAAGCCACTTGCCTAAAATAACGAACGTGATTAAAAACGCGGCGGTCTCAAAATATAATTCAGGGATTTTTGTTCCGCTTACACCTATTAAAGATTTAGTGGTCAAATAATAAGCGGAAAAATTAATAACACTATAAAAATATGCGACAGATGTGCCGATGGCAATTAAACTATCCATGTTGAAGGTTCTCATTCTGAGGGCCGAGAACATTCCTTTATAGAAACCTCTACCTACGATGAATTGAACCGGGGTTG
>Ga0209210_1002395_pt1 | contig 13737 bp, 21 predicted proteins | sample RifGroA1_FD_183991 | JGI IMG/M metagenome (GOLD analysis project Ga0209210, IMG submission 183991) | Contaminated groundwater microbial communities from Rifle, Colorado, USA - Rifle Groundwater A1 (SPAdes) (version 2) | ecosystem: Environmental > Aquatic > Deep subsurface > Groundwater >...
ATAGTCTTCTTGCAGTGCTTTTATGTTAAAACACGGCGACTTTGTAGAAATAGATTTTATAGGAAGAATCAAAGGCAGCCAGCAGGTTTTCGATTTGACAAATGCAGACGACGCAAAGAAAAATAATGTATTTGATGAGAAAAGAAAATACGAGCCGGTCGTAATATGCTTAGGAGCAGGTAAAATATTTCCTAAAATAGAAACTGCGGTGGAAGGTCATAATATCGGAGAAGAAATTACAGTAGAGTTGCTACCAGAAGATGCATTTGGAATTAAAAATCCTAAATTAATTCAGCTTGTACCGCTAAAAACTTTTAGAGATAAGAATATAGTGCCGTTCCCTGGCTTGAGATTTGCGGTTGACGGTGCACTGGCAACGGTAAGGTCTGTCAGCGGGGGCAGAGTTACTCTAGATTTCAATCATCCGTTAGCGGGCAGAGTTCTAAACTATACTATAACTCTAAAAAGTCAAATTACAAAGCCCGAAGATAAGATTAAAGCTATTGGTGATATGTTCTTTAACGTTGAATCTGTGAAAATAAATGATAAAATAGAGATAAAAGCCCATAAAAAACCTAGTGATAAAATAATTGAGCTGTTAAAGAAAAAATTAGACGAATTTATACCTGAATTGAAAGGAAAATCGGTAGACGTCGCCTAATTTCTTGTCCTTATGGCAAAATTATTTTCTACTGAACGAATCTTTATATATGTCGTATAAATCACTATCCACTAATAAATTCAGTGCAGAGGTGTGAGATTGGTTACTTTACCGGCAAATTTTGAAAGCAGTGTTGTATCGCAGGATGATGAAGAATTACATAGAATTTTAGCCAGTAGAAAAGCTAGAATAAAAGTAATTGGCGTTGGTGGAGCAGGTAATAATACTATTAACAGAATTTTTGAGATTGGAATAGTTGGCGTAGAAACTATTGCCGTAAATACAGATGCACAAGATTTAATTGCAACCGTAGCCGACAAGAAGATTTTAATTGGAAAAGAATTGACTGCCGGCTTGGGAGCGGGTGCTGACCCAAAAGTTGGAGAAGATGCAGCAAAAGAATCTGAACAGGAAATAAAAGATGCTTTACGAGATTCTCATTTATTATTTATTACGTGCGGACTTGGCGGCGGTACCGGAACAGGCGCGGCTCCAGTTGTTGCAGAAATTGCTAAAAAGATGGGCATACTTACAGTAGCTATCGTAACAATGCCTTTTACTATGGAAGGTTACACAAGATTTTCTCACGCTCTGGAAGGTATGGAAAAATTAGAAAGTAATGTCGATACGCTTATTGTAATTCCAAATGATAAATTGTTAGAGCTAGCTCCAAACTTACCATTACATACAGCATTCAAAGTCGCTGATGAGATTTTGACAAATGCAGTAAAAGGAATTGCAGAATTAATTACAAAGCCTGGCCTGATTAATTTGGACTTTGCAGATGTAAGACAAGTTATGACTGGCGGAGGAATATCTATGATTGGTGTCGGTGAATCTGACACTGAACAGAGAGCTAAAGAAGCTGTAGAAAAAGCTATTCAGAATCCATTACTAGATGTTGATATTAGCGGCGCAACAGGCGCTTTGATTAATGTTTCTGGCGGTCCAAATATGACATTAGATGAAGCAAAGAAAGTAGTAGAATCAATAACTACTAAATTAGATGACAAGGCTAGTGTTATCTGGGGAGCACAATTAACTCCTGATTTACAGAGCTCAATTAAAGTTATGATTGTAATTACTGGAGTAAAAAGTCCGCAGATATTTAGTAAGCATAAAACATTTAGTGATAAGAAGAGAGAAGATTTTAAAGATGAGTTTGGTATAGAGTTTGTTGACTAAGTAAACTTTTTAAATCAATAATTACCATATATTTGTATTATGGATACTAATCAACCTACGTCGGGCTCTCCTGACGGACAGCATAAACAAGAAGTACATCCACAGGCACCACCAAAAATGGAATTTAAGCTACCAAATATACCTAATAAGCCAAGTATGTCTAGTCTACCAAAACTTAGTCTGCCAAAAGTGCCTATGCCAAATATACCTACTGGAAAAGTAGGAACTTACATAATAAATAAATTAAGAGAGTATGACCGAGTTCTCAAAATTACTAAAAAACCGAGTTTAGATGAATATAAGATGACAGCAAAAGCAACTGGCTTAGGAATAGTTATTATAGGTACAATTGGTTTCATAATAACAATGGTAGTACAGCTATTGGGATTGATATAATGGGATTATTTATCGTTAAAACGGCAATAGGAAGAGAAGGACAAGTTATGGACTTCTTAGCTTCCAGCGCTAAGAAAATGCCTGGAATACATAGTTTGATTTATCCTCACGGAATGACTGGTTACATAATAGTTGAGGCAATAAATCCAGATGTAATTAGACATATTGCTGCTGGCGTACCTTACGTTAAAGGCGTACTTAGAACGCCAACATCTTATGAAGAAATAGAGCATTTGATTGAGTTCAAGCCCGAAACTATTGATGTAAATAAGGGCGATATAGTTTCTGTAATAGCAGGACCATTCAAAGGCGAAAAAGCAAAAATAGTAAGAGTAGATTTGCAAAAACAGCAGATTGTTTTAGAATTATTGGAAGCTGCAGTTCCAATTCCAATTACTCTTGGTTTAGACTCTATAAGAGTTATTACAAAAGCTGCGCAAGTAGCAGAACAGAAAGCAGAAGATGAAGCACGACAGGAAGAGTTAAAAGAGACATTCAGTGACGAGGTAACAGACTAATATGGCTAAATTGGAAAAACCAAAATCCTTTGAGATTTTGTTAATCTCGTTTTGGGGAGAAAGTTAGAATGCCAAAACAAGAAAAAGTTGAATTAATGGTAACAGGCGGAAAAGCGACTGCAGGTCCGCCTCTCGGTCCAGCTCTAGCAGGCAAAGGAATAAATGTAGGCCAAGTAGTTTCTGATATAAATTCAAAGACAAAAGATATGGCAGGTATGACTGTTCCTGTAACAGTTCTCGTTGACATTGAAAACAAAAGTTATGAAATAAAAGTGGGAGTTCCTCCAAGTTCAGCTTTACTGAAAAAAGAAGCAGAAGTGGAATCCGGCTCCGGCAAAGCAGGAAGTATGACTATATCGGCTTTAACAGTTGAGCACTTAATAAAAATCGCAAAAGTTAAGCAGGAAACTTCTCTTGGAAATACATTGAAAGATATAGTCAAAGAATTAGCAGGTACGTGTTTAAGTTTAGGATTTGAAATAGAAGGACTGCATCCAAAGGAATTTACAAAACAAGTAAACGAAGGAAAATTCGATAAGCAAATTAATGCTGAAACAACTGTTCTTACTGCAGAAAAACAGAAAGAATGGCATTCTAAAGTTACAAAATTAAAATCTGATTTTGAAAAGGCGAAAGCAGCTGCAGCTGCTGCAGCAGTGGCACAAGTTACAGCTCCAGCAGAGACAGCAGTAACTCCGCCGGCAAAAGCTTAATCTGTTGATTAGTTGCTGTCGCAAGAAAAACTTAATAGAAATATATTATTTCTTCTTTTGATTTGACTGCACTTGCGGCTGTTGCTGCTGCAGTTTTGACATTTGACTTAATTTCTCAACTTCTTTCTTTAATTTCTTCCAGTCTTCAAAAAATCTTTTAGATGTTTTTGGCAGCTGCTCTATTGGAACTGAAAACGCTTCCGCAGATTCCAAAAGCAAATTCTCGCGCTTATGCAGTTCTTCAATTGCTTTAGGTCCGGCTGTAAATTCAATCCTTACAACGCCGTCTTGTATTTTTTTACTTCCCAAGATTTTGATAAATCCAGTTTCACTTGTCTTGCTGCCGTGAGTTCCGCCGCAAGCTTCAACGTCTATTCCAGGTATTTCAAGTATTCTTATATCGGCTCCAGGAATAAATCCGCCTTGATAGATTCTAAATCCAAATTTCTTTTCGGCTTGATCTTTTGGATAAGTTATTTTTGTAATTGGCAAGTCAGAGAATACAACTTCGTTAGCAAGCCGTTCAATATTTTGAAGATCTTTTTGTGTCAAAGGTGCAAAATGAGTTATATCTAATCTAGCTTTATCAGGACCTACTTCGGAGCCCGCCTGCCAGATGTGATTTCCAAGGTATGAGTGCACAACACCGTTAATTATATGAGTTGCATCGTGATTTCGCGTAAGAGCTTTTCTTCTATTCCAATCTATTTGGCCGTTTACCATTTGTCCTTCTCTGAAGTTGCCAGATACAATTTCATGCAGTATTACTCCGCCAACTTTTTCCGCTCCGACAATCTCTTTGCCGTTTAATGTTCCAGTATCTGTCAGCTGTCCGCCTCCAACTGGATAAAATGCCGTTCTGTCTAGAACTACATATTTATTGTCTATAACGGCTATTACTTTTGCGGTAAATTCGCTTAAATTTTCATCAGCATAGTAAAGAGCTTTTGTTTCTGGAAGATCCTTTACATTTATATTTTCTTTAAGCTTAGTCGGCTTTTGTGCTGTGTGCCTGTCAGCCAGGACAGAATAAAAATTAGACGGGATTACAAACTTAATTTTATCTTTTTCAGCCTGTGCTTTGATATCTTCAGGCAGAACACCTTTACTGTCATAAAGCGTTACTAAATCATCAGTTGTAATTTTCTTTTTTTTCTGAAAAATATTTCCCATAACCGAAGCTGTTTTTATTTGTGACTCAAGATGCTTGCCAGTTTCGAATTCTAAAATACTTTCAACACTAGGAAGTGCAGTTACTAATTCAGGATACATTGGAATTTGTCCGCTTTCTATTAATTCTCTGCCAGAGACGTCTGCAGCTTGCCTCGGTCTATAATTGCCAGAAAGAGCTTGCGCGTGTTCTCTCACTAAAGCTCCTAAATTAATTTTCCATCCATATTTTTCAGCTAATCTCAAAGCTCTCCTTAAAATAAATCTTAAATTATAACCGCCTCCAGAGTTGGAGGGCAGACCGCCGTCTGCTAAAGCAAATAATAACGTCCTTGAATGATCTAATATAGAATAAAATGCCTGCATTTGTTCTATTTCTCTTTTTAATTTTTCTTCGCTTGCTCCAATTCTTTTTGCAACAGTTTTCCAAGCCTTATTAGTATCAACTTCTGTTAAATCCATATTTGCTGAATTCAATATGTATTTTTTCATCAAAGATGTGTTGAAGTTTAATTTCAATTCCTTTGCAAGTTTTTTGTCTACTGGATCAAATGCAATTTCATAGCTGGTTGGCGTTCCGTTTAACAGCCACGCAAGTCTTTCTAAACCCCATCCGAAATCAATAGTTTTTATTGGTAGTTCTTTTAATCCGCTAGGTGTAGCTTGATACTGCATAAATACAGTTGTTACGAATTCCATACCTTTGTAAAAGCCTTCAAATGCAGGACCTGCATTTCCTCCGCCAGCCCAAACGCTTTCAGAGAATGTAAGATCTTTATCACCAATTCCGAAATTATTCATCGCATCTATGACTAATCTCATATCATCTTCTTTCCAACCCGATGAGTTTCTAGATTTTGATGAAATGAAATTGTGCTGTCCTAACATTACAAAACCAGAATAATGTCTTTGCGTTACTCCGATATTTTCAAGATCGTTAAATCTAAAGCAAGGCTGCGCCATTACTAAAGGATTTGCCGGCGGTCTTACATCTCCTGTAACTACATAAGGTTGGAAAGCATAGATAGATGCCTGCGTAAAGAGCGTATCATCGCGCCATCTCGCAATCGTAGGATAGCGGTTTATTGGCGTTCGCCCGTTTTTTGCAAAGAAGTCTGAAAATTTAGACCACGTGCCGGAATAATCTGTCGCCCCCTTTACTTTTTTGCCAATAAATCCATAAGGTTCGCAAGTGCTGTCGCCACATTTTCTTCTTTTTCTGTCAGCAGTCCAAAAAAATCTTTTGCAGCTTGGGCAGAGCTTCCGCGCGAAACCTCTGTTTGCAAATACTTCTAAATTATAATGTTTTTGCCAATCTTTGGAGAACTGCTTTTGCAGTTTACTTTTGTCAATATCCATTGACTAAAACTTAAAGGAGCATTTATTTATCTCTTATTATAGTCTATATTGAAGAAAATTATCTTTTCCTGTATATTTTTTTCTGAAGTTCTAAAATATCATCTTTTGTAAGAGTTTTTTTATCTCTTAGCCTGCTTAGCATATCTATAGATGGTTTTCCAATAGTTTCATTAGGTACTATTTTAGCCCATTCTTGCAAGTAAGCTTCTAGAGCTTGATTTAAATTATCGATTTTGAGCTTGTAAATTTTAAGAGAATTTTGCAAATCAGTTTTTCTCCTTTTTATATCGGAAATTTTCCGGGAAAGACCTGTGAGATTTTCAAAATTTTTTGAACTTTCTGTTGCAAGTGTAATAATTTTTTCGTGAGTTTCATCAGCAACTTTTTTCTTTGTAAAAATAACATCCTTAAATAATTTTGGATCTTTAATACTCGTCTTGTCTTTCTCAGCTTCCATTATTTGTTTCCGTAGTAATCTTATTTTATCCATGTAAGCTTTTTCGCGCTCAAAACTCAAAGCTTCAGTTTCTATAGCGAACTGCATAACATTAATTTGTTTTTTAAGATTTTCAGATGAAGGTTTAGAACTTTTATTTCCTATGTACTGTATGTTTTTTAACTTTCCAAATAAATTCTTAAGCTCTGCATTGAGACCTTCGCGAGATTTCTTTAACTGCTTTATATTTATATCTGTATGTGTTTTCTGATCTCTTATTTCGTTAGCTTTTTTTATAAAAGAAAAAAGAAGTCTGTCAAGCTTGTTCTTTTCAACATATTCCAGCTCTTTTTCTTCGTTTATTTTTTTAAGCTCCGAGCTAGTTTGCTCTATCTTTCTCTTTAATTCATCTAGATTTGCTTTCGCTTCTTCTTCCATTTTTGTAGTTGTTAGACATAACTTAGCCGAACAAAGCGCCTAAACCAGCAGCAGCTTCTTCTTCAGTTACTTTCTTTTCTTCAACTTTTGGTGCTTCTTTCTTTGCATCAGTTGAACTTATAGCTGCAGCAGGGGCTGCTTGTACGACAGCTGCTTCGGATATTACTTTATCTATGTTAACGTCTTTTAGAGCGCTGACAGTCGCTTTTACTCGTCCTTTGTCAACATTTATACCGATGGCTGTCAATACTTTTTCCATCGCATCTTCGGTAATTTCCTTACCAGCTTTGTGCAACAACATTGCCGCGTATATGTATTCCATTTTTTTAGTCCTCTTTAATCTTTGATTTTAGAGCTTGAGCGTCTTTTTCTATTTGTGATAAAACTAAATTTGCTGTTTCTTCATTTAGTAGTCCAACTTTAAGTGCAAGAGCTTTTGTTTCCCTGAAAGCTTTGCCTATCAAATATTCCGCGTTTTCTTTTGTTACTATTCCTAATCCAATTGTTAATTTGAATGTGTCTTGAACAGCTTGTTTTAATTGTAATGCAATAACTTCTGGATCAATATTCATTACAGTTGATTTGTAAACTTCGTTGCCTTCAGAAGCAATTGTCATATTTACTTTAACTTCTATAGGTTCAATTCCAAGTTTTGAAAGTATGCTTGCAGCAGTATCACTAATTACTGCCCCCTCTTTTGCTATGATAGTATCGTTTATGAAAACTATCTTGCCGCCTTCAACCTTATTTTTTATTCCTAGTTTGCTTAAGTCGGAAATTATTGGACCCGGAACGAAAGACGTAGGTCCAGCTTTTGCCCATAAATCATTTGGAGCTATTTGTCCCGGCTTTGCGGCCATATATTGTCTGTTTTGTTTTAGCAATCTAAATAATTCAAATGCACCCATATCCGTGAAAATTACTGCAGGGGTTCCAGAAAGATGTCCGCTCAAATTTTTTAGATGTTCTTTTCCAGAATTCTCAAATGCTTTTATGATTAGAGATTTCTTTGTGAGTTTGAAAACTATTTTACCTCTTAATTTCTTCCTAGCTATTTGTAGCTGTTTGTTAGGAAGACTGTTCAAATCAACGACCGCAACAGTATTGTATTTAGCGGTAAGATCTTTTAACTCCGTAATTTCTTTCTGCTTCCATTTTGCTATGGCTTTGGTTTTCATATTTTTATAGGACCTCCCATAGTAGTTTTTACATAAACAGCGCTAATATTTTGGCTGCCTCTTGGAAGAGATTGATTTAATTTATCTAAAATTGAAATTATATTTTCGGCAACATCTTCATCTGACATAGTTTCATTACCTATTGGACAGTTTATAGACGGAGCTTTCTTAGCATTAAGTCTTATAGTGTCTCTAAGATTTTTTACTAAAGGTTCGATATTTGCTTTTGGTGGGATTATTTGCCCACCTTTTGGACTTGGCATCTTTCCAATTGAACCTAAATATTTACCGAATGTTTTTGCAATCTGCGGCATAATATTTGCCTGCGCAATGAAATGATCGTATTTTCTTACAAGTTTTCTTACTTTTCTTTTGTCTTCGTAATTGTTAAATTCATCAGTAGTTATAGTTAAGTCGCAGAATTTTTCTACAATAGATTTCATTTCAGGTCCAATTAAAGCGCATACTGCAAGTTTTTTGCCTCTGCCTCTTGGCAATTTAATAAAATCCTCTACTTTTTCTTTGTTTACATCAAAATCTTTTAGTGATATGGCTAAATCAAAACCTTGCGAGAATTTTCTTTTATTTGATTCCCGCGCTTTCTTAACAGCATTCAATATTTGCGATTTTTCCATAACGTAAGTTCTGCTACAGTAACTCGGGATAGAAAATTAAGTTCCCTAATTTATATCGCCTTAGCTACTGCCGAAGCAGTATTTTTACTTCCAAAAGCTATTTTAAAAGGATTTCCCTTCGTATGCTGTATGGTCTCGGTAGATGTTTTCTTTAAGAAAGTAAAGCCAAAGAAAGTAAGTATAATTAGTTCAAAAGTAAAAATAGCCGGCGTAGATAGATTAAAACCTTACGAACAAAGTTCATTAGAATCTACTATGAATAGAGCTTTGTCTAAATTTGAAAAGATTTATGGAAATGTTGAGGAATTTAAGTGTTTTATTAAAACTCACGAAGCTGGCCGCGGAAGAACGAAATATTCAATTCATTTGTATTTGATAATTCCGGGCTCGTCTCTTACTTCAGAGCAGGCTAATTTTGATTTTAGTACAGCTGTTAATTTAGCTATTAAAATACTAGAAAAAGAAGTTCTTAGACACAAAGAAAAGTATAAGTATGAGACTGGGAAAGGTAAGGGTATGAACAAACGCGGACAAATAAAAGATTTTATGATTCTTGTATTTTTGCTTATAATGTTGGGACTTTGGTATCGGCCAGAAATAACAAAAGATATACTTGGAAAGTTGTTAGAATTTGGAAATACAGTAACTGGTTATGTTATTAATTGGCTTTAAGTCCAAATAACATCTACTTCGTCCGTTCTCCAGTTCTTATCAACTTCGGTCTGCTTTAATGTTTGTTTCCTTCCGGATTTGTATTCTAGAATTCCTAACCAAGCAATCATAGCCCCTTGATCGCCACTTAGTTCTTTCGGAACTTGATGGAATCTTATTCCTCTAGCTTTGCACATAGTATTTAGCATTTCACCAAGCCGTTTATTTGCAGCTACTCCGCCAGTTACTAAAAATTCTTTTTTGTTTAAATGAGCGAGAGCTCTTTCAGAAGCTTCTGTGAGTATTGCAAAAACAGTTTCCTGCGCACTGTAACATAGATCTTCTGGTTTGTTTTTCATTCTTTCAAGTTTTGTTAAAATACCAGAGAAAGAGAAATCCATTCCTTTAATCGTGTAGGGAAGTTCAATAAGAGTTTTACTTTTTCTTGCAAGCTCTTCTATTTTCGGTCCCTGCGGAAATCCTAAACCTAAACTTCTTCCAAATGCATCAAGAAAATTTCCAACACCCATATCTAGAGTTTCTCCAACAACGCGGTATTTTCCTGCAGCAAGAGAAATTATTTGCGTGTTTGCACCGGAGACATAAAGTATAACTGGATCTTTAAATCCAGATGTAAGTTTCGCAATTTCTATGTGTGCGACAGGATGATTTACACCTATCAAAGAAATATTTAATTTCGTTGCTAGTGCTCTTGCCGCAGCAGCGGAGACTCTTAATGTCCCGCCTAAACCAGGACCTTTGGAAAATGCAATTAAATCAATATCTGAAGGTTTTACTTTTGCTGTGTCAAATACTTTCTCTAGTAAAAGTCCGAAGAATAAATGATGATGCTCAACCGCTTTGCGCGGATGTATTCCGCCGGATTCTGTGGTTAAAGTGCTGCGCTCATTCGCGAGAATATTTCCTTTGTCATCAACAATGCCAATTCCAATTGTGTGTGCAGTTGATTCAATTCCGAGACATAACATAATTATTGCTTAAGTTTTTCTGTATAACTGCAGCGACCACAAGATATTCTGTCTTTGTGCATCGCTAGAAAAACTGCAGGACCGCATTTTGGACAAGTTTTTCCCTTTGATAATTTATTGCCATCTGATTTATATTTAGAATATTTATTAGTTGATATTCCTGGCTTATGTTTTTTCTTTGCCATTTTATGAACCTCTGTGAATAAAGTGGTCGGCTAAAATTGCATCTTTTACAATTAATTTTAGTCTTACCATTTTATTGTCCCTCTACCTTTTCTGCTATAGCTTCTTTTTTCTCTTCTGCAGGATGTCTTTTAATTATATATTTTGGTTCAAACTTCTCAAAACTTTCTTTGCTGTCGTAAACAACAGCGATGAATTTTGTTTTACCGCCGAAAGTTGAAAGTATTTGCCTTACGGAAACTAAAGGCTTGTCGACATTAAGCTTCGCAGCTAATAAATCTCTTAATTGAGCTCTGTTAGGAGTTGATTCGTTAAAGTGCGAAATTTCACCTTTCAATTCAATCCTTTTGAAAAGTTTACTTTCATTTTGTGTAGATATTTCTATGTCCATATTATTTCCTGATGGCGTATTCTCCTTTTTTTGTTATACCTATCTTTTTAGCAATTTCAGAATTCTCTGGTTCTAAAACTATTACTCTTCCTTTCCAATTTTCAGTTAGTTTTGAATCGGTACAATTAGGACAAACATCTTTCATTACTAATGCTCCGCAATTTTTGCACGCTTTTTTAACCATATTATTACTTTTCCTTTGCAGCTTTCTTGGCTGCTTTTACTTCTTTCTTTGATTCGGCTTCCATCCATTCAGCTTTTCCTAAATAAGGTTGTCTCATTGTCAAACCTATTTTGGGCGTTCTTGGATCTTTCATACTGATTGCAACTATTCTGGCTCTTACTTTGTCGCCTGTTTTTAAGATACGTTTTGTCTGCTTTCCAGTTAGCGATCCTGTTTTGGAAAATGACACATAGTCGTCCATTGTCTGCGAAACGTGTACCATGCCTTCAAACGGACCAAAGTCAACGAAAGCACCGAATTTTGCTATGTCTTTTATTTCGCCATTAATCAGTTCGTTTATTTCTGGTATGTAATTTAGTATCGTGAATTTTACTCGGTAATATGCTGCGCCGTCTCCAGGTATTATAACGCCCTCGCCAATATTACTTACGTTTAATATAGCTATTACTTTGCCAAGATCTCCAAAAGTTCGGCCTTCATAGTCTATCTTTAATTGTTGCTCTATAGCTTTTTGTAAGTCATCGCCGAAAAAGTTTGGCGGTATTCTGACAACACCATTTACGTCCGATTTGTAATGCATAGTAACCTAATTAGACCGACCTTTTTGGCTTTAAAAACCTTTACAAGCATAACTTATTTATAGCATTTAGACTAAGTATAGTGCTATGTCTGAATGGGAATTTCCTGTTGGTGTCGCATCTGTTCTCATAGGAGCAATTGTTGCATTTGGTCCAGAAGTCATAGGTTTATCATCGAATTCTGGCTTAATCTTATCTGGTTTGTTTCTTATAGGCGTAGGCGCTGTTCTTATAGTTAAAAGTGCAAAATGAGACGAGATTACGATATAGCTTTAGAAAATTATAGAGCTACGTTAAATGCATTTACTTTAAGCATAGTAACTATATTTGCAAGTTTAATATTTACAGGAAATGCAATAGGTTTCTTAGCGCTGATTGCAGATATTGTAATATTTTTAGCTCTTATAATAAAAACTAAGGCAGCTATCAAAGATTAATTCCACTCTTCAATATGGTTGCCCTGGCGCATAATATAGACTTTTACGTGTCCGCTTCTTAGTAAATATTTGAGCTTCAAGTCGTTTGTAAGAACACCAGCTTTATGCTTTATAGCGTAATTAGCTATAGCTTGATCGGTCTCTCCAGATAAATCCAATGCTATGAGATTCTTGTGCTTTATTATTTTTAGACCTAAGGATGCAGCTTCTCTGTCAGACGCTTTGTCAGCGGAATTGGCCAAAATCTTTAATTCTTCTATAACTAAATTTGGAATGTAGATTGCTAAAAGTCCAAATCTTTCCTTTAGAGTTTGCACTAAATCAAGCTTGTTCTTTGCAGCATAAACTACTGCATTTGTATCTATGATTATTTGCATAAGTTTAAAATACACGCTGAGAATAAAAAATTATGGGAGAGAAAACCAAGATACAAAGAGATTATGATGCTTCAGCGGGTATTTATGACTCAAGATACGCTGAAATCCAGAAAGAGAAATATAACTTAGCTCTTCAAGATTTGGAATTGCAGAAACCTATATTGGATTTGGGCTGCGGAACCGGTTTGTTAAAAGATTTTCTTAGTGTTGAGTTAATTGGATGCGATATTAGTAGAAATATGCTACAGAAAGCCAAAAATAGAGGAATTTTAGTAGTTCAGGCAGACATTGAGCATCTACCTTTCAAAAATAAATTCAAAACCATTTTGAGTTTTACAGCTTTGCAAAACGTGCCCGATGTAACATTAGCATTAAGTGAAATAAAGCGGTTAAATGCTAAACAAATTGTACTGACATATCTTGATAAGTTTGACTTTATCAAGCAAATACAAAAAGAATTTGATGTTCAAGAGATTAGAAAAATAGGCGAAGATGTTTGTTTAATTTGCTCTGACGAATAATCTAAATCTATCTTTACCTTCAAGCTCTGCTAATATACGATTGACAATAGTTTTCTTTGGATCGGATATAGCTGTTACCCTTGTTTTTATGTCATCAAAGCTTTCAAACAGCTTTTCTTCTCTAGCTTTTATTATTTCAGCTGCGTGTTTCTTTCCTACGCCAGGAAGTACTTCTAACTGATGAGCTCTAAGACTTATCGGTCCAGCTTTGTTGAAAAATTCAATAAATATAGGTTCATTGTTCTCAACTATTTTTTCTACAACAAAAGGTAATTCATTTTTGGCTGTTTGCGTAAGTTTGCTTGCCCATAACATTCCTTTAATGTATGAAATAGTATCTCTCTTACCTTCGCCGATATAAACTTCATCATACGGCTTTAATTTTATACCTGGAGCTGGAACTAATTCAAGCAGTGTAAAGAAATTCTTGCCGATAGCTTGGACAATCGGTTCTTTTTTATGCAAAGGCCGTGAGTCGTCTGCATAGCCGTGCTGTAGAAAATCTAATACTATACAGTGTTCTTCTCGCGCTCTTTGTTTTTCCATTTTGTCCTTTTATTACCATCTCTTATTAGTATCTAAGATATCAATTCTTTTAAACCTTATTGTGGCCATAACCCTTAAATATTACGTTTTATTATAAATCATAATGACGCAGGCAATAATAAAACTAAGAGATCACGAAGATCGAGTTTTAACTATAATCAAAGGCAAATATGGTTTTAAGAATAAATCAG
>Ga0209210_1002396_pt1 | contig 13736 bp, 22 predicted proteins | sample RifGroA1_FD_183991 | JGI IMG/M metagenome (GOLD analysis project Ga0209210, IMG submission 183991) | Contaminated groundwater microbial communities from Rifle, Colorado, USA - Rifle Groundwater A1 (SPAdes) (version 2) | ecosystem: Environmental > Aquatic > Deep subsurface > Groundwater >...
TGAAGATATGGTTGGTCATCGGCTGGGTGAATTCTCGCCGACTCGCAAATTTACCAAGCATGGCGGTAAGATGCAGAAGGAGTTGGAGCAAAAGAAGAAGGAGAGCGAAATCGCTTCCGCTCAAGCCGCTAAATCGGCCACCGCTGACACTAAGAAGAAATAGTTTCATTTTTTAATTATTATGAAAGCCGCTTTAACCAATCATCGTCAGACTCCCCGTAAAACTCGCCGAGTGGCCGATTTGGTGCGTGGCAAAAAGGTGGCCGAAGCGCTCTCAATCCTCAAATTTTTGCCCGGCAAGTCGGCCGAACCACTGGCTAAGCTTATCCGCTCGGCGGCCGACAACGCAGTGAAGAACAATCAAGCCGCGCGCGACAGCTTGGTCATTGATACCATCACAGTTGATAAGGGGATTGTGCTCAAGCGCTTTATGCCGCGGGCCCGCGGTCGGGCCAGTATGATTCGCCGTCGCCGGGCGCATGTTAAAGTTAACCTCAAGGAAGCCTAAATTTTATTATGACTCACAGCGTCCATCCATATTCACACCGACTGGGGATTATCCGCGACTGGCGCTCGCGCTGGTTTGGCAAAGGCGGCAAATATCAGGATTATCTCAAAACTGATGTGTTGCTCCGCGAATATTTGGAGAAGCGTCTTCGCGGTTTGCATGTTGACGCGGTGGAGATGGAGCGAAGCCAAAACGATTATCGAGTCATCATCAAGACCGCTCGCCCGGGCTTGGTGATTGGTCGCGGTGGCGAAGGCGCCGTTCAGCTCAAGAATGATATTTTGAAAGAGATTAAACGCCAAAAGCTCTCCGTCCCCGTCCAACTGAAGATTGATATTGAAGAGGTTAAGGATCCGGAGGCTCATGCCAAGGTGGTGGGCGAGATGATTGCTGAGGCGCTGGAGAAGCGTTTGCCCTTCCGTCGGGTAATCAAACAAATGGCCGAGAAGGTGATGGCCTCGCGCGAGGTGAAGGGGGTTAAAATCACTTTGGCCGGCCGGCTGGGTGGCGCCGAGATGAGCCGAGTGGAGAGTCTTAAGCGCGGTCAGATTCCGCTCCAAACTCTCCGCGCCGACATCGATTTTGCCCGCGAGAAGGCGTACCTCTCTTACGGCGTTATTGGCATCAAAGTCTGGATTTATCGCGGCGAAGTGTTTAATAATAAATAATTATGTTAGTCCCCAAGAAAGTTAAATATCGCAAATGGCAAACGGGCCGCCGCTTGCGCAGCGCCACCCGCAACGAAACGCGCGGGGTGGAACTTAACTTTGGCTCCTATGGTTTAAAGTCGATGAGTTACGGCCGAATTACTTCCAATCAAATCGAGGCCGCTCGGAAGACGGTTAGCCGCCAAATGAAGAAGGTGGGCAAAATGTGGATTCGGGTTTTCCCCGATCGACCATACACGGCCAAAGCGGCCGAGGTGGGCATGGGTAAGGGCAAGGGCGACTTGAAGGGCTACTCGTTTGAGGTTTTGCCCGGCCGGATCTTGTTTGAAGTCGACGGTCTTTCGCCCGAGGCGGCGCGCGAGAGCTTGCGCAAAGCCGGGGCCAAACTGCCCCTTAAGACCAAGGTGGTGACGAGGGAATAGCTTATAGCTGATAGCTTATAGAAATATGAAAACAATCCGAGACAAAAGCGATCAAGATTTGCGCAAACTCATCTCTGCCAAAGAGGCCGAGTTGGCGAGCTTTCGTTTTGGCGCCGCCGGTGCTAAGGTAACCAATGTTAAGTTGGGTCGCAATTGTCGTCGGGAGATCGCTCAAATTAAAACGGTGTTGCGCGAGCGTGAACTGGCGTCGGCCACCAAATAACCATTATGACCAATCAAACCAAATCAACCGACAAGCCTACCCGCCGGACGCTCTCCGGGACGGTAGTATCCGCCAAAATGCAAAAGACAGTGGTGGTGGCGGTTGATCGTTACACCAAGCACCCCAAGTACGGCAAATTTTTGCTCCGGTCCAAAAAGTATAAGGCTCACGAGCCAACCGGCGAGGTTAAAGAGGGCGACAAAGTGACGATTGAGGAGTGTCGGCCGATGTCTAAGGATGTGTCGTTTAAAGTCGTGCCGGGAGCCAAATAACCAATTTTATGATTCAACCGCAAACCATCGTTAAGATTGCCGACAACACTGGCGCCAAAATCGGCCGGGTGTTTAAGATTCCCGGCGGTTCCAAGCGGCGTTATGCCGAGATTGGCGACAAGGTGATTTTGTCGGTCCAAACGGCCGAACCGCGGAAGCAGGTGAAGAAGAAGGAGGTCCTCCAAGCGGTGGTGGTGCGGCAGACCAAGCCCTTCCGCCGGAAGGATGGCTCGTACATCCGCTTCGACGAGAATGCGGTGGTTATTTTGGAGAAGGATAAACTGGAGCCCAAGGGCGGTCGCATCTTTGGCCCGATTCCGCGCGAGCTTGCCGAGCGCGGTTATCAGAAAATCGCCTCATTGGCGCCGGAAGTGTTATAAGGCTTATGATGACTAAAGTTAAAATCAAAAAAGGCGACAAAGTTGGCTTGATTGCCGGCAAAGACCGCGGTAAAAGCGGCAAGGTCTTGCGCGTGCTCCGCGAGGAGAACCGGGTGATTGTGGAGGGTCTTAACCTCCGCTCGCGCCGGATTAAGCCGCGGCGCTCGGGCGAGAAGGGGCAAACCGTGTCGAAACCCAACCCCGTTCACATCTCCAATGTGATGATTTGGTGTGACAAATGCAATCGCGGTGTTCGCCTTGGAACGAAGGTAACCCTGCCTGCCGGCAGGCAAGGTGCCACTAAAAAGGAGCGGATTTGCCGCCGTTGCGGCAAGGCCGTTTAATTACGCTTATGACTCAATCTTTAGCCAAAATTTATCTTAAAGCCAGGCCGGAGCTAAAAAAGGAGCTGGGGCGCGATAACGATCTCGCCTTGCCGAAAATCACCAAAGTGGTGGTCTCATCCGGTACCGGCAAAGCCAAAGACAAAAAGCGGAACGAGTTGGTGGCCGACCGGCTAGCCAAGATTACCGGCCAAAAGGCCTCGCCGCGCGGCGCCAAGCAATCGATTGCCGCCTTTAAACTGCGCGAGGGCGATATTATTGGCTATGCCGTTACTCTCCGTGGCGCGCGGATGTGGAGCTTCCTCGACCGGCTGATTAATGTGGCGATTCCTCGAATGCGCGACTTTAAAGGTCTCTCGGAGGGGAGTATCGATGAGATTGGCAATCTGACTTTGGGCTTTAAAGAGCAGACTATCTTCCCTGAGACGGCCGATGAGGACTTGCGCGATGTCTTTGGCTTATCGGTGACGATTGTGACCACTGCCAAGACCAAGACGGAGGCGGTGGCGCTCTTCCGGGCGCTCGGTTTCCCTTTTAAGCGCTAAATTGTTCGCTCGGCCGCGTTCGACGCGGTTTGACAAGACGGGTGGTAATTGTTAGGATGTAACCTGGCTCGGATGAGCCATTTGTTTTATTTTTCATGGCTAAAAAATCAACCATTGCTCGAGCCAATAAGGCTCCCAAATTCGCCTCGCGGGTGGTGCGGCGCTGTTTCCGCTGTGGGCGCAAGCGGGCGTTTATGCGCGACTTTGGTTTGTGTCGGATTTGTTTCAGAGAGTTGGCCAATGACGGCAAGATTCCCGGGATTAAAAAATCATCCTGGTAAAAATTTTATATGGATCCCATCGGCGACATGATTAATAGTTTGAAGACAGCCGCTCGCGCCGGCAAGACGGGAGTGGCTTTGCCGCTCTCCAATCTCAAATTTGAGATTGCCAAACTCTTGGAAGCCGAAGGTTATTTGAAGGGGGTTAATCAGGCTGGCAAAAAGACTCGCAAATTTATCAATTGCGAGTTGGTTTACCAGGCTGGCGCGCCCAAAATTATGGGGGTGAAGCGAGTGTCTAAACCGTCCCGGCGAGTTTACATCAAGAGTCGCGACTTGTCTCGGGTCAATAAGAACCGTGGTTTGGCCATCTTATCAACCCCGGCCGGCATTTTAACCGGGCGAGCCGCCAGTGAGTCCAAGGTCGGCGGGGAATTAATGTTTACCATTTGGTCATAAGCTTATGTCGCGCGTTGGCAAACAAATTATCACCATCCCGGCCGGCGTGACCGCCGCTTTGACGCCGGCCGATCAGTCGGCTGTCCTAACGATTAAGGGTCCGGGCGGCACTTTGACTCGGGAGTTTAAGTCGATGATTGACATTAAGCTGGCCGATAACGAGATTAAACTTGAGCCTAAGGTCGGCACCGGTCTGAAGGAGATTGAGCTCATCCCGTTGTGGGGCACTTACGCCTCCCATGTGAAGAATATGGTCATTGGCGTCACGACCGGCTTTACTAAACTGCTCTTAATCGAGGGCGTGGGCTTTAAGGCCCAAGTGGTCGGCGACACGCTCAATTTGGACCTTGGCTTTTCCCATCCGATTAAGGTCAAAATTCCGCCCACTCTGACGGTGACGGCGGAAAAGGGCAATCTGACAGTTAAGGGCGCCGACAAAGAGGAAGTGGGTCAGTTTGCCGCCACGGTCCGCGGATATAAGAAGACTGAGCCCTATAAGGGCAAAGGCATCCGTTACTCGGACGAGATTGTGTTGCGCAAGCAGGGTAAGAAGAATATCGCTTAATCATTATGTCATCAACTAAAGATCAAAATCGAATCAGACGCCAAATTCGGACCCGGTCCAAGATTAAGGGGACGGCGGCTCGACCGCGGCTATCGGTTTTTCGCTCTAATCGTTATTTGAGCGCCCAGTTGATTGATGACGACGCCGGCACCACCTTAGCGGCGGTGTCGAGTCGATCGGCTAAAGGCGAGGCGGCCAAGGTGGGCGAGGAGTTGGCTAAACTGGCCAAGGCGAAGAAGATTGAGGCCGTCGTCTTCGATCGCGGCGGTTACCGCTTTATGGGCAAGGTCAAACAATTAGCAGATGGCGCTCGGAAGGGCGGACTTAAATTTTAATTATCATGCCAACCTCAACTAATCTGGCCAACAAATCGGGTGCCCGCCGACCAGCGGGTGGCCCGAGCGATAACCGCCGAGGGCGCCCCGGTCGCTCTGGCGGCCGCTTTAGCGACCGGCCGAAGCCGGAGTTTGACCACCAAATCGTTAACATCCGCCGGGTAGCGCGAGTGATGGCCGGCGGCCGCCGCTTCTCCTTTTCGGTGGTGGTGGTGATTGGCGACCGGAAGGGTCGCGTGGGCGTGGGGATTGGCAAGGCGAGCGATACCGCGCTCGCGATTGAGAAGGCAATTAACGATGGCAAAAAGCGAATGCTCAAGCTTAAATTGACCAAATACGGCTCTCTCCCGCACGAGCTTGAGAGCAAGTACAATAGCGCCCGGATTATTATCAAGCCGGCGCCGGGTCGCGGTTTGGTGGCCGGCAGCGCCGTCCGAACGGTGTTTGAATTGGCCGGCATCAAGGATGTGAACGCCAAAGTGATTTCCCGAAGCAAAAATAAGCTTAATATCGCCCGGGCGACCATTGATGCCCTTAAAATTTTTGCCGTCGCTTAAACTATTATTATGCAACTTCAAGATTTAAAACCGAAGACCAAGCGCGCCAAGAGTCGGCAAATCGGCCGTGGCGGCAAGCGCGGTAAGACCTCCGGTCGGGGGCATAAGGGGCAAAAGGCTCGCGCTGGGCACAAAATCCGTCCGGAAATCCGCGACTTGATTAAAAAGTTGCCCAAGCGCCGCGGCCGAGGGATGAATATTAACCGTTCCCACCAAGTGCCAGTTAAGACTGTTACTTTGGCGCGAGTTAGTCAGCTCTTTACTGTTGGCCAAACTGTTACTGTTAAAACTTTGGCGGCTAAAGGCTTAATTGACCGTGGCGTCAGAAAAGTTAAAATTGTAGGGGTGGCCAAGTTGACCAGTAAGCTCCAGGTCCGCGGTTGCGCCGTCTCCGCCACGGTTCGAGAGACGATTGAGAAGGCTGGCGGGACCATTAGCTAATTTATGTTTAACACTTTTGTTACCAAACTCAAGCTGACCTTCGAGGACCGAGGCCTGCGCCGGCGGATCCTGTTTGTGATTTTAATTTTGGCTTTGTTCCGTCTCGGGACATCCATTTTCATCCCCGGAGTTGACCGGGTGGCGCTGGAGCAGTTTTTCTCCGATAACCAATTCTTTGGCCTATTGAATATTTTCTCCGGCGGTGGCTTGTCTAACCTCTCGATTATGATGCTTGGGGCGGGGCCATTTATCACCGCCTCCATTATTATGCAGCTCTTGACCCTTATCTTCCCCTCGCTTAAGGAGTTGTATCACGAGGAGGGAGCCGCCGGCCGGCGCAAAATGGCCCAGTACTCTCGCTTGCTCACCGTGCCGCTCGCGCTCATCCAAGGCTTCTCCCTTTTGGTTTTACTCGAGCGCCAGGGCGTACTCTTGCCGCTCACCGCTTTTGATAAATTAGCCGCTTTGGTGGTGGTCACTGCCGGCGCTGTCCTCCTGATGTGGCTGGGCGAGATGATTAGCGAGTACGGCATCGGCAATGGCATTTCTTTGTTGATTTTTGCCGGTATTTTGGCCGGTTTGCCAAGCACTATCACTCAGCTGTTGATTAACTTTGATCCGGGCTTATTCCCGACGATTGTCGCCTTCTTGGTGGCGGCGGTGGCGATTGTGGCCGCAGTGGTGGTGGTCACCGAGGGCGAGCGTCCCATCCCAATTACTTACGCCAAGCGGGTGCGGGGGATGAAGGTTTATGGCGGCATCTCCACCTATTTGCCGATTCGGGTCAACAACGCCGGCGTGATGCCAATTATCTTCGCCTTGTCTATTCTCCTTTTCCCGCAATTGATTGCCAACTTCCTCGGCGCAATCAACAATTCAATCGCCGCCACCGCCGCCGAGTGGCTGTTCGCTTTCCTTAACAACGGCTGGGCTTACTCCATCACTTACTTTGTGCTGGTCTTCGCCTTCACCTTCTTCTACTCGGCAATTACCTTCGACCCGCATGCCATTTCCGAAAATTTGCAAAAGTCCGGCGCTTTTATCCCCGGCATTCGTCCGGGCGCGCAAACTTCCGACTTCCTCGCCAAAGTGCTGACCCGACTGACGCTGGTGGGCGCCCTCTTCCTCGGCGTGATTGCCATGTTGCCGCTTGCGATGCAAGAGATTACCGGCATCGCCTCGCTCGCTATCGGCGGGACCTCGCTTCTGATTGTGGTCTCGGTGGCGCTCGACTTTATGAAGCAAGTTGACGCCCAACTCTCCATGCGGGAGTATTAGAATTTATCCCCATGATTCTTAATCATGCCCTTGACTTTTACTGCTAAATAGCATAAACTTTAATTATCAAGACGAAAGGGGATCCGAACGGCTAACTACCTAAGGAGCCCTTTTCTTTTTGTCTAAATTATTTAAATATCGTGGTTGATTTTTCCTTTTACATCCCTACTGTCTAGATAGTCGAAATATTCGGAGCCAAGATCATTATATAGTGAGGAAGCAAACTTTTTATTTGGAAACAAAATTTTCTTGAATTTCTTTTCTTCAATTAGAAAGTCCACCAACATTTTATAGTCGCCATCTCCAGAAGCCAAGACGATTTTATCAAAATCTTCCTTTTGATATAGTTTTTTCATCACATTAAAAACAATATCCGTGTCAACATTACCTTTCTTTTTACCCAGCATTACTGGGCTGTGTTTTTTGAACATTAAAATAAAGCCAGCTGATTGGATATTCTCATACAATTCTTGATTGTCGTCTTGAGTGTAGCCGAGGAAATAATATGCTTGCTTAACTTGGTATTTTTTATTCAAGTATACTCTGAATCTTTTCAGGTTTATCTTCCATGGGATATCGCTGGAAACCGTTCCCATGTGGAGGTTTTGCCCATCTATGAATGCCAGGTTATTCATGGTTAATAAGTTGATTATAACATTGATTGTCGTCTCAGTGGCGCTCGACTTCTCGACTTCATGAAGCAAATCGACGCCCAACTCTCCATGCGGGAGTATTAAAAATAACCCAAAATAAGCCATATTCTGACACATTGACAAATATAGTGTTTGGGTGTATAATGATAGGTAGATAGTTAATTGATAAAACTTGCGATAGACGGACAAGTTCATAACGAACAGGTCCAAAACTTAAGGAGGTGGACTATGTCTACCATATATTCGGTTGGTCAAATGAATCAGTTGGCAGATGCGCTGGAAGTTGCTGGGTATACGCCCGACGATGTAACCAGACTGCGTTCCAGCAAGCAGTTGCCGGAGATTCTGGCAATGGTTAGAGGGAATGCCAAGATTGAGCTGGTTCGCCACCTCATCGGCTGCTCCGCTGACCCATACATTCCAGGTGGCTGGACAGTGGAAGAACACCACAAAGCCGGCCAGTTGGAGTGGGATCCGGCCAAAATAACCCTGTTTCTGGTTGAAAAGCAGAAAACAGGCACGATCCATGGCCACAATCTCCGGAAGGAACTCGCCGACAAGTCGGTCCTGAACGCTTGCGTTTTGGACTACCTCTTGGCCCACCCCGAGCTGATCCCGGAAGACTGGAAGGGGGAATTCGTTTTCTTCTGGGGAACCATTTACCGCAACTCGGGCGGCAACCTCTATGTCCGTTGCCTCTTCTGGTTTGGCGGCAAGTGGTACTGGTACTGCCACTGGCTCGGCAGCGACTGGTACGCCCGCGACCCCGCGGCTTGCTCGCAAGTATAGCCCTTTGGATTTGAATTTGGACTTGAGTTTAGACCTTAGATTTGAGTCCTTAGAATTAACGCATGAGAGTGTAAACACTCTCATGCGTTTTCGTATGTTAAAATAACCAGTGGTATTAGGCGAATCTGCTGGCGATTAAGGTTGTCGGCGGCCGAATCCGGATAATTTAAATCGAGAATATCCAAGATTATGGTTAAGGATAGAGTGGTTTAAATTTATTCTAAAAAATGAAAATACTTGGTCCAAAATATTAAGGCATTTAAGATGCCAAAGACTATTCAGCTCTTGAAGTAATTTGAGAGTGGTGTAAAAGGTGGTGTTTTGGACGAAACCGCAACTCGGACGGCAACCTCTATGTCCGTTACCTCAACTGGAATGGCGACAAGTGGAACTGGAACTACCACTGGCTCGACAACGACTGGAACGCCAACAACCCCGCGGCTTGCTCGCAACTCATTTCATTTCTCCTCTCGTTTAAATAAACTTGAGGAGTTTTCTTTTTCTAATTTACCCTTCCAACCACCGAGCATTTTTCCAATCTCGTCTAATTTTAGGGATAAATCGGCATATTTAGTATTCATGATAAATTTGTTTTCCCAGCCAACCAGCAGAAGAATCTTGATAGTGTCTAATTTTCTAATTGCTAACTTAAGGAAAGGCAACTTGTCTTGTTTAATTAAAAATACCGCTGCTGAAACGGCTTCAATCACTTCTATCAACAGAGAATCAATTTTAAGACCGAACGAGTATTGATGATTTTTTGGAATCAATTTATAAATTGGCAACCACGCGGAGTAGAGCGACTTAAGTCGCTCTAACACCGGCAAAATCGGTCGGGGGGGGGGTTCTTCAAGGTCATGTTAAAATTTGATAATGTTTTCCATTAAATACGACGATATTATCTCGCTTGATAACTTGCTTCTAGCTTGGAAAGAATTCAAACGAGGCAAAAAACACAAATTTGATGTCCAAGAATTTGAATTCAGACTTATGGATAATATCATATCTCTGCACCAAGACCTCAAATCTCACACCTACCACCACTCCGGTTACCACGCCTTCAACCTCTCAGACCCCAAACCACGCAACATCCACAAAGCCTTGGTCCGAGACAGATTACTCCATCACGCTCTCTATCGCTCGCTCTATTGGCATTTCAATAAGCAATTTATCCACGACTCTTATTCTTGCCGCTTAGGCAAAGGGACCCACAAGGCCTTGAACAGGTTTACTCACTTTACCAGGCAGGCCAGCCGTAATCACACCCAAACCCTCTGGATATTGAAGGGCGACATCAAAAAGTTTTTTGCCAGTATTGACCAGGAAATTCTCATTCAGATCTTAGAGAAACATCTAGCAGACAAAAATACCCTCAATCTTCTGAAAATAGTGATTAAAAGTTTCCCCCAAGGCCTACCCCTCGGCAACCTCACCTCCCAACTGTTGGTGAATATCTACTTGAATGAATTTGATCAGCTTGTTAAACACAAGTTAAAAGCCAAATACTATATCCGATATGCCGATGATTTTGTCTTGATGTCCACAGATAAACAATATTTCCAAGACCTTTTGCCCCAAATCAATCAATTCCTCAATCAAGAACTAAAACTCTCGCTTCACCCCAACAAGGTTTTTCTCAAAACCATCTCTTCTGGGATAGACTTCTTGGGCTGGATTCACTTCCCCCATCACCGAGTGTTGAGGACGGCAACTAAAAAGAGGATGTTGAAGAGGATTAAAGCCAGCCCGAAGCCGGAGACGATTCAATCTTATTTGGGGATGTTGGGGTGGGGGGATGGTTGGAAATTGCGAGAACAAATCATAATTACTACAGATTCTACGGTCGTATAAAGTGTAGTAATTTCGGTTGGTGTTATTTCTGGCACTTGGGGCAGAAGTGGGTGCCGCGGCCGGCGAGTTTGATTTTTTTGATTGGGGTAGCGCAGACGCGGCAAGGCCGGCCAGCGCGGCCGTAAACCTTGAGATATTTAAGCATCCCGCCTTCGCCACCATCGGCCCGGCGGTAATTGCGCGAGGAGGTGCCCTTCTTCTTAATCGCCAGTTTTAATACTTCAATAATTGCAGAAAATAATTTTGCCGCTTTCGGCTTTCTGATTAAACCGGCTTTTTTATTGGGCAAAATTTTCGCCAAAAACAAACTCTCGTCCACATAAATGTTGCCCAAGCCGGCAATTAATTTTTGGTCCAGTAAGAGCGCCTTGATCGGCCTTTTAGAGTAGCGCTTAAGCAAAGTCTCAAAATAAGGCAGAGTAAACTCGCGCGCCAGCGGTTCGGGGCCGTGCTTTAATTTAATCTCTTCCAACTCGCCCGCGGTGGCCACTCGCAACCAACCGAATTTGCGCAAATCGTTGAAGTAGAGCACCGAGCCGTCGGTGAATTCGAAGATGGCGCGAGTAAACTTGTTTGGCAAATTATCCAAGCCGCCCTTTTGGGGATGCCCGCCAATCACTAGTTTTTTTACTTTGCTCGGTTGGTAAATTAACTGCCCGGTCATTTTGAGATGGACGAGGAGGTGATTCTCGGTGTCTAAAGTGAGAATCAAGATTTTGGCTCGGCGGGCGGTCTTGATAATCGTGGCATCCAATAAATCTTTTTTAATTTGTTTAGTCGTGGTTGGTTTGATACTGCTGGCATTCTTAATCGTCAGCTTGGCAATGGTCTTGCCAATGATTACGCGGCTCAAGTCGCGGCGGATGGTTTCTACTTCGGGGAGTTCAGGCATGGAGGGTAGCTTATAGCTTATAGCTGATAGGAGATAGGAGAGATTCAAGCTCTTCGCGGGCGACGGAGGCGTCGCTCCAGGGTTGTTTGGTGCCATTGGGGCCCATAATGTAGGGGTCGGTGCCTTTGCCGGAGATAATCACCACCTCGCCGGCTTGAGCTTGCTTGATAGCTTGGGCAATTGCTTGCCGGCGATCTAATATAATTTGCGGTGTCTTGTTTTTAATTCCCTTGGCAACATCGTCAATAATTTGCATCGGATCCTCATCGTAAGGGTCCTCATTGGTGAGGATAATCTCGCGGCAGTAGCGCTCGGCGAGGTTGCCCATCACCTCGCGCTTGGCCCGGTCGCGACCGCCGCCGGTGCCGCCCAGCACGCAGATTTTAGTTTGATTAGGATAAGCTTGATAGAGCTTCTCTAATGAATCAGCGGTGTGAGCGTAATCTATGATGACTGAAAAATTTTGCTGATCATTCACTTTGATTGTTTCCAGACGGCCCTTGGCGCCAGAGAATTTGGCGAGGGCGCTTGCGATGACACTGGTTGGCACGCCCAATTCTTCCGCTGCCGCGCCGGCGGCGAGCGCGTTCTCCAAGTTAAATTGCCCGGGCAATGTCGTTTGATAGCGGGCTTCGAGGTGGTTGAATTCGCTCACTTTAATTTTTTTACCCGCCGCTGTTTCTTTAAATAGTGCTAGCGCCTCGTCGTTTTTATTTAAAATCAGAAACTTATCTGGCTTGGGAGATTTAACCAACGCGCGCGCCAAGCGCAGTTTGGCGGCGCGGTAATTGGCAAACGAGCCATGGCTCTCGATATGCTCGGGCGAGAGATTGGTGACCACTAAGCCGTTTAATTGGATGCCAACATGACGCCAAAGCTTGGCGCCCTCCGAGCTCATCTCCACTACCGCATGAGTGCAACCCCTGTTGACCGCCTCGCGCATTAACTTTTGGAGGAGGAAGCGCCCGGGCATGGTCATTTTGAGGAGATTAGCTCGCTCCTCGCCGGCAATAACGAAGTGGATAGTGGAAGAAAGAAAAACAGTTTTGCTGTCGGCTCGGAGGATATCAGTCAACATCTCGGCGGTGGTTGATTTGCCTTTGGTGCCGGTAATACCTACCACTACCAATCGCTTGGATGGAAAGCGGTAAATAATAGTGGCCAAAGCGGTGAGGCTAGTGTGATAAGCCGGTTGGAAAAAAGAAAATATTTTCTTGGGGATGAGACGGCGGAGAAAGTTAAGCATGGTCTATTGGCTTAATTGCTGAAGGGCGGCCTTAATTCGGGCATCAATGCCGGTAATCTCATCGGGCACGCGCTGTAAGGCCTCGCGGGCCTCGCGCAAATTGTAGCCCAGCGACTGGAGCGCCGCCAAGGCATCGGCCTCGCCGCTTAAGAAGGCCTCGGAAGTTTCGTCAGTGATGGCGCCTAATTTATCTTTCAATTCCAAAATAATCTTTTGGGCGTTTTTGGCGCCAATGCCCGAGACGCGAGTGAGATGCTCGGTTTTGCCGGCGCGGATGGCTTGGATGAGGAGATTGGTCGGGGCGAGCGAGAGGATGGAGATAGCCGAACGCGGGCCAATGCCCGATACGCCGATTAATAAACGGAAAAGATCCCGCTCGGCTGACTCGAGAAAGCCGTAGAGATCAAGCGCGTCTTCGCGGACCACGAGGTGGGTAAGGAGTCTCACCGGCTGTTCGCCGGCCACGGCCAGTTGCGAGAGAGTGCCGGCCGAGGCATAGACAAGATAGCCCACTCCGCCAACGAGGAGAGTGACCGTTTTCTCGTTTTGGTTAATAATTTGCCCATGGAGCTCGCCAATCATGGGCTTACTATAGCATGAGTTTGCCTTTAACGGCGAGACGTGCTAAAGTCCTCCATATGCCTATTATCAAATCAGCCAAAAAGGCCCTCCGTGGCTCAAAGAAGAAGCGCGTTTTCAACGAGCGTCGCAAGCGAGCGATGCGGAATACTGTGAAGGAAGTAAAGAAGGCCGGTCCAGCCGCTACGGCCGAGAGTTTGAGCGCCGCCTATCAAGCGATTGATAAAGCCGCGAAAAGGGGCGTGATTAAGAAGAACACCGCCGCCCGGAAGAAGTCGCGCCTTGCCAAAGCAGTTCGCCTCTCGTAGTTCAACGGATAGAACGCGAGCTTGCGGAGCTCGTAATGCAGGTTCGATTCCTGCCGGGGGGACAAGTTTAGAGTCCGAACCAGTCGCCGAGGGCGTCGATTAATGATTCCTCGCGCTCAAGCGCCGGTAGGTAGTCGTTAATATATTCCATAATCTCGTCGCGCCGAGCAATGGGCGCTTTGACATCGATAATCGGCATA
>Ga0209210_1002401_pt1 | contig 13732 bp, 8 predicted proteins | sample RifGroA1_FD_183991 | JGI IMG/M metagenome (GOLD analysis project Ga0209210, IMG submission 183991) | Contaminated groundwater microbial communities from Rifle, Colorado, USA - Rifle Groundwater A1 (SPAdes) (version 2) | ecosystem: Environmental > Aquatic > Deep subsurface > Groundwater >...
TATTATCCATGATTCAAGAAACACTAAAGGAAAAGCCGGTAGCAAAGTTATTAATTCTTTCCCCCGTTGTCAGAGACCGGAAGGGTGAATTTAGCCAGCTGTTTTTTAACTTAAGAGCAAAAGGCTACAGAGACATTCGGATCGACGGACAATATTTCTCTCTTGACGACACCCCGACGCTTATAAAAACGAACAGGCACACAGCAGAAGCGGTTGTAGACAAAATAAGCCTCGAGAGATCACAACTTAAGGTAAGTGACCAGATTCGTTCTGTCAGGACAAGGCTTACCGACTCAATTGAGAATGCGCTCAAGCTCTCAAGCGGATTGGTCATTGCAGTTCATGTCAAAGATAGCGGATTCGGAATTCCAGAAAAGCCAAAATCAACAAAAGATCACTTATTTTCACAAAACTACGCTTGCCCGATCGATAATATCTCGCTACCGGAAATTGAACCGAGAATTTTTTCCTTCAATAGTCCTCATGGAGCATGTCCTACCTGCTCAGGATTAGGCGTCGTACCGTCGATAGATCCCCAGAGAGTAATAGCGCCTGAAATAACCATTGCCCAAGGGGGAATTATCCCGTATGCACGATTAATGGAAAAAGACACCTGGTCGGGCAGAGAGCTAAGGGCAGTTTGCCAAGAAAATGGTATAGACATTCAGATTCCTATTAAATCCCTCTCTAAAAGCAAATTAGATATTTTACTCTACGGGACAGGGGAAAAGCTTTACGAAATAACAGGCGAAAATCGCTTTGGCAAGGAAGCTACATACACCGACAAATTTGAAGGTATCATTCCCAATCTTGAAAGAAGATATCGCGAGACTGATTCAGAATATATACGAATGGAAATCGGAAGGTTTATGCAAGAGAGAGTCTGCGAGGCATGTAAAGGCAGTCGGCTGAAGCCTGAGGCCCTATCAGTCACTGTTGACGGAAAATCAATTGTCCAAGTAACCGCCTTTGACATTAATACGGCGTTAAACTGGATTACAGGGCTCAAGGGACAGGTTTTTTCAGAAAGAGAGTCGAAGATTGCCGAACTTATCGTAAGAGAGATAAAAGGAAGATTAAGATTCCTGTTGACCGTAGGCTTGGATTACTTGACCCTTAACCGCCAAGCCGGATCGTTGTCCGGTGGCGAGTCAAAGAGAATCAGGCTGGCTTCGCAAGTTGGATCCGGCCTAACTGGAGTGCTGTACGTGCTGGATGAACCATCTATCGGCCTTCATCAAAGGGATAATGAACGGTTAATTCAGACTTTAATCGAACTACGAGACTTGGGGAACACGGTGATCGTGGTTGAGCATGACCGGGAAATCATGGAAAGGGCAGACTGGATATTTGATTTTGGACCTGGGGCCGGAGAACAGGGAGGTAACGTTATTGCCCAAGGATCACCAGCAGAAATAAAACAGAACAAGCAATCCATCACCGGGAATTATCTTTCGGGCCGGAAGAAGATAAGCATAGTAAACCCTACAGACGGAATGATCGATTTCAGACAGACCAACAAAGGCTCAATCACGATCGAAAGTTGCACGGGCAATAACCTCAAGGGAATCTCTGTAAATTTTCCCCTAGGAAAATTGATTACGGTAACCGGCGTCTCAGGCAGTGGAAAGTCATCACTTATCGTCGACACTCTATATCAAGCGATTGCCAGAGAAATAACCCCGGATCATAGGGAGAAGGCATTACCATTTAAGAAAATTGGCGGCTTGGAAAATATCGGTCGTGTTTCTCTAATTGACCAGTCTCCTATTGGACGAACGCCTCGGAGTAACCCTGCCACCTATACCGGAGGATTTACATACATAAGAGATATTTTTGCCCGCCTGCCGGAAGCAAGGGTCAGAGGATATCTGCCCGGAAGGTTTTCTTTCAATGTTAAGGGCGGACGCTGCGAAGCCTGCCAAGGAGAAGGGCAAACAAAGGTAGAGATGCAGTTCTTGCCAGACGTTTATGTGGACTGCGAAGTGTGTGGAGGCAAAAGATATAATGCCGAGACTCTTGAAGTACATTATAAAGATAAGAGTATTGCTGAAGTGCTATCAATGACCGTTGATGAAGCGGCGAAATTCTTTGAAAATATCCCGGGACTTTCAGAAAATTTACGAACTCTGCAAGACACGGGACTGGGGTATATCCACTTGGGCCAACCCGCTCCCACCCTTTCGGGCGGAGAAGCCCAAAGAGTAAAATTAGCCGCCGAACTTGGCAAGAGAAACCAGGGAAGATCTGTCTATATTCTTGACGAACCCACAACCGGACTGCATTTTGCTGATCTCGAAAAATTATTAGTGGTACTAAAAAGGCTGGTAAGCACAGGGAATACGGTAATCGTGATAGAACACAATTTGGATGTCATAAAAAATGCCGATTGGATTATTGATATCGGTCCTGAAGGGGGAGAGCGAGGAGGAGAGATAGTTGCCCTAGGAACTCCTGAAGAAATCTCAAAAAACAATAAATCTTTTACCGGTCAATATTTATCGGCAGGTTTGATTAATAAGTGATCTGTCGGATATGAGGAAGCGCTTGGGAAATATTGCTTTGGCTTTAATGACACTTTTAGCCGTTTCCTCTTCGGTCAAAGCATCAGAAAAATTCGGGACCTCATCGACTGTTACCTACAATATTCAAGCCGATGGTTCGGCCGAAGTGCTTCATAAAATAGTAGTGCGCAATAATGACGCCTCTGTCTATTCTTCAGGCTATACAATGAATCTTGATGGTTATACACCCAGTGAAGTTGATGCCTTTGATGCAGGAGGAAGGATAGACATCGTACAAAAAAAAGTCGACCAAGGTACTGTTCTTAATTTAACGTTTAATGATCTCGCTTTAGGAAAAGGAAGTGATTATTCTTTTTCCCTAAAATATAAACAGAGGGAGGTAGGAACAAAGCATGGACAGATTTGGGAAGTAACCCTCCCGAGCCAATCAGACGCTCAAAAATCAAATAATTACACTTTGAAGCTTTTAATCCCGGCATCTTTTGGAAAAGTTTCATTCGTTTCTCCTGGCGGGTATAAATTTCAAGACGATGGGCAAGTAAGATCATTTACCTTTGATAAAAAACAAGTTACTCAGTCACGAATCGTGGCGGTGTTTGGGCCTATTCAGGTTTTTGAGTTTCGCTTAAGCTATCACTTACAGAATACCGAGAAAGTACCGGCCAAGAGAGAAATCGCCATCCCTCCGGACACCATCTATCAAAAGGTAATCCTGGAGAGTATTATTCCTCGGCCTGAGAACGTTAGGGTTGATGATGACGGCAACTGGTTAGCAGAATTTTATTTAGCTCCTTTAGAAAAGTTAGACATTCAGGTCAAAGGCACCGCCGAACTTTCAACTAATTCATGGGTATCACAGAGTTTGAGTTTATGGGAAAGAAGAAGATACCTGAGAGCTACCGATATATGGCAAAGTGATGATCCACAAATAATTGCTTTAGCCAACAAATTAAAAACGCCTAAGGCTATTTATGACTACGTCGTTAATTCTCTTAAATATGACTATAGCAAAGCCACTATTACCTCCAGGGCACAGAGGCTTGGAGCCAGGGAAACACTAAAGTCCCCGGACAAAGCTCTTTGCACTGAATTTACCGATTTATTTATTGCTCTCGCTCGTGCTGCCGGGATCCCTGCAAGGGAATTACAAGGTTATGCCTATACAAACGACCCGCTCCTTCAACCACTATCATTAGTTCGTGATGTTCTTCACGCTTGGCCGGAATATTGGGACGACAAGCAATCTCGTTGGATCCAAATTGATCCTACTTGGGGCAATACCACAGGCGGAGTTGACTTCTTCACTAAACTAGACCTGAATCACTTGGTGTTTGTGATCCATGGAGTTGATGTAAATAATCCATCCCCAGCCGGAACATATCGCCTTGATAATAATCGTAAAGACGTAGAGGTCTATTTTGGAAAATCTAAAAGTCCTGTCCCTCTCAAAATTTCGGCAGAATATAAGCCGGACTTTTTCACAAAATTTCCATTAGGCCCATCTAAGGGTGAATTGATCATACGTAATAATGGGGCAGTTGCCGCCCACAACTTAAAGGTTGATCTAAACAAGGTAGCGTCAAAACCCAGCGATCCAATTGAAATTAGATCAATACCTCCCTATGGTTCAGTTGGGCTTGGTGTCGAAATCAAGGGAGGAATCAGAGGGTTATTTACAAATAAAGTTATAATTAACAGCGAAAATAACGATAGTGAGGAGATAAGCTTGTCTGTCCACAGATCGGCTGCCGTGCAGGGGATACCGCTAATTGGGTTATTTATTTTGGGGTTTGCCGGCGTATTTTGGTGCAAAAAGCGATTCGGTGTATATTTGGCTCGTGAAAGATAAAATAAAGACTCTTGTTAGGGAAGCCCCTCGATCTCCTGGGGTGTATATCTTCAAAAATGATATGGGAGATGTAATTTACGTGGGTAAAGCAAAAGATCTAGCAATCAGACTTTCAAGTTATATCGCAAATCCCGCCAGTTTACTGCCAAAAGTTGCAAAGATGGTCCATGAGGCTGATAGCTTAGATTTTTTTTTAACCGAATCGGAACTTGAGGCACTACTGCTTGAAGCAAAACTAATAAGACAAAATCAACCTTGGTACAACAGCCAAGCGAAAGACGATAAACAACCGCTTTACATACAAATATCCTCGGATATTTTTCCGAAAATTACCACCATTCGTCGACAAGATATTACTGATAAGAAAGCCGCATGTTTTGGGCCATTTCCTTCATCTAAAACGGTCTTTATTGTCTTAAAAATGCTGCGAAAAATATTTCCTTTCTGCTCGCAAGCAAAAATTGGAACCAGGCCTTGTTTTTATAATCATCTCGGCCTTTGTCGTCCCTGCCCTTCACAGATTATCAAATACGAGGGCCAAGAACGAATAAGACTGACGAGGCAATATCGACAAAATATTTTTAAGATCAAGAAGATTCTAAGTGGTGACTTACGCCGTATCATAAAGGATCTAGAACTGGAGATGAAAATTGCTTCAAAGAAAGAGCATTTTGAAGAAGCCTCGGAAATAAAAAACAAAATTGAAAGGCTTAAATATATCGCACAAAAACCCACCTCTCCCGATCTGTTTTTAGCCCATCCCAACCTGCCTGGCGAAAGAGCTGCCGAGGGAATATTAGCCTTTTGGCATAGAGTAAGTCCGCATTTTTTCGTGGGAGAAGTTCCCAGATTAGCTGAAGCATATGACATCTCCAATATCAGTGGAAAGTTAGCCGTTGGATCCCAGGTAACTTTTCTTGATGGTCAAGCCTTTAAAAAAGGATATAAACGATACAAAATCAGAAATCAGCAAGGACCCAACGATGTCGGGATGATGGGCGAGATGCTTCAACGGCGGTTCAAGCATAAAGACTGGGAATTACCCGGGTTGGTTTTAGTAGACGGCGGTCGACAGCAAGTCATGGCGGCGCAGAAGGCTCTTAGACGGGAAAGATTAAACATTCCTCTTGTCGGGTTGGCGAAGCGTGAAGAGACCATTATTATCTATAAAGATAACGGCGAATTTGAGGAAATGAAATTAAAAAGAAACGACCCGGCTTTACATTTTGTTCAAAGAATAAGAGATGAGGCTCACCGATTTGCTCAAAGTTACCACCACTTGTTAATGCGTAATCGGCTAAAGAAAATTGACGAATCGTAAAGGCTTTGTTAGCCTAAGGTATATTGCTGTTATCAAGATAGCAAAATAGTATTAAGCATGAAAGCCACAATAAGATCGGTACTGGTTTATGCGCTTTCCATCTGGGCAACTTCTGCCTTTATTGGAGGAATCAAATATAATAACGATCTTAAAGTATTGTTGCTTGCATCATTAGCGCTGACTATAGGGAATATCTTAATAATACCTTTAATCAATCTACTTCTTTTGCCTATAAATATCTTAACCCTTGGAAGCTTCAAGTGGGTTTCCGTCGTCTTACTGCTCTTTGTGGTCACGCTTGTTATCCCTGGATTTACCGTAAGTTCTTTTGACTTTCCAAAAATTTCCACGCCATTTTTTATGACTCCTTCTTTTCCGGTAAACGTTTTCATCGCATATTTCCTGATCTCTTTTATTCTTTCCATCATTTCCAATTTTTTCCTTTGGCTGGTAGACTAAGAGGTATGTCAGAGATCTTATCAATATTACAACCCATATTGGCTGTTTTAGTCATGATATCGATTTTAGTTCAGGCTAAAGGGACGGGATTGGGGAGCGCGTTTGGCGGTGGAGGATTTTATTCTTCTCGCCGAGGAGTAGAAAAGGTTCTTTTTAGAGCGACGATTGTTCTTGTTGCTCTATTTTTTATTGATTCGATTGCTGTCCACCTATTTTAATTGGTTTTCATGGTACGACCCTTAAAACTTCGCTACTGGTTCTGGGTAACCAAGGCTTTCATCAAGCGACATATTATTCTTGTGATTTTAGGAATTGTCGGAGGGGTATTAATAACCGAAGCGATAATGCTTCTTCCTAAAAAAAATCAGCGTATCTCCATCGGAATAGTCGGTCAATATTCAACGAGTAACTTACCAAGTGAGGTGGTTAATAAGCTAGGTCAAGGACTGACCAAAATTGGGCCCGATGGTCAGCCACTACCTGGACTAGCCTCTTCTTGGTCAGTTTCAACCGATTTAACCACCTATAAGTTTTATTTACTTCCAAACCTTAAATGGGTAGATGGTTCACCCGTTAAGGCTGACGAGCTGGGTTACAATTTCAAGGATGCTCAGACTCGAAGTATCTCAAATTCAGTATTGGAAATTACCCTTAAAGAATCTTACACGCCGTTTCCGATCATCGTCAGTCGGCCATTATTTAAAAAAGAATTTACCGGAACCGGACCATATATTCTGAAGGGAATCAAAAAAAATGGAAATGACGTGGTCGAACTTGAATTAGTTGCCCAAGAAGGATCCGGCAAACCCGACCTAACTTATCATATGTACCCCACGGAAGCTTCAGCCTTAACAGCTTGGAAACTTGGGGAAGTTAGCGAGGTTAACGACTTGACCGCGATACCCTTACTTAATTGGGATGCAAAGCTATCAGCCGAGATACGAAGAGATCGATTCGTGGGTCTGTTTTTTAATACCAAAGACGCCACTGTTAGCGATAAATCGCTGAGGCAGGCAATCGCCTACGGAATAAAAAAGAAAACTCCGGACGCAGCAGAAAGAGCGATAGGGCCAATTTCCCCTGATTCTTGGGCTTACAACACCAACCTGAAGAAATACGACTATGATAAAAAACATGCAAAGGAAATTTTGTCCAAATCCGCTGTTAACTTAAAGAATTTGAAATTATCTTTATCAACTTTTCCTTCGTTACTGTCTTATGCTGAAGCTCTTAAAAATGACCTAAGTGAAATTGGCCTGGAAGTAGATATTAAAGTTATTTCCGGAATGGGTGACGATTTTCAAATGTTGTTAATAACTCAAGCAATTCCCCCGGATCCAGATCAGTATAGTCTTTGGCATTCCACTCAATCGACAAATATCACAAAAGTAAACAAACCTCGGATCGACAAATTACTTGCCGATGGGAGAAAAACAGAAGGTATGCCAGCAAGAAAGCCTATCTACTGGGATCTTCAAAAAACGATCGTTGAAGAGGCGCCTGTCGTATTTCTTTATCACCCTGTTTCTTACTCAATCACCAGACAGTGAAGTATCTATATCTATTTCGCACTTCATTATTGGAAATTATAGAATACCGCGCGAACATACCGGCCAGATCTTTGGCTTTTATTATCAATCTATCTCTGACCTTATTATTATGGCTGGCCGTGACAGGGGTAAAAGGAGAGATTTTCAGCTACTCTCGTAACGAAATTATTTATTACTTCTTATTTCTATCAGCAATTCTCCCGCTTGTCATCGGAGGGGGCGACTTTGCGCAAAAAATAGGCTCTGACATCAAAAATGGTGACTTGGGGGGAATTCTACTTAAGCCGGTGACTCCTTTTCGCTATTACCTATCATTGGCAGTATCAGAAAGAATTAAAGACTTTATTACAACCCTGCCTTTGGTTTTTATTGTATATCTTTTTATTCAAATTAACGTGTCATTGGAATTTAGAGATGTTTTGATACTTTTCCTTTCACTCGCATTTACCTTTGCGCTAAACCATCTGTTTATGGCGATGATAGGCCTAATGGGTTTTTGGACAACCGAGATTGGCTGGACAAGTACCTTTATCGTTCAAGTGATAAATTTATTTTCTGGTGTGAGATTTCCAATTAATTTTTACCCTCAAATGATTTTCAACCTAATAGGCATCACCCCCTTTCTTTATTTTGGTTACTTTCCAGCTTCAATTTTTCTTAAGCGGAATATAACAAATATGGGAACCGCTTTTTTGGTTCAATTTATCTGGCTAGTGACCTTATTTATTTTGCTCAAACGAATTTGGTCCATTGGGATCAAGCGTTACGAGGGCGCCTCACAATGAAAAAATACCTAGAAATATTCTGGCTTACAAACAAAATGTGGTTTCAGTCAGAGATTGCCTATCGAGTAGAGGTTATTTTTTTGTTTCTGAACACGCTTGTTCTGATTGCCGCTACGGTGATTCTTTATGTGCTTATCTTTTCCCAAACAACCACAGTTGGCGACTGGGATTTAACTTCGATGTTCTATCTTTTCGCGGTAGGGAACGTAGTTGTTTCCGTCTACACCATGTTTGCCTGGGGGCCGATCTATCATCAGTTCAGGCCAGCAATTAAGACAGGAAAGCTTGATATCTTTCTCTTAAAACCGATGTCGCCCGGGTTTTTAGTACTAACCGGACGGTTTGATTTGAGCGGATTCGCACGCTTTGTTCCCTCGCTGGGGTTGCTAATTTATCTGTTATGGACATCTCCAGTCCAAGCAAGTGCCACGCAGATAATAACTTTTTTCATTTTTCTTTTAACAGGCATGGGTTTACTTTATCTATTAATATTTTTGATCTACGTGGCCGGATTCTGGACGACCTCGACTGATTATTTTCACCACCTAGCCTGGTCGTTTATCAGCGCAACTTCCCAGCCTACGAGCGTTTTCCCGAAATTAGTCTTTGGGATATTTAGTACGATATTGCCTGTGGCATTTGCGGCGGTTATTCCCGTCAGGATTTTGGTTGGACTTGAACCGGTCACGTTACAAGCGTACGTAGGATTAATCGTTATTCTGTTATTTTTTGGGCTAATATCAGGATTCGCTTGGAACCGAGGACTTCGTCGTTACGGGAGCGTGAGTAGTTAACTCTTGATATAATTATTTCGAAGCCGAAGTGGCGAAATTGGCAGACCTGCCTGTCGGCAGGCAGGCGCGCACGCAATAAACACATGTATTATGTTTATGTTGTTAGGAGCGAGAAAAGGAATTACTACTACAAGGGTTTGACAAATAATATTGACAGAAGAATTAAGCAGCATCTTTTAGGGGAGTCTGCTACAACTAAGAGATATTTACCACTAAGGTTGGTGCATGTTGAAATATGTGATTCTAGGGGATCAGCTAGAACTTTAGAAAAATACTTAAAATCCGGATCTGGCCGTGAGATAATTAAGGAAATTGATAGTAATCTATAAGCCGAAGTGGCGAAATTGGCAGACGCGCACGGTTCAGGGCCGTGTTCCGAAAGGAATAAGGGTTCGAGTCCCTTCTTCGGCACTCAAAAATCTGAAGATTTTTGAGTACTCCCTTGTCCGATGGGGGACGTCGGACTTCAGTCGCACGAGTATAGGCTTGCGGGCAATATTGGAGAAGTATTTTTGGTGAAAAACTAAAGCCTCTGTAGAAATAATAAAGATAAGTTCCAAGCGCCATACGATGTAAGTATGATAAATTCTAAAATCCAAAACAAGAATCTTTTATGGACAATCATCCTGTAAGTAACAACAAGACCCAACAGTGCCATAAATAATATTATCAACGTAAGATGAAGGGAGGAAGAAAGAAATAACATTGTAAGGATTATCAGGGCATTTCCCACTGCTGTCGGGATTTGGTGTATTTTCGAATGGCTAGAAAAAGGCAGCCCAAAAATTCCAATAACTAATGCTAAAACAATTAAAGGTAAATATTTGGTACTAATAGTTATGATATAAACCCCTTGGCAAATATAGAACAATGTTAAAACAACAATAAATTTAGTCCGTGATTTCTGGAAATTGTTTAAATCACAAATAGCCCCTTGTCTAACGTCAAAATCTTTTGTAGAAACTATAAGGACGAGAAGTGGGACCAACACTATAAATAAAGGTAAAAAGGCCAATAGTACAAGCATATGATCATTTAACTACAAAATTGCTACTTCCGCAGCCCCAACTTTTCTCTTTTAGCTTCTTATCCTAACCTTGTGCGTTTCTTACAATGTTGGCAGGGGAAAACGATCTAAAGTCGAGGTTTCTTATAGCTGTAGGGGATTGCGGAAGTCTGTATGGAAGTTAATAATTGTAATAACGATGATGGAAAAATGGCAAAGATTCTTAACTGGTTTAAATCGGCTTAACGTAGCCATCTCGCTCTGGGCAGGATTGCTTGGCGTACTGCTTTTTATTAATTTCTTCCTCGGTAAATCAGTTGGCGGCCAATCGTTGCAAGAACTTCCAATAGCTGTAATAGGTTCTCAAGTTAACGAAAAAGGGGAATTTAATCAAAACCCGGTCTTGGAAAGCATTATTAGCGATAAATCCGAAAAGGTAGTGGATACGAACGTTTCGAAGAATCAATCCCTAATAGCATTTCGGCTCAAATCACCCCATCGTGTGTCAACCTTTCGATTAGGTTTCAGTCTGCCAGCCAATGCTTTCGAGCTATATGGGTACAAAGACGGTGATTGGCGCTTATTGGCCTCCAAGGCTAACAATCGGGAAAGCAGCGTAGAAATAAAAATAGAAGATGGCAAAGTCGTTCTAACCGACCGCTACGTCGTGCTATTTAAGCAGAGTATGTTCAATGACGGCAACATCGGCATATTCAATATTAAGCTACTTGGCGATAACAATAATCAGGGTTTCGTTGAGAAGATTATTGGGCGAGTATTTACCCTTCCGAGAAGTATTTTTGGGTATATTACATATCTGATCACCATCGCTTTTTTCGTATTTATCACAGGCTTTGGAATATTTGCCCTTTTGAAGAAAAGGATAGAAACAGTACAAGATTTAGCGGTTGCCCTAACCTTGGGCATATTGACAGTCTCTGTGTACGGACTAATAGAGGTCGTGGTGCCATTCAGGACAATCACCAATGTAATATTTCTCCTTTTTACTATTCTCGCCACAGCCCTGGCAATTCAGCGAGGAAATTATGAATCGAAAGTCATTCCTCTAATACTTTTGGTCTTCACCATTTATGGCGTTATCTTAATAACATACTCTTTTGCTAAAACAAGTTCGTCAACAGATATTGCAAGTGTTTTGGATTCCAAATTTGACTTTAGTCCAAATTACATCATCCCCTATGCAAACTATGAAGCGGACTATCTCATACCCTATGGGACATCCAAAATATTTATGTATCATATAACTGACGAAAAACAAATTTCTGATTTAATAGCAATCTACAAGCCGTCAGACAGGGGACCGCTTTTTTCTCTTTTTTCTATTCCATTTCTAAAACTTATGGGAGACCGCTTCTTTGTATTTGAAGTGGTCAGCATCTTTATTTCACTACCTATGCTGGTAGGGGTGTGGTTATTATTCGAGGTTTTATTCAGTAAAGCGGTCGCCAACATGGGAACCCTCTTTTTGATGGTCAATCCCTGGCTTGAGTTTGCCTATGCCTTTGCCCAACTTCGGTTATTAACGCTCTTTTTTCTGGCCTTATATTTCTATTTTGTATTTAAGTTAACACTAAAGGAAGAAACTAAAGGATCGCTGGTCTTGGCCGCCTTGGCTGGCTCAATGGCGTTTCTGAGCCACCCCTTCTCTTTTATCTATCTATTAAGCGTTTCTATTTTTATTTTGATGAGGGGGTTAATTAAACGAAAAAAAATGACATCAGTTTTAGGCCTACTTATTAAAATAAATTTGATACCGGTTATTTTGTTTATAGCATGGATGGGGTGGGGGATGCTCGAGTCAGGACGCAGAATTTTTATTCAATCCGTGGAAACTACCACTTGGTTGAAGTTCGGGGAAAATGTCCAGTCGGGAGGTAATTCAAGCGTTGGTTCTTCAAAGTGGTGGACCGAAGCTTTGTCAAGTAAAACGGCGAACCTCTTGGGAATGTTTTTGGAGGATCCTGAACCGACAATGCGTAGGACTTGGGGATTTTTAAGAACAACTTTTCCCTCGGCTATTTCGTGGACACTGGTTCCTTTGATACTTGTCGGAGCAGTCCTTCTCAAAAAGAGAGCCATACCCATATTGTCGATAGTATTCTTAACATCATTTATTACTGGTTTTATTTATTTAGGGTATTATCCGATAATCGGAATCAACTGGTATCTTGTTGGCTTGGTGCCGTTGATGATGGGAATAGCGCTTTACGGTATAAGCCATTTACCCAGATTTCTGAAACTGGTGATCTTTTTAGTTGCGATATTTGAAAGTCTGTTCATCAACTGGCAATATTTCAGCTTCGATGCGGGGTCTCATATTTCCGAGCTGGCAAATAAAGGCCTAATCAACGAAGGTGTCTTCACTATATTATTAAGAATACCCTATTTGCTTCTGATTCTAATGTACTGCTATATCTTATATATTAAAAAAGAGGAGGAACAAATTTATTAATTTGCCCTCTTCGCAACCAGGTATAAGAGGCACCCAGATTTTCTTGACCAGATTTTCTCCAGGTGTAAAAGGAAACGGTTTATCTTTGAATTTGGGAATAACCAGGAAAAAAGATTAAATGAGCCTTGTTGAACTATCTTCAATTCAGATTCCCTTATAATCTTGGCGATATTATTTGAATCAAACTGAGTGATATGCTGCTCATTGGTAAATTTAGGCACTAGATGAAGTGACTCGAGTAACATTTCTAGGTAACGCCAGAGGCTTGAATAATTAGGTGTCACAAGAAATAACCGTCCATCTCGCCTTAGTAAAGGACATAAACGTCTTAGTAAAAGAGCCACATCGGAATAGTGAAGATGTTCAATTATGTCCATAAGAATGATCAGGTCATACTTACGTATTTTAATGGAAGTTGGAAGCCGGGGGAGGCGGGATAGGTAAAGACTGATATTTTTTATTCTTTTTTCTAACAGTTTCGAGTTAAGAAACTCAAGAGCTTCATCGTTATAATCAACACCGTCGATCTTCTTTATCCGAGCATGATACAGAAGTTCAAAATTTCCTGATCCAGTCCCTAAATCCAACACCACCTGAGTTTTGTTAAATTTCAGACAGTCATCTGCCAGACGCAGCTTATTCAGATGCCAGAATTTCTGGAACCAAGAACCCTTGGTTAACGCATGGTACTGATAGTCAGCGGGTATTTTTAATTTCTTTTCAACAATAATTCTTGACGCCATTTAATAGCTTATGAAATAAGAGATTCCATTTTGAATGCAATTAGAAGATATAAATATACTAATCTTACTCTGATTTGCAGCTCGTAGAGCGAAAAATCAGATTAGATTCGTTATACTGAGAAAGCCGTAGTCAATAATCAATCGCAACCCCGGTGAGTAATTCTGTGAATCTTTCGTTGGCTGTTTTGTAACCGAGGATCTTTCTGGGCCGGTTGTTGATCTCCTCA
>Ga0209210_1002405_pt1 | contig 13723 bp, 12 predicted proteins | sample RifGroA1_FD_183991 | JGI IMG/M metagenome (GOLD analysis project Ga0209210, IMG submission 183991) | Contaminated groundwater microbial communities from Rifle, Colorado, USA - Rifle Groundwater A1 (SPAdes) (version 2) | ecosystem: Environmental > Aquatic > Deep subsurface > Groundwater >...
CCGAATATGAGCACCTTGCTGAAGCCGGGCTGTATCAGGAGGTCGTGCAGAACATCGAGCTTGTCTTTGCCGTGCGGTACACGCACGATGTCCTGGTCGATAGTAGCAGAAGTCTCCTGTGTTTTGACTGAGATGCGAGTCGGCGTGCGCAGGAACTCCCCTATCAGTTTTTCCACCTCGCTGTTAAGCGTCGCGGAAAAAAAGAGCGTATGGCGGGGGCTGGGCAGGAGCGCCAAAATTTTGCGCATGTCGACAATAAAGCCCATGTCGAGCATGCGGTCGGCCTCGTCTAAGACCGCCGTGCGGAAGTCGCCCAGGTTGAGCGCGCGGCGCTCGAGCAGGTCTTTGAGCCGGCCGGGCGTGCCGATGACAAACGCGGGCTTGCGGCGCAGCTCGCTCATTTGCGGATTGATGTTGGCGCCGCCGACGCAGACGGTACCGTAGATACCGAGCCCCTTGGCAAACCCTTTGAGCTCGTCGGCAATCTGCAGTGCCAACTCGCGGGTCGGAACCATAACCAGAACGCGGTTGCCCGGCGTGGTCAAAATTTTATTGATGAGCGGGACAAGAAACGCCGCGGTCTTGCCGGTGCCGGTGTTGGCGATGCCGACGACATCCTCGCCGCGCAGTATGTGCGGGATAGCGCGGTCCTGAATCGGCGTCGGCAGTGTGTATCCTTTGCTTATGATGTTGCTCTTGAGCCGCGCGTCGATTACAAAATCACTGAATTGGTTTTGCGGGTTAAAGATTTCGACAACCTCGGTGACAACCGCCTTGTTGATGAATTTGGATATGTCGGAAAAAGGCGCCGGTTGACCGCGCTTTTGCGCCGGGCGGCCGCCGCGACTGTTAAAGCCCTGCTTGCGGAAATGAGGTTTACCCCCACTGTAAGGGCGCGCCCCCACACCAACCCGGTTGGTGTGGGGGCGCGTCTTAGACGAGAACCGCGAGGGTCCTTTATTGAACCGTGATGCAGGCATTGATACCCTACACCATAGCAAATTAAGGCTATTTTGTCAAACTTTTGGCGATGTACATAAATCACGCGATAGCGGATTTTATAAACACTTTTTTGCTCCCTATTTGAAGTAGACCCACATATTTGGGTCTTCCCCGCCGTCGAGTTTAAAGACTGCCACGCCGCGCACCCCGAGCCGCTTCGCCAAGTCTATTTTTTGTTTGATTGCCTGCGCGTCGCTCCACCACACGATGTTATAGGACGCGGTCGCGAGCACCACCGCCGCGGGCGTGCCTGACTGCAGAGGCGCGGGTATCGGCGTTGTATCGGACAGCTGCTGGTCGGCCTTGGGCGGTGGCGGCAGTTGGACCTGCGGCAGGTAGGAGAAGCTCAGCTCGCCGGCGGAGTTGCGCTGAATTTTTGAGCCGATTTGCGCCGCAAGCGAGGTGGCATAGCGCGGATTAAACGCCCACAGCTTGTCGTAGCGGTAGCCCGACTGCGTGAGCGGCGTCACCTCCCACTCATACCCGTAAGTAGCAATGCCTATAACAATCTTATGTTTGGGGATTGTCTGCATCGCCAAACGGATCGCCTTCTCCACCCACCTGACATCGGCAACCGGCGTATACGGCGCCGAGAGCGCGGCGGCGTTGAGCTTTTGGTCGATGGTCTCCTGGTCGTAGGTCATAAAGCGCACGCGGTCGCAGTATTTGTTTATCTGCACCCAATCGTTGGCGTACACGGTGGCGTCTTTAGGCGGCGTACTAAGGTAGCGGCTCGACAGCGGCGTGCGCGACTCGATGGTGCACATGACCCACTTTTTGCCCATGCGCTGGTAGAGCCCGCGCAAAAAAGTGGAGAAATAATTTTTGTCCTCGGCGAGCTTGCCCTCAAAGTCGATATCGATGCCGTCGAAGCCCTCGTTCATTACCAGCGCAGTGATATCGTCCTCGAGCTTGATGCGCGCGGTGGTATCGCTGAGTATCCGGTGGATAGCCTCCGTGTCGCTCCACATCACGGTCGGCACTACGCGCACTTTTTTTGCCTTGGCGGCAATGATAAGACTCTTCCACGGCTCGTCGGCGATGCCCATGGCGTCCATCACGGTGCCGTCCGGTTGCACGATGTAGCCGAAGGGATTTATTTCCGTCAGCTGGCCCAGGTGAGCCAAGGCGTCTGCGGTGGAGCTCGCCTCCCGCCAGTACGGCAGCCATCCGGAATACTCAAATTTAGCTGCCGACGCGCCAAGCGGAGCAATGGAGAGTATGAAAATTGTCAGTAGAAAAAACTTGCGCATATAGGTAGACACCTACTATAGCAGACGTGTATATGAAGCTGGCATTACGAGAGCGAGCGGGCTACGAGCGCGATAATGAGTATCCCTATCGAATTAAAGACGAACGATAGCGCTATAAAACGGCTTGTGCGCATGCGCGCGAGCCCGAGCATGGCCAGACCAAGCTCGTCGGGCAGAGGCGAAGCGATGATTAGCCCGCCGGCAAACGGAAGTACCCAGCGGAAACTCTTGCGGTGGAAGATTTTAAAGAAGCGCGGAGTGCCGGTGCGCTTTATAAGGTAGGCAAAGTCGTCGCCGAGCCGGTCGCGCACAAAAGCAAAGATAAGATAATCGCCGCACACGGCGCCGAGCCCGCCCGCTATCGCGAGCGCTAACGGATTGATATGAAAAGAGAGTACGCCGAGCACGGCTATAGCCGGAGCGGTGGTCATGACCGAGGTAAAAAACATCCCCGCGATAAAACCGGCAAGCAGAACGCCGTCGCCGGTGTATGAGAGCAGCGATTCGACAAAACCAAAACGCACTATCGCCCACGCGGCTATGATGCTCGCGAGCACAATATAAAAGTCCTGCCGTAAATGTTTTTTAGCCACGATGGGTCTGCGAGATAATTCTACCATCGTCCATGCGCACGACTCTGCCCGCCAGCTTGGCGTACTCCTCCTCGTGCGTGACCATGATGATGGTCTGGCCCTGCTTGTGCAGGTCCTGAAATATTTCCATAATCCCCCGCGAGGACTCGTTGTCGAGGTTGGCGGTCGGCTCGTCGGCAAAAAGGATTTTCGGCTTGTGCGCTATGGCACGCGATATAGAGACGCGCTGCTGCTCGCCCCCCGAAAGCTGGCTCGGCAGGTTATGCAAGCGATGCCCGAGGCCGGCGCGCTGCAGCGCGCCGGCGGCCTGCGCGTAAGCGGCGGCCCTGGAGTGGTTTTGCATAAGGAGCGGGAGCGCGACATTTTCGACAGCGGTGAGCTCCGGCAAGAGCGCGTAGTCCTGAAAGACGTACCCGAACGAGTTCAGGCGGAACCTCATCCGCTCGCGCTCGCTCATGCGGTGGGTGTCGTGTCCGTCGATTTTTATCTCCCCGCCGGTCGGCTCGTCGAGCAGCGACATTTGATAGAGGAATGTGGACTTGCCCGCGCCGCTCCGGCCCATGATGGCGATAAACTCGCCGTCTCCCGCTATAAAATCAATGCCCTTCAGCACGAGGGTCTCCACATCGCCGTTTTTAAAACTCCTGGTAAGATTTTTTGTCTCTATCATATGTATTTCACAAATTTCTAGTTTCTTCCTAATATTGAGTCGAGCGTGTTTTTGCGGATAATCATGCGCGCGGGGATGTAGCCGGCGATGAGCGTGGAAAAGACCAGAAGCCCCATGCGGAAAAATGTCGAGTCGACCGGAGCGACCAGGATACCGTCGCTGAACGGAAAGTCGACGGGATGCGCCGCGACAAACGGCACCAAAAAACCGTATACGAGTGCGAGCCCGAGCCCCGAGCCGACCAGCGCGTAGAAGATGGATTGGAAAATATACGAAATTTCGATGGCGTGTCCGGTAATGCCGATGCCTTTGAGTATGCCGATGAACTTGCGCCGCGTAATCGCGTTGATAAACACGACGATAAAAATAGTGATGCTCGCCACCACCAGGCCTATTGAGGAGAAGGCGGTGCCGAGCATATTAAACGTGATTATCATGTCTTTGAGGAACTTGGGCTGGGCATCGTCGTAGGTCTGCACTTTAGCGGCGGCGCCCACGCCGCGGGCAAGCAGAGCGTCGCGCACCGACTCCGGCGTTTCGCCCGCAAGCAGTTTGATGGCTATCTCATCGACGTTGCCGTCGTTGCGGCCGATAAGCGAGCGGAACTGCGAGTCGACCATGTAGGCGCGCATGGATACCTCGTCGACTTTAGACTTCAAAATCCCTTTGACCGTCACCTCGCGCGTCACCGCACCCACGGTCAGGCGTATTTTGGTGCCGATGCGGACGTTCTCGAGCGTGGTAAACCCGGGCGTCTCCACCGGAAAGTACTGCTTGAGCAGGTATCCTCCGACGACAATTTTGTCGTAATCGCCGGGAGAAATAAATTCGCCCTCGATTATGCTGCCGGCGATGCCGGTAACCGCCTGCTCTTTGACCGGATTAATACCGACCAGTACGGCGCTCGCGGTGTTGGGCTTGTCGGTCTCCTTGCGGGTTTTGTAGTTGGCCTCGAGCACTCCGGCCTCGCGGTAGCGGGCGGTATACGTGCCGACCTGCGGCAGAGACTCGATGAGTGAAATCAGATTCGGGCTGTTTTCGATATATTTTTTGTCGTTCAGCGACGAGATGATGACGTCGCTGGTGTATTGCGTGCGCACGGCGTCTACCGCGCCCTGGAGCAGGCCGACCAGAATGCCGGACACCACTACCAAGTTGAGGAACGTCAGCACCATGACCCCGATGATAAGGCCCGTGGTCCACAGCGATGCGCGGCGCAGGGCGCGCGTGGCGAGAAAGAAGCCGATGCGTACGTTAAGCGGCATTTAAGGAAGCGTTGTGATAATAGTGTCCCCTTGGTTTAAGCCTGACAGGACCTCCGCTTCGCCCAGGCTGGAGACTCCGCCGAGCGTCACCTCGCGCTCTACTGTGCTTTTGCCGGCAAGCACGCGCACGAATGTTTTGCCGTCGCGGTATACAACAAGCCCCTGCGGCACCGAGAGCACGCTCTCTTTGACATCGGTGACAATAGCGACGTTGGCGGTCATGCCCGACTTGATAAGCGGGTCCTGCGCGTCGAACTGCAGCATCGCCCGGTAGGTCGAGACGCCGTCGCGAACCGTTTCGGCCGGGTCGACGGACACCACGGAGGCGGAAAACTTTTTGTCTCCGTACGCGTCGAGCGTGACAGACGCCTTGTCCCCCACCGCAACGAGGGCGATGTTTATTTCCGGCACATAGCTTTCTATCTGGAATGCTCCTGTGGAAATCATGGATATCTCGGGCGTGTTCGGAGAGACTATTTTGCCCGCCTTGGCGTCGACGGTGGTGATGATGCCGCTAAACGGCGCCGATATGAACGTTTTTTGCAGCTGCGCAGCGGCAGCGGCGACGTCGGCCGCGGCACCTGCGGTCTGCGCCTCCTGCGCGGAAATATCTTCTTGCGTGGAGCCCGCAACCTTAAGCGCGAGATTTTTCCTGCTGGCATCGAGCGCCGATTTGGCCGATGACACGCTTGCAATAGACACGTTGACGTTTGTGCGAGCGGTCGCGACAGCGGCGCTGTAATCGTCGAGCGTGGCCTGCGGAACCTGCGTGGAGGAGATGGCGCGGTTGATGGCGGTATTTGCGTCGGAAAGCAGCGACACCACGGAAGAAAGGTTGCTCTGCGCCGCAGACGCCGCCTGCGGAAGATCTGAGCCGGCGCTGAGCGCAAACACGCCGCCGCTCCACGCACTGAGCGTCGCCTCGGCCGCGAGGCGCTTAGACTCGACTGACGTTTTAATATTTGAGTCGCTGACAGAAAAAGAAAGTGCGGGATTGGTGCGCGGATTGGAAATAAACTGGTCGAGCGTGTTGTGCACGGCGCCGTCCGCGGCGCGGTAGGCGTCTTGCAGAGCGTCGATAAGCGCCTGCGTATCGCGCTCGACGCTTGACTGCGCGACCGCTATCTCCTCTTGCCTTGTGCCGGCCTTAAGCGCGGCGAGCTTGGCCTGCTGGTTTTGGAGCGCGGCCTGCCTCTGCAGGAGCGTGGCGCGCTGGTCGCCGTTTTCGATAACCGCCAGCGTGGCGCCCTGCGCTACGCGGTCGCCCACCGACACATACACGCCGGTGATGCGCCCGCTCTGCGAAAACCCGAGGTCGACGTCTTTAGCCGCAACCACCTTGCCGGAAACGGACACCTGCTGGATAAAAGGCTTGTACTCAAGAGTCAAAAACTCATCCGTACCCGCTCCGCCCCGGAAAAAGAAAAACCAGCCGCCAACCAATACCGCAACAATAATAACCGCGGAGATAACCTGCGCTTGGTTAATGTGTTTGATATACGTCGCGAGCCTCTTCATATAGAGAGCAGTCTATCACTTCTTCATTACTTTTTCAGCCTGTTTTAAAACTTCGCTCCGGGTTGTTTGCGTAGGCGGACGGATGAGGGAGTTATTTCCAAATATTCGTCCTCGCCCATGACCTCGAGCCCGCGCTCTATCGTAAGCTCGTACGGCGGCACCAGGTGCATCGCTTCGTCGGTGCCGGAGGCGCGCATGTTGGTGAGCTGTTTGCCTTTGGTCGGATTAACAAACATCTGCTCGCCCTTGGAGGTGTTGCCGATGACCTGGCCCTCGTACACCTCTACTGCGGCTTTAATATAGAGCACGCCGCGGTCCTGCAGGTTCCACAACGAAAAGCCGAGCGCCTTGCCGGCCGCCATCGATATCATCGAGCCCACCGCGCGTTTTGTAATCTCGCCGGCATGCGGACGGAACTCGACAAAGCGCGAGGAAAAGATGCCCTCGCCGCGCGTGTCGAGCGTAAACTGCGTGCGGTAGCCGAGCAGGCCGCGCGTCGGACCCTCCATGATGAGGCGCACATGGTTGTCGTGCGTGCGCATGTCTTTGATTATTACTTTGCGCTGGCCGAGGCGCTCGATGATGGCGCCCTGATACACCGCGGGGATGTCGATGATGACCTCCTCGTATGGCTCCATCTTTACTCCGTTTTCCTCATGGAAGATAACCTGCGGCTGTGAGACCTGCATCTCAAACCCCTCGCGGCGCATGTTCTCGAGCAAAATCGCGATATGCAGCTCGCCGCGTCCGTAGACTTTAAAATATTCGGAGGATGAAAAATCAATTTTAAGCCCGACGTTTATTTCGAGCTCCTTTTCCAGCCGCGCGCGGATTTGCCGGCCGGTAACAAACTTGCCCTCGCGGCCCGCAAACGGCGAGTTGTTGACGAGGAAATTGAGTCCGATGGTCGGCTCGTCGACCGCGATGGTCGGCAAGGGTTCTGCGCCCTCTTCGGCACAAATGGTTTCGCCGATGTAGATGTCGGGCAAGCCCGCCACCAGCACAATGTCGCCGGCGACAGCCTCCTGTACCTCGACGCGGTCGAGGCCCTTAAAAGAAAACAGTTTGAGTACGCGCTCTGCACGAGCAGGGGCGTTTAAATGTTTTACAAACACATCCGCACCGGCCTTGAGCACACCCTCGTAGACGCGCACCACCGCGAGCCTGCCGAGAAAGTTGTCGTATCCGAGATTAAACGGCTGCGCGCGCAACGGCTTGGCGCTTTGCTCGGTGGAAGACGCCGCCGGCACATGCTCGAGTATGGTGTCCAGCAAGGGCGTCAAGTCGGACGACTCGTCTGTGAGTTTTTTCTTGGCTATCCCCTGCCGGCCGATTGAGTAGACCACCGGAAAGTTGCTCTGGTCGTCGTTGGCGCCGAGCTCCAAAAAAAGTTCGAGCACGCCCTCCTCGGCCATGGCCGGGTCGGCGGCGGGCTTGTCTATTTTGTTTATCACGACGATAGGCCGCAATCCGAGCTCGAGAGATTTTTTGAGCACAAAACGCGTCTGCGGCATCGGGCCCTCTTGAGCGTCGACAACGAGCAAGACCGAGTCGATAGAGCGCAACACGCGCTCCACCTCGGAGCCGAAGTCGGCGTGGCCGGGCGTGTCGACGATGTTTATTTTTGTGCCTTTGTACTCCAAAGCGGCGTTTTTGGCATAAATAGTGATGCCTCGCTCGAGTTCCAAAGCGTTGGAGTCCATCGAGACGCCCTCAAGCGCCACGCCGGCCTGGCGCAGCAAAGCGTCCGTGAGAGTGGTCTTCCCATGGTCGACGTGCGCGATAATAGCGATATTGCGGATATCCATACAATTAAAAAGGCGGGCGAGCCCCGCAATACCTAAACCATACGCCAAAAATCCTTATTTAGCAACTACAGCGTCTACAAAAACTTTTTTATCAAGGCTTTGCCGAAGAGAGCGCTCAGGAGCGCAATGCCGATGAAAAAGAATGCAGTGTATAGAAGCCCCCAATTAAAAATAATGCCGCCGAAGTAGTAGATGATAAACGAAAACGGCAAGACGCCGATGAAGGTCGAGAGGAGAAACGTCCAAAACGGCATCCGCGTGAGGCCCGCCGCATAGCTCACGTAGTCAAAAAACGGGCTCGTGATAAAGCGCACCGCCACCAGCGTCCAAAACTTTTGCCGCTCTGAGTAGTGCTCCTCGAGCTCGTGGAGCTTCTGCAGCGGAACAAAATATTTTACCGCAGGCTCCCTGAACTGCCGCGCGATAAAGAAGGCTACCGAAGCGCCAAGGTGCCCGCCGATGAGCGCGAGGACAAGGCCCAGCTGCCACCCGAAGACCGCTATCCCCACCAGGTCGAAGGCCACGCCCGGGAGCGGTGCCACGACGACCGGCACTGCGCGCAGCAGTATAAAAAGCAGCGGCGCGAGCACCGGGTAGCTGGTTAAAATTGACGAAAGAAATTCCTCCACGACTTCCCAAGAGTAGCATTTTTACCGATACTGTGAGGCGAAGTCGGAACCAAATCAGCTCTTTAGGCCAACAAAGAATCCGTTAAGATTTTCGACTCCGAGTGAATCGGCCGAATCAGAAAAAGTAATACCTTCCATTATTAAATTATAGCTCTTTAATTTGCTGCCAGACTTGGGGTCGAACCAAGATAAACGGATTCAGAGTCCGTTGTCCTACCATTAGACGATCTGGCAATAACTAAAACAACGACACACAACTAACAACTTACAACAAAAAACGAAATATCGGAAGTGCTTGCATTTTATATTGCATAGTGTATACTGTAGATACAGTTGGCTTCGGCCTCGCCCCCGTAAGGGGGAAAGAGTGAAAAGAAAAGCCGCTAGAGCATCGCTCTAGCGGCTTTTCTTAATGTATTGAATGGTGCTTTATCGAGAAAGCCGATTCGGTTCTGTAAGCGGCGTGTGTCAATGACGCGAACCTGCGAAAGATTTGCCCGTGCCTCTTCTCCTTCTATCAAACCGACCGGAACGCGCAACGCGTGCTTTCGTGTGGATTTTGTAAGCGGCACTACCAGACAGGCGTCGGGTCCGAACCCACGCAAAATAACGCACGGGCGCACATACCAATCGCCCTTTCCGTCTTGTTCGGTGCCTATATTCACGCCGAATCGACACCACCAAATTTCGCGGACGGTATAGAGGCGAGACTCCTCCGCGTTTGTCTTCTTTTTTATATCATTCCACCCGTCGAAATCTTTACCCATAATTGTTTGTACCGCCGCTATTTTATTCTGACGAGTTTTTGGAACAGGTTGCCGAAGTAGGACTCACGCCGCCAATTACTCCCGGCCATCTCCGGCAGGACTTTTTGGAGCCCGTTGTTCCATACCTCGACCGCATAGGGTTTCAGCAGCGAGTACACCGGGATAGAAGTAAAGCGCGCCGGATGCCACCATACCGGATTGGCGTAATCAATCACCACCAACTTGCCGCCCGGCTTCAGCACGCGGAGTGCCTCATGCAGCGTGCGCTCACGGTACGCCTGCGGCTGTTCGTGCAACAAAAGGAAGATGACCACGCGGTCGTAGGTGTTGTCCGGCATCTGGAGCGCCGCGCCGTCCATAAGCGCTACGCTGACCGGCTCTCCGTGCTTTATTTTCTTTTGGAGGGTTTTTAGCTGTACCTTGAGCACGTCAATAACATCGATAGTGCCGCCGCTACGCGCCACGCGCTGTGCCAAGCACGGCGTCAGGTTGCCGTAGCAACAGCCGACCTGCAGGGTACGGCCGGAAAAGTCGGAGCCTATTTCTTTAATCGCCTCGTCCCGGAGCCGGTTGTAATTCCCCAACAGGATTGCGTTGACCATAAACTGGTGGTCAAACAGATGCGCCGCCCACGGGCGCGCGTATGCCCACCAATAATACTTTTCCACATAGGCCGGAATTTCTTTTGTCGATTCGGCCATGAATTATTTCTTCTCCCCGGCCGCTTTGATAAACGCCGTAAAGAGCGGGTGCGGCGAAAGCGGACGTGAGAGGAATTCCGGATGAAATTGCGTGCCGAGCATAAACGGATGCTTTTCTTTAGGCAGTTCGGCGATTTCCATCAGCGTGCCGTCGGGCGACGCGCCGGAGAACACCATCCCCGCGTCGGTAAGTTTTTGTATGTATGACGGGTTTACCTCGTAGCGGTGGCGGTGGCGCTCATCTATCGTACCGGTGCCATAGGCAGTGCCGGCGATGGTGCCGTCTTTTAGCACGCACGGGTAGGTGCCGAGCCGCATGGTGCCGCCGTACTGGCCTTTGGCGATTTTTTCCTTTTGCTCGGGCATAAAGTCGATGACCGTGTGCGGCGCACCAGGGTCTATCTCGGCGGTATTGGCGCCCGCAAGGCCGGCAACATTGCGCGCGTACTCGATGCACATCAGCTGCATGCCGTAGCACAGTCCGAAGTACGGCAGATTGTTTGCGCGCGCGTACTCTATGACTTTTATTTTGCCCTCGATGCCCGTCTCGCCGAAGCCGCCCGGTATTAGTATGCCGTTGTATTTTTTTAGGTCATCGAGCGGCAACTCTCCTTTTTCGAACTCTTTGGAGCTGAGGTACGAAATTTTGAGTTTGAGGTCCTGATGCGCCGCGGCGTGCTTGAGTGCCTCGAGCACCGAAATGTAGGAGTCGGCGAGCACAAACTCGCCGGAATCAAAGTACTTCCCCACCACGGCTATGGAGACTGTCCTGCTTCCGTTTTTAACTTTTTTTACGAACGCCTCCCAATCACCAAGGTCGGTCGGACGCTGCGGAAGACCAAGTACGTCGCACAGTATGCCGCCCATGCCGTCCTTTTCGTAATTGAGCGGCACGTCGTAGATGCTCTCGACATCGGGAGCGCTGATGACCCGCTCCGGCAAAATGTTGCAGAAGGTGGCTATCTTTTCCTTGCGCTTTTCGTCCAGCGGCACCGTGGCGCGCGCCAAAATAATGTCGGCCTGCAGGCCAACCGAATTCAGCGAGCGCGCGGCGTACTGGGTCGGCTTGGTCTTCATCTCTCCGATGTTGTTCGGTATCGGCACGTAGGAGAGCATCACCACCGCGACATCGCGCGGGAATTTTTGTTTGAGCATGCGCGCCGCTTCCAAAAAAATTATGTTCTGATACTCGCCGATGGTCCCGCCCACCTCCACCAGCGTCACTTCCGCGCCGGCGGTTTTTTGCGCCTCCGTAATGCGGCGTATGACCTCCAGTGGTATGTCCGGCACCACCTCCACGTTTTTGCCTTTGTACTCGAGGTTGCGCTCGCGCCGTATGCCCTCCTGATACACCCGGCCGGTGGTCATGTAGTTGATGCTCGGCAGCGTCTCGCCCAAAAAGCGTTCGTAGTTGCCCATGTCCTGGTCGCACTCGTAGCCGTCTTGGAGTACAAACACCTCGCCGTGCTCGGTCGGGTTCATCGTGCCGGCGTCGACGTTGATATACGGGTCGATTTTTATCGCCGTTGTTTTAAATCCTTTTGACTTCAGAATCCTGCCTATCGCGGAGGAGGCCACCCCTTTGCCGATGCCCGACATAACGCCGCCTACGACAAAGATGTATTTCGGATTCTCCATTTTATATTTAAATATTTAAATCTTAAGGTAACGCCTGACCGCAAGGAAGCTTGCCAAAGCGCCGAGTACGACGCCGGTGCCGATGATGACAAAGAAGAAGTATAAGAAATTACTCAGGTAATAGTTAAAAATGTTTACTCCGCCGAAAAAGTTGCCCGTTGCTCCGCCGAGCCACCACGTAAGAGGATAAAAGATAAGCAGGGTGACGATGCCGGCGACAAGCCCGTAGAGCACGCCCTCCACCATAAACGGCGCGCGGATGTAAAATGAGCCAGCGCCGACGAGGCGCATGACCTGTATCTCGTCTCTGCTGCTGTAGATAGCCAACCGGAGGGTGTTAAACGAGATGGCGAGCGTGGTGAGTATCAGTATCGCCACAATCCACTGGCCCAGCACCTTGGCGGAGTTGGTTATGTACTGGAGCCGCTCGAGCGCGGCGCGGTGCTGGGCGTCGTAAAAGTTGATTTTGTCGATGATGGCAGCGCCGCCCGCGCCGGCGGACTGCTGATCCTTCAAAAAAGCGGATATAGACTCGTACTGCGATATATCCTTGGCCTTTATATTAAGCACAGCGCCCAGTGGATTGTCGCCGAGCTCGTCGAGCGCCGATAGCGTCAGCTGGTCGTTTTTATGGCGCTCCCGAAACTGCGCGAGCGCCTCATCGCGGGAGAGATACTCGACTTTTAAAACCTCCGGCAGAGCCTCGAGCGAGGCCTTGAGCTCCAGCATGCGGTCCTCCGGAGCGTTTTGCGTAAAGTAGACGTTGACATCGGCCTTGTTGCGCAGCTCGTCGAGCGCCGAGCCGAGTATGACTCCGGCAAACAAGGTCACCCCGACGGTAAACAAAGTTACCGTCATGACCAGTATCGACGCAAACGACACAAACGCGTTGCGGGAGAAGCTGAGTACCCCTGCGCGGAAAATTCGTTTTGCGGTGAGCCATTTCATACAGTTACAGTATATACTTCCCCTCCTTATCGTCTCTGATAACCTTGCCCTTGTCCATGGTGACCACGCGTTTTTTTAGGCTGTCTATGACGCCCTTGTTGTGGGTCGTCAGCAGGATGGTCGTGCCGAGGTCGTTTATCTTTTTTAGTATCTGCACTATCTCAAACGTGTTGACCGGGTCGAGATTGCCGGTCGGCTCGTCGGCCACGATGACATCGGGCTGGTTGACGATGGCGCGCGCTATGGCGACGCGCTGCTGCTCGCCGCCGGAGAGCTCGTGCGGAAAGTTGTTCATTTTGTCGCCGAGGTCCACCAGCTCCAGCACATGCGGCACGTCAGAGTGAATCTCTTGCTCGGCCCTGCCGGCCGCCTCCATGGCAAAAGCTATGTTTTCGTACGCGGTTTTGTTGGGCAGGAGCCGGAAATCCTGAAAGACGGTGCCTATTTTGCGCCGCAGGTCGCCTACTTTGTTTAAAGGTATCTCGTGCACGTTTATCGATTCGAAAAAAACCGATCCGGTGGTCGGCTTTTCCTCCGCTAAGAGCATCTTAACCAGCGTCGTCTTGCCCGCGCCGGAGTGTCCGACGACGGAAATAAACTCACCCGGCTCAACGGAGAAGGAAACATCTTCCAGTGCAATAGAATTGTCAGCGTAAATTTTGCTTACGCGGTCGTAATATATCATTGCCAACGTATCCTATTGTACCTTATTCCGGTATCTGCAAAAAGGGTTCCAAATTGCCGTTCAGCACGCCCTCGGCGTCGCGGACCTCCACATCGGTGCGATGGTCTTTGACCAGCTGATACGGATGAAGAACGTAGGAACGGATTTGGCTCCCCCACTCGATTTTGCCTGCGCCGACCTGCAGGTCGGATATCTTTTCCTTGCGCTGCGCCTCGAGCAGGCGCATGAGTTTGGCTTTAATTATTG
>Ga0209210_1002406_pt1 | contig 13703 bp, 11 predicted proteins | sample RifGroA1_FD_183991 | JGI IMG/M metagenome (GOLD analysis project Ga0209210, IMG submission 183991) | Contaminated groundwater microbial communities from Rifle, Colorado, USA - Rifle Groundwater A1 (SPAdes) (version 2) | ecosystem: Environmental > Aquatic > Deep subsurface > Groundwater >...
CGGCATTAAATTTACCGACTACGAGACTCCCGGTATCGACTATATCTTGCCGAATACCAAATACCTCGAGGAACGTAAAGATCGAATCCGCGCCATTGTGATTACTCACGGACACCTCGACCACATCGGTGCTATCCCTTACGTTATCGACCGACTCGGCAATCCGCCTATCTATACTCGCGAATTCGGCGCCCTCTTAATTCAAAAACGACAGGTAGAATTTCCCCATCTCGCCCCGCTTGATATTAGAATTGTCGACATGAATGACAAATCTATTCCCCTGACCAAAAATCTCAAGGTTCGCTTTTTCGGTGTGACTCATTCCATCCCGGATTCTACCGGCGTAATCATCGAGACTCCTTATGGAGATATCGTCAATACCGGCGACGTGCGTATTGAAAACGAGGATGGTGTGCCAACCGAAAAGGAAGTAGGACAATACAAACTCTTTCACGATCGCAATATCTTACTCTTCGCTATGGACTCGACCAATATCGAACAGCCTGGATTCTCACTACCGGAGTCTTATATTTTAAAAAACATAAATACCATCGTAGCTTCGGCGCCCGGACGAATCATCTTGGCCACTTTCGCTACCCAGGTTGAACGAGTGATTGAATTTATAAAAATGGCCCAGCACTACTCGAGAAAAGTGATCATTGAAGGTCGGAGTATGAAAACAAACGTCGAGATTATCAAACACCTCAATCTTGTCGATACCAGCCACATTATTCCTATAGAAGATATGACCAAATACCCTCCGAACAAGATTATGATTATCACTACCGGCGCGCAAGGCGAAGAGTTTGCCGCTCTCATGCGTATGTCCAACAAGACCCACAAGTTCGTCCGGCTGGAACGCTCTGATACTATTGTTCTCTCTTCCTCTGCTATCCCAGGTAACGAACGCGCCATTTCCAAGCTCAAAGATAATCTCTACCGTCACGACTCAAAAATTATCACCTATATTGACTCGGACGTACATACTTCTGGTCATGGCAAGCGTGGCGAGCTGGAGTGGGTTCATAAGCAAATTCCGTATAAATATTTCATGCCCATTCACGGCAACCATTTCCGGCTTAAGATGCATGCCGAGCTAGCTGCTAGTCTCGGCTGCCCGCGTGAGAATATTATCGTGCCGGATAATGGCAGTATCATTGAGATTCAGGATAAGGGAGCTCGGTTTGTCAAACTGCCGGAGAAAGCACCTTCTGAAGACATGGTGGTAGAAGGTCTTTCTATAGGTGACATCTCGGAAGTGGTCATCCGAGACAGAAAGATGCTTGCGGAAGACGGGATCTTTGTCGTCATTGCCCTGGTCAATGCCAGGACGGGCCGGCTCAAAAAGTCGCCGGACATTATCGCGAGAGGATTTGTCTATCTGCGTGAGTCCCAAGAACTCCTGTCCGAAGCACGAGGTATCATCAGACGCTCGATAGAAGGTACAACTGTGGGCATGAATCCCATTAATTTTGATTACGCCAAGAACGCTGTCACCGAAGATATTTCTCGTTTCCTCTTCCAGCGCACCGCTAAAAAACCAATAGTTATCCCTGTCATCTTAGGAGCGTGATGCGATTTGTATCTATCTTTGGCTCCGTCTTTTTCCTCTCCGTCCATTACGGTGTCATTCTCTATGTTCACTCTTCCTTTTTAAGCGACTTCTTTGAACCAAATACCGTTAGTTTCTTATTACTTCTCGGCACGATCGGCAGTATCATTTTTTTCTTATTTGCTCCCAAGCTCATTAGATCTTTAGGTAAACGAGTCTTCTTCTACTTTTCTCTCATTCTAGTTTTGGCCAGTTCTTCGTTTATGGCTCTAGCCACTACAGCCCTGACAGTTGCGATCTCTTCGATTATCTACTCCTGTCTTATACCAATGACTTATTATTGTCTGGATATCTTTCTTGAGGAAATTTCGACAGACAATAAAACGGGAGAGATTCGGGGCATTTACCTTACTTTCATTAGTCTCGGCGTGGCTATGGGGCCATTTATCTTAGCCCTTTTGGCTACAATGTGGCAAGGATTCCAGCCTATTTATACCGCGGCAGCGCTACTTCTAATCCCGCCAATTTTCCTCGCAATTTTTTCCTTCAAATCAAACACACCCAAGACACATGCGCCCTATCATCACTCTCTTAAGCTACCTTTCGGCGTATGGTGGTGTGATAGAAACATCAGGCGGGTCACATTAGCTCGATTAATACTCGAGTCCTTCTATGGTTTGATGATCATCTATACTCCGATTTACCTCCATCGTGTTCTTGGCTTCGAATGGTCAGAGCTCGGTATTATATTTACTGTCATGCTTCTGCCCTTTATACTTTTTGACTGGATTGGAGGAGAGCTGGCTGATCGATTCTGGGGAGAGAAAGAGTTGATGAGCACGGGTCTTCTTATCACTGGTTTTTCTCTTCTCTTTATGCCATTTATAGGAAAAATATTTTGGGCCTGGATGGTGATACTCTTTATCTCACGCGTCGGTGCCAGTCTGGTCGAGACTATGACGGAAACTTATTTTTTCAAACATGTGAAAGCGGACGACACTGGACTCCTCTCTATCTTCAGATTATCTCGTCCAGCAGGCAACATTTTTGGTATCACTGTCGGCGTCTTGACCCTCAATTTCTTCTCGTATGAAATAATGTTTTTTGCCCTAGCAGTTTTAGTTTTCTTGGGTCTCAGAGAAAGCTTATCTTTAGAAGATACGCTTTAACTAATTTCCATAACTTGGACACGCCGTGTCCAAGTGACTATTTCTATAAGAGCTACTTCTTTTTTCTTATTATAGCCCTAATAAAAGCGGAGAAGAGAGGATGCGGCGCCAGAGGTCGGGCCTTGAATTCGGGATGAAATTGCGTGCCGAGGAAAAAAGGATGAACACTCTCTGGTAGTTCGGCTATTTCGCAGAGTCGTCCATCCGGAGACATACCGGAGAAAATCAAGCCTGCCTTTTTAAGTCTTTCGACATAATCCGGATTGACTTCAAAACGATGTCTGTGCCTCTCGGAAATTTTATTTGTCTTGTATGCTTTAAAAGCAATAGTCTTTGGTTTAAGTATCGCCGGCCAAGCACCGAGCCGCATGGTACCGCCAAGTTTACCATCCTTAACCTTATCTCTTTGGTCTTCCATGATGTCTATGACCGGATATTTGGTGTTCTCATCTACTTCTGTCGTATGAGCACCTTTGAGACTGAGAACGGTCCTTGAGTATTCGACGATTGCCAATTGCATACCGTAACAGAGTCCGAGGTAAGGAATCTTGTTCTCCCTAACAAATTTGATCGCACTGATGATACCTTCCACTCCGGATACACCAAACCCGCCGGGTACGATTACCCCGTCGTAACTTTTAAGCTCACTGACCTTCCGTCTGCCACTTTCATATTCTTTGGCATTGATCCATACGAGCTTAGGCTTGACATTCTGCCAATAGGAAGAAAATTTGACTGCTTCGATGACAGAGACGTAGGCATCAGAGAGCAAGAAGTCTCCGGTGTCGAAATATTTACCGACCACCGCAATCTTAATTTCCCTCTTGGCAGACCTGGTTTTCGAGACGAATTTCCTCCAGGCGGCTAAATCCATTTTGCGGGGCTTGAGGTTGAAGTAACTAAGAATCTTTTCTCCCAATCCGTCTCTTTCGAAGTTTATAGGCACATCATAGACGCTCTCAATATCCGGCGCCGAGATGATATGATCTGGCTCCATGTTGCACCAAATCGCGAGCTTTTCTTTACGCTTTTGGTCTAGCGCGTGCGTCGAGCGCGCCAAAATGATATCGGGTTGAACGCCATAAGAATTCAGTTCACGAACCGCATGCTGTGTGGGACGCGTTTTCATCTCGCCGATCGTAGCGGGTACTGGCAGATAAGAGACCATCACAAAGAGCACGTCCTTCGGGTTCTTCATCTTAGTCACACGCGCCGCGTCTATGTAGAGCGCATTCTGGAAATCACCTATCGTGCCACCTATTTCAATAACTGTAATATCGGTTTTTCCGAGATGGGCAGAACGCTTGATGCGCTCGATAATCTCGTTACGCACATGTGGAATCGCCTCGACGAATCTACCCCCGTAGCCCAAATTGCGTTCACGCTCGATCACCGTCTGATAAACCATGCCGGACGTCATGTAGTCCTCGGGACCAAGTTCGCGTCCCAAGAAGCGCTCGTAGTTTCCCATGTCTTGATCAGTCTCGAGTCCAGAGTCGAGCACAAAGACTTCTCCATGCTCGGTGGGATTCATAGTCCCGGCATCAACATTCAGATAAGGGTCGACTTTCATCAGGTTCACTTTGAAACCCTTGGATTGGAGAATGGCGCCGATAGAGGAAGTGGCGATACCCTTGCCCACCCCACTCATCACTCCGCCCACGACGAAGATATATTTATGTCCCCCCTCCGTTTTCCTCATTCGGGCAATTTTAGCACATTCGGCGGCTAGGACCTTTTGGGGATAATAAAGATAGCGAAGAAGTAGGCTACGAGGCCGGGGACTACACCGCTGAAAATGACTATTAAAAGCCAGATGAGACGCAAGGGCACCGGATCGATATTGAAGTAGTCACCCAAACCGCCACAGATCCCAGCGAAAACCCTATTGGTATGGCTTCGATATAACCTTTTTATTTCCATGTTTGAATTATAGCAGAAGCGGAAAAATATTAAAAAAGGCAACGATTTTATAAAACTGGTTACGGTAGAGAAGTTTTGAATGGTAAATTAAAGAATTTTTTGTTAAATTGAATCGGTTCATGAGCCCAGCTGCGGGATCGTCTAACGGTAGGACTCCTCCCTCTGGAGGAGGGTATCTTGGTTCGAATCCAAGTCCCGCAGCTGGGCTCGGGAATGAGATTGTTCTCTGGAGGCGAGTATCTTGGTTCTCCACCTAATCGGTGGATCAACCGAGGAGGTTGAGAATCCAAGTCCCGCAGCACTTCTTCGCCATCGACCTGCTGGCCGTTGTCTCATCAGTGCCTACGGCCGGCATACAAAAGAGAAGAAGTCCCTGAGAAGTTTTATTTCGAAGGGCAGAATCTTTTATGAGTTATTTTGAGATAGGTTCGGAGTCCTGGGAGTATCGAAAAATGCAAAAAAATAACAAACAATCAGGTAATTCAGGAGAACAAGAGATTGTAAATCTTGTTCCTTGTCCGAATTGCGGAAAGAGTCTAATGAAGTTACCACCTAACTATCCTTTATATGATATTCAGTGTACGGGGTGTTCTTTCCGAGCACAAGTAAAAACTAATCAAAGCAAACCAAAGTCTGTAGTCTTTGGTGCTGGGTGGCAGATCATGAATAAAGTTTTGAAATCAGGATATATGACGCCACCACTTTTTCTTAATTTTAAGTGGATGGAGAAAGATACTCAAAAACAGGAAATAAGATTTTACCCGTTTGTGCCTAAGAAGAATCTCTCGAATTATCGTCTTTCTGAAACAGCCAGACGAGCTAACTATGAGATGTTTACCTATACAGGGATGGACAAGCTCCCATATTTTTTAGTTTATCAGAAGTGATATGACAAGTAAGGATCTAAAAAGAAAATTTAAGTTTTACGAAGACAAGATCAGCTCTCTTTGGAGTAAGAAACAAAGGGTAGAGGCTTTGCTTTATATGAGTCTTTTAGTTGAGCTTTTTGTAAAGGAAGCAATCTTAACTTTCGAGAAGATTATTGAGGGTGCCGCAGTCCAGCATCATGTAAATTTTAATCCGCGCAATCTTTATAGTCGGGAAGATATTGAGAATCAACCTCTTGGTTATCTTATTAAAATACTCAATACATATACAAAAGATAAGGCTCTCATCAAAATGCTTACGCAGTTTTCGAAAACACGAAATAAATGTATTCACAAACTACTCGACCATGAAATGAAAGATGTACATAAAGACCTTAAAGATTTCAATAAATTTTATTACAAGTTAATGATAAAATTGATGCAGCTAAACGTCAAACAAATGGATTTGGTGCACAAATCATTCCATCATATGTGCGATGATTGTTTTAAGAAAATGCTACCAAGGCAAATAAAATTGTAATTCCGAGGAGCATCTAAATGATAGAATAAAAAGTGTCAGAAAAGTCTTACGAAGTCTCGCTGGGTAATATCCGAGACCGATGAGGCCAGCAATTACATTTTTCTTCTTTATAATTAAAATATGTCTGAAAATCATATCGAGGTAGGAATCGGAGTTATGGTATTGAGAGACGGCAAGGTCTTATTATCAAAAAGAAAAGGTAATTTAGGTAAGGGGGAATATTGTTGGCCAGGGGGTAAAATGGAATACGGAGAGTCATTCGAAGATTGTGCAAGACGTGAAGTGCGTGAAGAAACAGGAATGGAAATAAAGAATGTCCGATTCCTTAGGTTGATGAATTTAAAACATTTTGCTCCTAAGCAATTTGTAGATATAGAACTTATTTCTGACTGGGAGAGTGGAGAGGCTAAACTCATGGAGCCAGACAAATTTGAAGATTGGAATTGGTATGACTTAGAGAAGCTGCCGGAGCCCTTATTTTATCCTCAATACAGCTCCATTGAGGCTTACAAAACAGGCAAGAATTATTTCGATAACTAGCTAAAATAGGTTCCAACTTCGTACCCTTCGGCCTTAGCCTACGGGCGAGGCAGATGGCCAGCAAACTTGAGACGGGTTCGGATTCCGAGGAGTATAATTAAAGTACACAATCGCTATGGATGAATTGGTAAAATCTCTTGTGAATAATGGGGTCATCATTTCAGAATCGATACGCCGCGCGTTTGCAAAGGTTGATCGCGCGCATTTCGTACCGAGTGATGTCACTGATCTTGCCTACGAGGATACTGCGTTACCAATTGGTGAAGGTCAAACAATCTCACAGCCATACACTGTTGCATTTCTTCTCGAACTTCTTTCTCCACGAGCTGGCGATCATATATTGGATGTGGGATCAGGGTCTGGGTGGCAAACTGCATTGCTAGCTGAGATAGTTGGTACGAAAGGTCAAGTCTATGCGATTGAACTTATAAGGAATATATATGAGTTTGGTAAAGGAAATTTGGAGAAGTATCCCGAACTTTTAGAAAGGGTGAAGTTATACTGCCAAAACGCGGAATCTGGTTTGCTTAAGGAGGCAGAGGTAGCGGGGGGCTTTGATGGTGTTATTGTTGCCGCAGAGGTCACAGAAGTACCCAAGGTGTGGCGCGCACAGCTCAAGGTTGGCGGCAAATTGGTCTACCCGCAAGGGGGCTCTCTTTATAAAGAAACTAAACTCAAAGGTGGCGAATGGCAAGTTAATCAATACCCAGGATTCGCTTTTGTTCCATTTGTAAATCCGTAGCGCGAGATAAGTTTGGGAAAGTACTGATGAAATCACCAAAATAATGAAATGAGTCAAAAATCTGTTATATGGATAGGAATGTTTGTTGGTTCTGCTATAGGAGGTTATGCGCCTATTCTTTGGGGAGGAAGCCTTTTCTCATTCACCTCCATAATATTGACAGCTGTTGGAGGAATTTTAGGAATTTACCTGGGCTTTAAAATCAGTAAATTTTAATTTAGTTCCAACTTCGTACCCACCCTTCGCTAAAGCTACGGCGTGGCAAGGCAGACGACCGGCCGAAATACACGACTCGTTTTTGATAAACTAGGGGCGTATACTTATCTTATGAATAAATTAATTATTGCAATTGTCGTTATTGTGGTAGCGGGTATTAGCATTTATTTTGTAGTCAAGGACTTCCCGACGAGGATTAATGTAACAGAGAATCAAAATGTGGGCACTACGACCCCGTCAACAGATAATCAAAAGATAGACAAGGTAGAGAAGAATCTAGGCGAGTCTGTCATCGGTCAGTCTGTTGAGACTCGCAATATTACCGCCTACCACTTCGGCACAGGTCAAAGAGAACTTCTGTTTGTTGGCGGCATTCACGGTGGATACTCGTGGAATACGGTTCTCGTCGCCTATGAATTAATGGACTATCTGAAAGCAAATCCAGGCGTTATCCCAGCCAATGTGGAGGTCACAGTGATCCCGGTACTAAACCCCGACGGTTTGGAAAAGATAGTTGACACTCCCGGCCGTTTTACTCCAGCAGATGTCCCTTCGTCACCAGCGGCTACGGTCATTGGTCGCTTCAACGCCAATAATGTAGACCTTAATCGTAACTTTGATTGCGACTGGCAAACTACCGGCACATGGCAGAACAGAACGGTCAGTGGCGGGAGTAAAGCTTTTTCTGAACCAGAAAGTCAGGCGATCAAAAATTACGTAGAAACCAACAAACCAGCCGCGGTTGTTACTTGGTACAGTGCCGCCGGCGGTGTCTATGCGTCGAACTGCCACAACGGTATTTCTCTAGAGACTCGCGCCATCACAGAAAAGTTTGCGGACGCTTCCGGATATAAGGCCTATGATGATTTCAACTTCTACGAAATAACCGGTGATATGGTCAACTGGCTCGCCAAGAATAATATCCCCGCCATCAGCGTGCTTCTCACGAACCATACGGATACTGAATGGACTAAAAACCAGAAAGGCATCAAAGCACTACTTGAGTACTACAGCAAATAACTTGTGGTGAGCTTGTCGAACCATGCACTTTCTGTTTACGAATTCAATCAGCCGAACCATTGTTATCATTTTAGTCCTAGGCATTGGTATCTTCACGTTTATCAGTCTAAACGGTAAGCCGCCAGAAACTTCGTCAATAGAACCGACTGAAGATTCAGGAGACCTTGGGCCCAAATATAAGGTTATCGGCACGTCTGTGGAGGGACGCCGGATCGAAAGCTACACCTACGGAAACGGAGAGCGACATCTCGTCTTTATCGGTGGCATACATGGCGGATATGAGTGGAATAGCGTGATTCTGGCGTATCAATTTATGGATTATCTTGTCGCCAATCCTGCCTTTATCCCCGACAACTTGACCGTGACGGTGCTGCCGTCTCTTAACCCTGACGGAGTCTATGTGGTCTCTGGTAAAGAAGGCCGCTTCACCACTACAAATGTCTCGGTCGACAAAGAAGTCCTGGCCTCGGGGCGTTTCAATGCGCGCGGAGTTGACCTCAATCGCAACTTTGACTGTGAGTGGAAACTGACAAGCAAGTGGCGGGAAAGGATCGTGAGCGCGGGATTGAAACCCTTCTCCGAACCGGAAGCTCTGGCTTTGCGAAATTTTGTTTTAGAAAATAAACCAGATGCTGTCATCTTTTGGCATAGCCAAGCAAATGCCGTGTATGCGTCAGAGTGCGAGAACGGTATCCTACCAGAAACACTCGAAATCATGAATGCCTATTCGCGCGGGTCAGGATACCCAAGAGTCAAATCATTTGACAGTTACGAGACTAGTGGTGACGCTGAAGGATGGCTCGCTTCTATCAATATCCCTTCCATTACGGTGGAGCTAAAGACTCATGAGGTTATAGAGTGGGAGAAGAACCTTGCCGGGATCAAGGCACTTTTCAAATACTATTTGACAAAATAAGTGAGGTACGATATACTGGAGGGGTAAATCAGTCCTCATAGGTTTCGTTTGGAGATTGTCTCTATTACGCAGACGCAAGTCTATAAACCTCACGAGCGAGGTTTATCTTATATGCAAAATAGAAATCGTGGCTTTAGGCCACAAAATAGAGGACGTGTAGGCAAGTGGCCCCAGAAGGCTTTTTCTGACGTGTCCAAGTTTGTGAACAAGGCTGTCATCACTCTAGAAACAGAACGCTTTGTGCCGAAGCATTCGTTTGCCGATTTCAAATTCCAAGAAATCCTGAAGAAAAACATCGAGGCCAAGGGCTATATGGAACTTACTCCTATCCAGGATCAAGCAATTCCCTATGTTACTCGAGGTTCGGACATCGTGGGCATCGCCAATACCGGCACCGGCAAGACCGCTGCGTACCTCATCCCTCTTATCAATAAAATAATTCTTGACTCGCGAGAAAAAGCGCTGATCGTGGTACCCACTCGTGAGCTCGCTTGCCAGATTGACGAGGAGCTTCGGGCTTTTGCTAAAAATTCAAACCTCTTCTCCGTGCTCTGTATTGGCGGCGTCGGCATGGGCAAACAGATTAGAGAACTGCGTTACAGACACCATTTTGTCATCGGCACACCGGGACGTTTGAGAGACCTCATGGAGCAGCAAGTGCTCGATCTTTCCGGCTTTAAAACCATCATCCTTGATGAAGCAGATAGGATGCTCGACATGGGCTTCATACGCGATGTGCGATTTATGATGGCGCAGATGCCTAAGGAGCGACAGACACTCTTTTTCTCTGCCACTCTTTCACCAGAGATCGAAAAGCTTATACACGAATTCCTTCCTGCCCGTCCCAGTTCGGCAGGCGGGCGCGAGCCAGTGCGCATCTCGGTCAAAACTCGAGATACCGCGAGAAATGTCCATCAAGATATAGTGAGAATTCCTAAAGATAAAAACAAGCTCGATGTCCTCCACAACCTTCTGATTCAAAGAGAGTTCAGTAAAGTACTGGTCTTCGGCCGTACCAAGCATGGCGTGGAGAGACTGGCACAGGAACTAGGAAGACGAGGTTTAAAAGCCGAATCCATCCATGGTAATAAAAGTCAGCGAGAGAGACAACGGGCACTCGATTTATTCAAATGTGACCACGCACAGGTACTTGCCGCGACAGATGTAGCCGCTCGCGGCCTCGATATTTCTGATGTCACACATGTCATCAATTTCGATCTACCAGCTACCTACGACGACTATGTCCACCGTATTGGCCGTACTGGCCGTGGAGACAAGCTCGGCAAAGCCCTCACGTTTATTGAATAGGTGTAGACTTTACCCTCTACTCTCTTTGTTCAGGCTGGCCGGAAACCAAACGTTCGTACTCTCTGCGATATTTGTCGATCATATCTAAGATTTGAGCATTGGTGATCTGTTTTCGTAAAATATCTACGGCATGAACAGCATCATAAATATCGTTCTTGGTCTCAAGTTTCCAAATGGCATCTCGCCATAAAATTGCCTCCTCAAAATTTTCTTTTTCTGTGGCTTCTTTCATGGCATTTTTCATTAGCTCAATAAATGCACGATAAACCCACGGTTCGCCCCGACCTATCGTATTATCTTTAAAAGGAATTCGAGGAGTTTCTCTGTACTGTCCATAAATATTGCGGATATAACCAGTCCTCTGCCACTCAAAAGAAAGCGCAATAATAGCATGGTAAAGATGCTCGGCGCGTTGAATTATTTCAAGCCTACATCGTGGTATGCTTCGGATAGTATCAAGTAGAATCCATGCACCCGCTTCGATAACTTCCAGTGACCACCACGGTCGTGCCGATGCCCAAAAAAAATGATCGGAAGCTAAAGCTTGGTCAAGTTTACGGCGAGCCAGGTTTATCTCTTCGGAAGTACCGGCATAACTTTTCACGGCATTGAGCACCAAATGCTGAAGTTCCCATTGCATATCGTGCAGTTTATTTTGGCTATCTTTCCAGGTTAAAAATTGCTCTCCTCTCTCAATATCTTTTTCCGTTGAAGCCCAGGTTGATACTACTGGATTCACTTGAACATGTTGCTTAATCTGACTTGGCAGTTCGGAAAAGAAAACATGCTCAAAGTCATCCGATATCAGAAGACCGGTCAAAAGTTTCTGAAGACCGGGACGATGGTGACCGAACGTCTCTCCATCCATGCCTGTGATCATATAGCCCTTACGTTTGTACTCTTGACCCATTAGTTCTTTGAAGTCTCGTTCACGGCGAACTAGGGCGCTCATAATGAGATTGGAAGCATTTCTCTCGCGAAAAAAAACATAAAGATCAGTATCATCGATGCTATATACGGTATTGGTGTCTACCTGATTCACCTTTCCGTTTAACCCAATTTCGTCAATAATTATCCATTGGTATCCCAGTGCCTTAATAATGGGCACTAAAGCCGGATCGTAGGCCATCTCGGGTGGGAAAAAACCAGTTGGATTATACACAGAACCGAATATCTTTTGATTTGTTTCCTGGTTCAGCTTAATCTGTCTTACAATTTCGTCTTTCTCCAAGAAAGGCAAGAGAGCGTGATATTTGGCAGAATCGGTAAATTCGATCTGTCCCCTATCGGCGACAAAAATTATATCGTTGATCAAATCCTCGTAACCACGAGCTAGAAGCTGTTCTGACAAAGCCGCGTTTATATTGAGAGTGATCCTAGTTAGTGGATGATCCTTAAGAGTCTGGATCAGTGGTTTATAGCTTTCACTTACCACTTTATGAAAAATCTCCTCAATCTGGTTAGAAGGTTGATAAATATGTAAAAAATTTGCCCACTTCATTAGTAGCGAAATTTAAAAATTAATATCGACTATGTATCTCGACGGATCGCTGGAATAGAGCAGCATATTTCTTGGCGGAGCTCACCCAAGAGAAATCCTCTGCCATTGCTCGCCTCTGAAGTTCGCGCCACTTCTTCTTGTCACGGAAATTCTCAAAAGCACGCACAAAAGATATCATCAGAGATGAGGAATCAAATCGTTCGAAAGTAAAGCCGGTACCCGTCTCTTTGTTCGGATTATAATCTTCAACACTGTCAGCAAGTCCGCCAGTTTTTCTCACTATTGGTATCGTGCCCATTCTCATAGCTTCCATCTGGACTAGCCCGCACGGTTCAAATCGCGATGGCAAAAGGACCACATCAGCCCCCGCAAAGACCAGATGTGGTAAGACATTGTCGAATTTGAGATGAGCCGCTACTTTGCCGGGATATTTGGATTCAAGATCGTGGAAAAAACTCATAAATTCTCCTTCTCCGACCACAGTAAGTTGTATCGGCAACTCGGTTAAAAGCGTTTCTATCGTGTGAGGAAGCAAATCAAGACCCTTCTGTCTGGTCAGACGACCAACGATAGCCACAATAAAAGCGTTTTTGTCACTCGGTAGTCTGAAGCGCTCCTGCAAGGCAGTTTTGTTGGCTATCCGCGCATCAAGATGCTTGGAGTTGTAAGATGATTCAATATTTTTATTGGTCTCCGGATTCCAGAGATTATAGTCAATACCATTGAGTATCCCAGACAGGACTGCGCGGCGTTCACGCAAGAGGTCATCGAGAAGCTCGCCATATTCTGTGGTCATAATTTCCTTGGCGTAATTCGGCGATACGGTATTGATAACATCGGAATAAATAATTCCTCTGCGCATACAATTTATATGTTCGAGCCGAGAAGAATTGAATGCAGGTATTGGCGAATGTCCATCGTCAAAGTCCATCTCCGAGACAAACTTGTGGTCGAACATCGCCTGGAAATAAAGGTTATGAATAGTGAAAACTGTAGCTATCTTCGAAAGAAGGGGGTCACTTCTGTAAGTAGTTTTGAGAAAATTGGAAATAAGTCCCGTCTGCCAATCAGACGAAACAATGACGTCAGGCACCCAGCCGGAATGCAAACGAATGAATTCAAGAGCGCCGCGACAGAGGAGAGCCCAGCGCACCGCGTCATCGGCGTAACCATAAACATTCGCTCTTTGTTCGTAATACTCCTGATTTTCAAGAAAGTATGTCGTGACCGGGTCAGTGCTTTTGTTCTCTGGATCGTAGCGCTTCACATTACAGATAAGATGAGCCGGCTCATTTTCATTCTCTGTCGGGACCTCGAGACCTCTATAAGCAATCTTCAATTTGTGTACACTTTCGTCTACAGAGAGATATTTTGGGATCATAACCCGAGCATCATGTCCAAGCTCGCGC
>Ga0209210_1002409_pt1 | contig 13692 bp, 10 predicted proteins | sample RifGroA1_FD_183991 | JGI IMG/M metagenome (GOLD analysis project Ga0209210, IMG submission 183991) | Contaminated groundwater microbial communities from Rifle, Colorado, USA - Rifle Groundwater A1 (SPAdes) (version 2) | ecosystem: Environmental > Aquatic > Deep subsurface > Groundwater >...
CCGACAATCGCAGATGTTAAACTTTCCCTTGCTTCCTGAACCGCTTCCGGATTTCCTTGGGAGAGCATAAAGCGGTATCCCGAAACAATAATAAAAATCAAAGCAACAACTCCTGAAATGGCAAGCACTATTTGTAAAAGTTTTGAAATAAGCCCCGGTGCGCTGGTAGGGACTTGGTTATTTGCTCCAAGAAAGGAAACAACTGATGCGCAATATTGGCCGATTTTGTCATTTGTTTCAACTTTCCCACACGGCGACATTTGCCTTGCTGCCACAGCCCCTGTAAACGAACTAGGAAACTCTGTCGGTAATTTATCGCAAACAAACTTTTCTGGATCACCCGTTTTTTGTACGCAAACCAGATCACCGTTGCCACAAATAGAAGAATCTTGACTGCAGTCTAAATTTCCACTTGAACCCCCATTGGGATCAACATAAAACGCCGTATTACAAGAACTAGGGTTAGTAAAGCAAGCAAATAGGTCATTCGGAGAACAGGTTGTGTTAAAAATCTTTAAACTATAATTTCCTCCGTCAAAATTACCAATCGAACTTCCCGACTCTAACTGAGAACTTGTAAAAGCCAAAATTTTAGTTGGATTTTCATCTTGCTCAATTACTACAGAATGAGAAGTATTGTCGTTTCCCCTAAATTGTTTCCCCACATCGGTATTTTTAAAATCAGTGTTAATTTTTATTTCATCTCCGGGTTTAGGTCGTTGTGGATCAAAATTTATAGTGCAATAATCTGCTCCAGACTCTTCACTTTTGGTAACCGGCATTAAAAGATCGCTTTTACACCTAAGATTATCTTTTATTGCTCCAGGAACCTTTGCAAGGTTTAATCTGACTTTTGTTCCGCCTTCATCTAAATAAGACCGAACACCAGTAGTAATTTCAAATGTAATTTTTCCTCCAACAGCAGTTGTTATCGAATTTGGAAAAGCGCTCCACCGGCCCACTGCCCCCGCCTGCCAAACTGCCACAGCATATTCACCACTAGCTTGTCCCTTGGTGTCTATTGTTATATTTACTGGTTTTGTTTCAGGGGTTAAATCAAAAGGCTCGTAGCTTAAGGAACAGTCCCAAGCGCCGACTGCAAACACCTTTTGATTAAAATTTGGCGAGATTAAAAGAAAAAAAATGATTGCGAAAAAAAAGGAAATGATTTTTCTTTTCACAATCTAAGCGTAAAACAAAAAGAAATGCTTTGCAACTAAGAAGTAAATTTAAATCCGCGTCCCTTTACTGTTTGAATGTATCTTGGTTCATTGGGATTTTCTTCGGTTTTTTTACGAAGGCGGAAAATTAACTGATCTAGAGCTTGATCAGTTACTCCTGCGGTCGAAGCCTGATCTCCCCAAACTCTGGAAATTATTTCCTCTCTATCTAAAATTTTATCTTCATTCTGAAGCAAAAGTTTTAATAATTTAAATTCATATTTAGTTAAAAAATCAGAAAGAATACTTTCTCCTTTTTTAATTTCATTTTTTTCCTGATCAAAAACTATTTTCAAATTCTCGTTTTTCTTAAGTTCATTCATATTTTCTTTTATAAATTCCGCAAAAAGAGGAATCGCTATTTTTTCTTTTTGAAGCAAACCAACATTTTCCAAATACGAAGTATCAATCCCTAATTCATTATTCTTTATTCCGGATTCCAATAAAAATTCCTGTTCTGATGGGGTCAGGTAGTTCCAAGTCTCAGTAAAAAGATTTTCAATCTTTTTATCACTAATTAATTGCCCCTTTACTAAATTGTTGTTTAAAAACCAGTATTCGATGCAAAGTCTAGTTAATTTTCCGTGTCCCGAAGTTAGCTTCAGGACTTGATCCAAGACATTTTTTGGCAATTTATTTTTGTTGATCTTTTCAAGATGTTTAATTCTAAAATTAAGAGACTCTACGTCTCCAAATTTTAAATAAATTATGTTTCCTTCGAAAAATTCAGCAAAATCCGAATACATTTCGGGTTCAAGCACTTCTTCTAGGGGGCGGGTTAATGAAAAAACGACGCTAAACTTGTATTTAACCCTATTTCTTATACTTCGAAGAGTTGTAAAAAAATCAGAAGTGAGCATTGGAACATATTCTTCGAAGCGGTCAGATAGAAAAACAATCGTAAGGTCTTTTTCCAAAGCCAGGTAATCAATTGCTTTTTTAAGTCCTTGAAAAAGAACCATCTCATCGTTCATTTTGTTGGCGCTTGCAAAAATTTCTTCAACCTTAGCTTTTTTATTTTTCATAGCGCGGGCTCCGAGGCTATCGATTAGAGTTATAAAAATAAATTTAACTAACTCGCTTTGTGGTTTTCTTTTCACTTCAGAAAGATTAATCCAGACAAAATGGAATTTTTTATATCCCTCTTCTCCCAAATGGGCAATTCTTGCCCCACGATTGTAAGACAGAAGGCCTAAAAGATTTGATCTTCCGGTTCCCGGAATCCCCACAAGTTCCACTGATTTTCCTTGTTTAACAAAATTCAAAATCTCCTCAATTTCTAGGAACCAGGCTTTAGCAGGATAAAGAGACTCGAAGCGAAGCGGCTCTATTGTTCTGTTGTTTGATTGTTGCATTGTTAACAATTATAGCAATTTAGCAATAACAACAATTAATTTCGTAAAGATTTTATAAAGTTAGTATCAAGCAGTTCGATTTCGCTCACTGTAAGCTTCGCCTCATGGAAAGGGAAAATCGGCCGCAGCCTGAATTGACAAACAACGAACCCCAATTTACACTTGAGGGAGGAAACTCTATGGATCCACAAACAGAACAACAACAGGCAAGAAGAGGCCCACGCTCTCAAGAAGGAGAAGGACGTCCGGAGCGGGTCAGACAAACATTTGGGTTCACCCCCGAGGTAATAAGCGAATTAAATAAACCAGACGTTGATTTAGACTCGGCTGTTTTAAAAAACTTCTTTAAAAATATAGAGGACAGCCTAGACCCTAATAGTCGAGATTTTGGCTCTCTTGCTAGAGAGCTTGCGGAAAATGGGGATATTAACGCCAAGGCTAAAAAACTCCTTTTTGAATTTTTGGTTGAAGAGATCATAAGCATACCTGATCCCACTGTGGACTCTCGATACGAGCTTGGATTAAATGCAAGAAGTAACTTAGACACCCTTAAATACATGGCCTATCGTTTCGGAGACACTCCACAGGAAAGAGATCAGTTTAGGGCATATATCGGAAATCTTATAGAAGTAAGGGAAGAGGCTCATGAACTTAGGCGTAATCTTAGTTCGGGTGAGCTTTATAAAAAACTTGTTGCTGAAAGACTCGGAACTCATGCGCTTGATGTTATGAGAAATGAGATTACGGGAATTTCAGACGTTGAGTCCCTCTACGAACTTTTTTCAACACTTCGGGTTGCAGAAAGAGACACTCACGACTGGTTTACCCAGGGAGACATTGACTATATCGATAAACAAGTAGAAGGGACGATTTTGGGAATGGTAAAAGCAAAAAAACTGATTAAAAGCGGAAGGCCATTGACTGAATGGGAAGCAAGGAGGGCAATCTCTCTTGGGAAAACTCTATTTGCAGGAACGCAAAGGTTTGCGATGTATGCGGGTCTTGGAGATCTCCCAGGAGGAGACGTAGCTAGGGTAGGTTCAACCCCCTATGAATACATTGTGAGAACTATTTTTGGCGAAAAAACGGCCGGAGCCCGTTATTTTGCAGGTGCCGCCTCTAGAGCGTTCCAAAAAAAGGCATTTGACTATATGGACGAAGTAATTAAAGGAACGGATCTTGAGCTTTTCGGAATCGGGCAAAATACCTGGAAAGTTAACAAACTCGGAGCATTAACTCCTGCAGATCAGAGATGGAGGTCACAGCTTATGTATCTTGGAAGTATAAGACTTAACATGTCTGGAGGCCCGACACTGGTTGATTACCTGGAGAAGCGACTTGAGGAATTTGGCTTACACCTGGATACCGAAATAGGAGGACATGTTATAGATGCGGCAAGAGGAATTTATAACAGTCCTCACCCGGAAGATTATGATCCTGCGCTTGGATATGAAACAGATGAGGTTTGGAAAGATCCTCGTACCGGCAAAACGGAACTGAAAGAAGACGGTAAACCAAAGACCAGAGAGGATAAGATGAAAGAATATTTATCCTCGGGGGAAACTGCGGACGTAATTTTGGGACAGCGTCTTTATCTTTCGAATTTAGTCAAGTACAAATATATAACCCGCGAAATGAAAGCGGATTTATGGCGAAAAATTGCGATCTTTGATCCGCTGGCTTTTTCAGCTCTTTTGCCGTCGGAAACTGCGGCAAAACTTTCAAAAAGAGAACGAGAAGTTTGGTTAGGGTTAGATAGAAGGGTAGACGAAAATGGCAATAAGCTCCCAACTTTGAGGGAAAAGATGGCTAGAGCTGCCTTAACCAGGCTTAGAAGAGAAGAGGAAGAATTCTATAAAGGAGAGCTCAATGAACAAGGAAAACCAATGGGGTTAAGTTATGAAAAGTTGAAAAGAGAAGCAGATGCTTTTAGAGCCATGACAGACGGATATAAATATCAAATGATCGATCGTTATTTTGAGGCAGAAGACAGATTGACGCCCGAAGAAGAGGCCTTAGTTAAAAAAATGATTGACTTCGGAATGGCAAATGCCGAGAAAATGGCTAAAGTTGACGTTCCTTTTGCCTTTGCAATTGACGATGCGCCTCGTGTAGCTTGGGAGAAAACTGGCGAGGGACTTGCAGGATTGGGAAGAGAAAACTTAATCAGGATTCTAGCCAGCGATCAGGCAAATCTTTCAGAGGCCTGGGGCGAAATTAATAGCCTTATAGAACACCCTGTAGGAAAAGAGTCTTTTGGAAAAGATCCTGTAGGAAAGGAGTTTGCGGAACACTTAATGAAGTTTGTAGATGGTTACTCGCGCGTCCATGGGAGAAGTGCGGCACAAAAAGTAATCAGGCCTTTTCTTAAAGCGTGGCTTGATATGGCGACCATGTATCCTCATTCAACTTGGGTAGGGGGAGTGGAAAAAGGACTTAAAAAACCAAGATCAGATTTTGAAAAGTTTTATAGAGTTAACTTTTTGGCTATGGATGAGGAGGCAAGAGCTGCGTTCTTAGATGCGCTTGCGGTAATGGGTATAGTTTCAAGCGATGTGTCACATGGCAAAGCGGATCTTGAAGTACTTAAAGAAGAACATCATGCGGATAGGAAATATCTAATGCTTCAGATGTTTAGAACTCTACTTCTTCTATTTGGTCCACTTGTGGCTATGGAAATGATAAAGCTTTTCTTCCCGGATGAGGTTGCAAAGGGTTTTGGAATTAAATCCTAAAGGAGCTTAATAAACTTTTCCTGTCGCCTCTTCAGTCACAGCTTCCCTAAGAGTCTTACCTTGTCCCATTCTTCCACGAATTTTTGATGCAGTTTTAGCTATTCTTAGAGGCGCGGCGATTCCTGCTCCAAGAGGAGGAGCGATAGGACCTAGATCAAGCTGAGGTGCGCCTATAGCCTTTTTAACCATAGTTAGGACTTGTGGAGTCATAAATATAAAACCCATGCCGACGAGTCCCCCTAATACACTAGTTTCGGTTGCAGGAATTCCCACAAGCGGAGGTACAAACACAGAGCCTTTACTAGCTGTTTCTGCTGTGCCAATTGCAACTGCAAAAATCTGTCCAATCATAAGCATTCCCAAGGCTACAGGAAAAGCTGCTAAATTCGATACTATATCTTTAAACCAAATACCAAATCCCCCCTTTTCTCCCGGAATTAACCCAGCCAAAAGCCAGAAAGGCGCAAAAATGACGTCAATTAAAATATTGATATAAGCCAGAAGAAGGGTAAACCAAAGTCTTACTAAAACGAAAATTAGTGCAATTAATACGACAATATAAACAATAAAATAAGGAAGCCAATTTCGAAGCAGATTTTCAACGAACCCAAAAACAATTGGAAATGTAATTCCTGCCGCTCCTACACCTGCAACAGTACTACCTATGACAACACCTGCAGCATTTGCCGCAAAGTTTCCAGCTTGCCAAGCCAACGTTATCCCCGCCATAATACTTACCATATCTATGATTTTGTCAAATGCTGACGAAGCGCTATTTGGATCAAAAATGCTTCCCAAGCGACCTATGGCTGAAATAAAATCAAAACTTCCTAGAAAAGTACTGGGGGTAATTCCTATAAAGCTTCTTACGACATCTGCTAAGGCACGGGCTATTCCATCAGCTGTTTTTGTTAAGCCGCCAAGACCGCCTATGGCGCTAAAAGTATTCTGATTTTGAAGATACAAAGGATTTAAGTTGCTCACACTGCCGGCGACATCAACAGATGGAATGTTTATTCCACTTAACACATTGTAAAAAAGGTAAATCACAACATACATCACATCAATTAATAAGCCTGCTATGGCAAAAGAAAAAGTTACTAAAATTATTCCTGCGATAATTTTAGGGATTTGGTTTTGGACCGTCATAACAGTTCTCGGGTCTATGTGTACCCTAAACATAATTGCAAGGCCAATTATTATAAAAATGATTACAAAAAGCATATAGACAATATCGCGTGCTGCGGCCCATATTGGAATGAAAGGTTTTAGTCCGCAGATACCAGGTTCTAATTTTTGCTGACTGCAGTAATTTGGAAGAGTGGCTTGTGCATATGATTTACCCACAGGCTTAAAATTTTTTGCAATATATCCTACGTAATCTGATGTGCCTATAGGTAAATTATAAAGAGATGCTATTCCATAGCTTAAAACTCCGACTAGTCCACCTCCATTTTCGACAAAACCGATCTTTCCTGTTTTTTGATCAACCCCTAGACACTGAGCACTTGGATTTGTAGGATCAATTCCTGAAAGCTGACAGGAAAGTGCAGACATAGTGTCAATCATCAAAGTCTGAACCCAGTTATGAAGATTTGGCGGAACGTTTTCCGCTGTATTTGGAGTTATAAAATTTGAATTTGCTTGATTTGCAGTCTGTGCGTAAGCTCTAGGGGAAAGAAAGAGTATAAAAAAAACAGCACAAAGAACTATCGATATGATAAGTCGGGGCCACCTCCGCATAAAGCTTCGGCCGGCCAAGGCAGGCAGTCTCATCATATTCTAGTTTGAATTACTTAGGAAAAGTTGTCAAGTTATTTATTGGCTAATTATTAATTCACAAGCGCCTTGATCTTTTAGATCTGTTCCTGCCATTCCTCCATGGACAAAACAGTTGTCAACCATTGTAGGTGTATAAAAAGATGACAATACAGAGGTAATCAAGCCTGATGGGAAAACAATTGGTCTTGCCTCCCAATACCTGTTATAGAAACGACCGCTTCCTCCAATGACATTCCCATCGCTATCTATGTTGGCATTGTCGCCACCAATTTGGTAGGTATCAGCTGTGAGTTGTCCGGAATCGATTTCGCTGTAATGAATTTGAAAATCAGCGGGGCGGAAGGCATATGCGCTGTAATCAATAGGTTCGCTGAAATTAAGATCAGAGACATTTCCAAAATCTGTTAAAGAGGGAAAATCCGGACTTGGGGTTCCCCAATAAATTTTTAATCTTATCGCCTCGGCATATGGAATTCCCCAGGCACCATCGCTGCCGCTATATTGAGTCATAGTTTTTATTTTCGTAAATTGTGATTCTCCGATTGCTATCTCAACATAATTTTCCGATTGGTAAGAAATTACCCAGCGTATAACAAGCGGTTCATCAATTTCTGTATCGCCTTGAATAAGTGCTTGACGATTTCTATCTAACCAGGATGGATCTACAAGCTGTCCGTGGAAATATTTGTCATAGAGAGGATCGTCCCCTGGGTTTATAATAGGAAATCCGCCCGCCCATTGTTCATTGGTCCATGCCCCAAGCCACCTGTCAAGTGCATCCCTGGCAATAAATTCCTCAGGAGTTGAAGGCTCTTCGGTTTCCTGAGTAACATTGGATTCACTTCTTCTTAACCAACCGATAAGATTTGTCGAATCTAAATCATATGCCTGATCGTGACTTACCGAACCGATAGGGTCATTTTGCTCAAAAACCCATAATCTTCCCTGGGGATCTTTTCTTCCAGTGTAAATTCCGGTATGTTTGTTGCTCCAAACAAAAATATCACCAACCTTCGGCTGATTCTGACCATTGTTTGGAATTGATTTATAAAAATCAGGGTATTGCTGCCAAATTTCATCCGCCCATCCTCCCATGAATTGTTTACCGCCTAAAACAGCGGACCATTCATTAACAAGGTCCATACACTGAGTACCAAATGCTTTATCGAAATCTACTGGCTGATTTAAATATTTCTGATGGAATTTTTCAAAAAGTGAAGAAACAGATTCTGTTGAGATTCCAAGAACTTCACCAGAGCCCTGGTTTGCCTCATTGAAAAGATTTTGAAAACTCTCCGCTTGGCTGGGCGTACATGCGGCAATTAGTGCCGGAACAGTAAGCGCTGCGCCTCCCCAAAGAATTCTGTCGCTTAAGCCGGAATAAGAAGGAATATCGCCGGTTGAAGAATTAAATAGGTCTTTATCTTGTTGCGAGGGACCTATTACGCCATTACCATAATCTTTTGCGCCGTCGGTAAGAACTCTTCGCTCAGTCATTGATAGCGATTATAATCAACTTTTTTCATAAATTGCAATAAGAGAAACCTTGCTTAGAATTGGTTAATAAACTAAAATACGAGAGCTTTGTGTCCGTAGCTCAAAGGATAGAGCACAAGATTGCGGATCTTGAGGTTGGAGGTTCGACTCCTCTCGGACACGCCAGATGGAGGGTTCGCATAGCGGCCAATTGCACGAGTTTCGAAAACTCGAGGGCGCAAGCCCTACGCAGGTTCAAATCCTGCACCCTCCGCTATGTTCGTTCAAGTGGAAAATTTGCCGATAAATAATCTCCAGATTTCTCAAGAAAAGTTTTTTTAACCACTTCTCTATAAGGCAAAAATTTAACCAAAACCCCTTTTACTTGCTCTTCAGGTATTTCGCCCAAAGTAATTGTTAATTCGCCAGGGATAAGAGCCTCAGTTCTTACTTTTAAAACATCTACTCCCTCGACCTTTTTAAAATAAAAATCGTAAAGTTCTTTCCAGAGGTAAAAATGATCCTCAACAGTTATACCTTCTGTCGAAATTCTGTAGTGAAAGTTTTTCGGAGGAACTAGGGAGAAAACAAAAGTTAGAAAAACAAGCGACCAAACTACTGCTATTAAGGTGAATTGAGAAAAAAAGCCAAGAATTATACTAATTAGTGCTGAAATCAAAAGAGAAAGCATATAAAATTGCTTACCTCTTTTTTTAAAAGGTCTTCCTGGGGCATGCCAGGAAAGTAAAGTTTTAACGCTTTCTTCATTTTCTGAAACTTTCCCATCTTGATTTGTCGCAGGTATTTCTTTGGGTAAATCAGTCGGCAACATTTCTACTTCGTACTCGTTGGGATTCATAACTTTAATTTATATCAAAAACTAACTACAAGCAACTACTTACTAGAAATTAGCTTCAAATTAAACTATAATAACAGCAACTGGAGAGGTGTCCGAGCGGTTTAAGGAGAAGGTCTTGAAAACCTTTATGGTAGCAATATCATCGTGGGTTCGAATCCCACCCTCTCCGCCTATTTTATGAAATTTGAGTTTTCGGCAGGAGGAGTAGTTTACAAGAAAGAAAACGCAAAAACTTTTGTTTTGGTTGCAAAGCATAGTCAGCACCATGGTTGGGTCTTTCCAAAAGGATTAATTGGCGATCACGTCAAGGGAGAAAAGAAAGAAGAGACGGCCCTTCGTGAAGTTAAAGAAGAAACAGGAATTGAAGGAAAAATTGTCTCTGAGTTAACGCCGGTTGAATATTGGTATCAGTGGGAAGGAGAAAAGAGAAAGAAAAAAGTTTATTACTTTCTTATGGAATACGTAGGAGGAAATACCGCGAATCATGATCACGAAATGGAAAAAGTCGAATGGATAGAAAAATCAAAAGTCGAGGAAAGACTAACTTATCCCTCGGACAATAAAGTTTGGACAGAAGCCAAAAACTTGCTAAAATAGTCTGACTTGGAGAGGTCGCATAGTGGTCTAGTGCGTTCGCTTGGAGAGCGAATGCCGCCGCAAGGTGGCCGGGAGTTCGAATCTCCCCCTCTCCGCAAACTATACTCTTAAGAAATAACCTACAATTACTCCAACAATTGTTGCAATTGATCCAATTATAAAAAGCTCAACTGCACTTCTGAGCGGTCTGTGTTCTACGACCTGGCCTTTTATATATCCTATTACAAAAAGTCCCAAAAATGCCGAAATTATAGCAAGTATCCTTGAAATCTCCTGCGGGAAAAAGACTATAGGTAGGATAGGAAAAGCCCCTCCTAAAAGATATGCGAAAAACATTATTATCCCCCCGATTATTAGACTGTCTGTGTGTTTTCCGGTTTTATCCATTTGGTGAACTGCCTTTTCGCTTGAATACTGCCCAGCAGCCATTGAGGTAGCTTCCACTGTAACAGCTACAAAAGCAGCCAGAATTATTATTGCCTTATTATCAACTCCTGTTGAAATACCTACTACAACTCCTGTTGTGGAAACAATACCATCCTGAAGTCCGAACATAAGTGAACGGAGATAATCTTCGTGGATATTTTTTAATAATTTCATTTTTAGGGCGGAGGAGGTGAGATTCGAACTCACGCGAGCTTATTCAGCTCAGGAATTTAGCAAACTCCCGCAATGGACCAAACTATGCGACTCCTCCAAAGCCTCACTATTATATCATCCAGAGGCTAAATGTTGTAGGAATAGATTTTGCCCGGAGCGTGTTCAAAACTACACATTTCCGGAATTGATAAATGTTCGAAGTATCTTCTCATTGGTCTAATGGAATTGCCGTGGGTAGAGATAAAAATAATATCATCTTTTTCCCATGTTGGAATAATTTCGTTTAAAAAATCCAAAACCCTAACTTCCACGTTTTTAATACTTTCCCCATTTGGGGGAGGTGTATCGTAGCTTCTATGCCATAATTCAAAATCTTTAGGATCAATTCTTGCCAGCTCGTCTTTATTTAATCCTGTTAAATCTCCGTAATCTCTTTCTCTAATTCGTGAATCTGTAAAGATTTGAACATTTTTATGCCAACCGTTTAAAACAAGCTGCAAAGTATGTTGTGAGCGGATTTGATTGGATTGGTAAGCTTTTGTGACAGGTTCATTTTTTAACTTTTCGCCTATTTGTTCTGCTTCTTCGATTCCCGCCTGGGTTAGATCGACATCATGAATCCCTGAAAAATCATGTTCGATATTATCAACGGTCTGGCCGTGTCTAAAAACAAAAATCTTTGCCATTTGTTATTATTTTTTTGTGGGTCTTATAGATTTTATTTTCCCAAAATACTGTGTTAATTGCAAAGCTGTTGGTAGTTACCTTTGTGCAGATTGTTTTTCCCGCCTTTCTTTTGACACAGAAAATATTTGCGCTGAATGCTCAAAACCGGCTTTTTTAGGCATTACTCATCCAAAATGTAAGAAAAGAACTTCCCTAGAAGGGACTTTTTCTGCGATAGTTTTAAATTCTGTTGCCAGAAAACTCGTTTATCAATTTAAATACAAGCCTTATTTAACGGATCTTAGAAAAATAATTTCTGATTTAGTTTTTGAATCTATGAGCCAAAATGAAGAGTTCCAAAGACTGATTGAAAAAGAGAAGAATCTTATTCTTGTTCCAATTCCTTTGTTTAATTCAAAAGAAAAGAGAAGGGGATATAACCAATCTGAAATTATTGCCAAAGAAATTGGGAAAAGATTTAAACTTCCTGTAGTCAAATTATTAACTCGTGTTCGAGATACGGGTTCACAGGTTAAACTTGACAGAGAAAAGAGAAGAGAAAACATTAAAAATGCGTTTAAGCTAAATCCTAAACTCCAAATCTCAAATCTCAAACATAAAAATATACTCCTTGTTGATGATGTTTTGACTACTGGAGCGACGGTTAGTGAGGCGGGGAAGATTCTTAAGAAGGCAGGAGCAAGTAGGATTTGGGCTCTTTCATTTGCTAAAGAGAAATAAAAATTTCATAATACAGCCGTGCAAGTAATCAACCAAAACCTTCAAACTAAATTAGCAAGAATTAAAAAAGTTTTTGATACAAATAAGGTCCTTTTAGCAAAAACGGATACCAACGCAATCGCCAAATATTACAACGTAAACAAACTTTATTATTCACTATTTCACAACAGAAAGGACTTTATTCACATGGGAATTAGTAGGGAGGGGAAATATCAAGAAGCTGATCTCTTGGAACATTTACGGCTTTTAGAAAATTATTTAATAAAATATAAAAGCAAAACCGTTTTAGAACTGGGTGCAGGAAAAGGCGCAAACAGTATTTACCTCGCTAGGAAATATCCAAATATTCAATTTCATGCGATTGATCTGCCAAATGGACAATTAGATACAGCTATCAGAAAAAGCACAAAAATTCCGAATTTTCATCCTAAAGAAGGAGATTATCATAACCTAAACACATATCCTGATGATTGTTTTGATATCATTTTTATGATCGAAGCCCTGTGCCATAGTAATGATAAAAAAAGAGTTTTTCAAGAAGCGAGAAGGGTACTGAAAAAGGGCGGTATTTTTGCAATTTTTGATGGCTATTTAGGGAAACCTCGTTCAGCGCTAACAAAAGACGAACTTTTAGCCAGTCAATTGACGGAAAAGGGAATGTTAATAAAATATTTTGAATATTATCCTCAAGTTAAGGAAAATCTTTTAAAAGAAGGTTTTAAGGAAATTTACGAAGAAGATGTTTCCGGTTTAATTCTGCCAACGTTAAGGCGTTTTGAGAAGAAAGCTAACGTTTTATTCTCTATGCCCAACCAATTGGCGCGTGTGATTTTATTTTTATTTCCTCACGAGTTTACCAACAATGCCCTTTCTGGTTATTTAATGCCAACATTGATTGAAATTGGAGTGGCAAAATACATAATTTTGATTGCAGAAAAATAAAAAACCCCGAACGTTATGTCAGGGTTTTTTGTGGAGATGTCCGGCAGTGAACCGGAGTCCAAGAATGAACTTAAAAAAACTTCTACAAGCTTATTCGGTTAATTTTACTCAGCTTTATTCTTTTCTAACCGAAGAGAATAAATAAAACTAAAGGTTATAAGTTCGATAAAGAGTCAACCATGCTCCTTACTAATTTCTCAGCTAAGTTTATGCTCAAAATATCCCACTGAGAAAGAACATTAAGAACAGTTCGCATTACTTAAGTTAAGCAAACGCGAACGCTAGCTTATTAGGTCTAGCATTTGTTTTTTGATTTTGTTTTACGACTACAAATCAAAGTCGGCTTGCATTTTTAAAAGTGCTATTCCTGTCGAGTCAATTCATCCCCAACTTACGAGAATTATTCTACTAAATTTAGCCTTAAATGTCAAATATTTCATCCTCAACAATCCTTGAGAGGTCTCTTTTCTTTTTAGCTTCTTTTTTCTCAAATTTCCTCTTTCCCGAACCTATCCCGACATCAACCTTAATAAGGCCGTTTTTAGTATAAAGCGATAAAGGAACTAAAGCTAAATTTGCTCCTTCGGTCCTGCTTTTAAGCGATATTATTTGATTCTTGTGCAGAAGAAGTTTTCTTGTTCTTCCCTCTTCAATAGTTTCCGCTCTTGCCTTTTGATAGGGGAATATTTTGGCATTTACTAAATATGCTTCACTGCCGA
>Ga0209210_1002413_pt1 | contig 13680 bp, 15 predicted proteins | sample RifGroA1_FD_183991 | JGI IMG/M metagenome (GOLD analysis project Ga0209210, IMG submission 183991) | Contaminated groundwater microbial communities from Rifle, Colorado, USA - Rifle Groundwater A1 (SPAdes) (version 2) | ecosystem: Environmental > Aquatic > Deep subsurface > Groundwater >...
CCCCCGCCCCGCCCCCTGTAGCCTTGTCAATCGCCCGTGCTATGTTGTCCTTGGGCATGTTGACGGCGCGCGCTTTTTCGATTGCCAAACGCAGCCGGAAATTTTTTTCCGGGTCAGGAATTCCTCCCCCCTCCCGTACTGCCAGTGTAATTGCCCGCGACGCCTTAGTAAATGCCGCACCTTTTACTACATCCGTCGTTGCTTTCTGGTGCTTTACCTTAGACCACTTTGAATGACCGGACATACGCCTTATTCTATCTCCTATCTTGACTTTTCTCAAGAAACTGGGTACGCTCCCTGCACACTATGACGGATGTTTCCGCTCTTGCCGCTATAACTGCTGCCCTGTCCCAGGATTGGAAACAGGCAGTACAGATAAACACAAAGCTTCTTTTGGAAAATAAAGATGACGTTGATTCTCTCTGCCGTCTGGCATTTGCGTACCAGCAAACCGGAAAACTTACGCTTGCAAAAACAACATACCAAAAAGTCCTCGAGCTGGATGAATATCATCAAATTGCCCTTAAAAATCTAAAAAAACTCACGACCCTCAAAAGCCGCGACGTGTCCCACACCAGTAAAACAACCATCTCCCCTATTTTGTTTCTGGAGGAACCCGGAAAAACGAAAATAGTGGAATGTGTGCATTTGGCGCCTGCTCAAGTTCTCTCGACGCTCACCAGCGGCCAGGAAGTGTATCTGAAGGCCAAAAACCACTGCGTGGAACTTCGCGATGACAGGAACCGCTATGTGGCAGCACTTCCCGATGATCTATCGTTCAAACTCCTCAAGTTTTTAGCCGGCGGCAACGCGTACCATGCGCTCATCAAAGGCGTCGAAAAAAAATCGCTTAAAGTATTTTTGCGGGAAGTATCCCGCGGCAAAAAATTTGCTACCCAACCGTCATTTACCCCGAGTTTTGCCTACGTCCCCATGGTGAAAGACCAGACTGCCAAAGAACCAGCAGAGACAGAAGAAGGAGAAGCGGAAGAAAACGAAGAAACCTGAAGTTTCCCTATTGAGGTAAAAACCGTGCCTGATAGGCACTGCCAAGCCGCACTTCAATATCGGCAACATCAACTGCCCCCTCCACATCTTTACAGGCAAACACTTCACGAATGACTGCGACCGTAAGAGTGGTAAGCACGTCTTTGTTTGCCGTGACTGTACAATCGCCAATTTCCGGCGCGGCATTTCCTACCCGCACCACAAATACACCTAAATGCCCCAGTGTCCGGGCTACACGGCTCCCCAACGTCGACATATCCGTAGTGTTATACACAGCCACCGACAGGCTCTCTTTGCGGATCCGTTCATCTTCAAACAAAGTACCCAACAATACATCAACACGCGAGGTATCCAATACCTGTCGCGTACTTCCATCAGCAATCTGCTCACTGGTGAGTGCGGTATCGGGCGTAATCGTAACATCGGTAATCTTATCGGCGCGCATACCGCTGCTATCCATAACCAAGGCTATAAACTCCGGCAATGACAAATTTGTCCGGTAGCCTCCGCGCAGATATTCAAATAAAGAACTCAGGCCAAGCGTTACCTTTCCCTCTTCCTTTTTTCCGATAAACCACTGTATCGGAATACCCAATGCTTCCTCGATGCTTCGCACCAGTACTTCGCCGTCTTTTCGATCTATTGCGCCTAAACTCCACAGGGACTCAAGGGCGTACATGCCATACCCGTGCACTCCCTCCACCACCGCGTCTTTCGGAAGTGTTATGCGTACCACGCGTTTGGTCGCCCGATCCTGCGACCACACGACCACGGGATCACCAACCAAAACGACGGTGGTGCGCAGAAGCGATGATGATTTCCGAAACAATAGTACAGCGACAACCAAGGCCGCGACACCAATACACACCAACAGCGCAATGCCAAACCTCGCGATATACCGCCCTCCCAGGCGGGTATATTTGTGGGTTTCTACCATTCTTTTTTGCCTTTTTTGATGATTTCCACTTGAGGAAGCTGCCACGAAGACGCACCGAACTGCTTTTGCGCCTTTTTCTCAAGGACCGACTTCTTTATCTTTTTTTTATCTCCTTTATAGAGATCTGAAAATCCTGGCATACAATCCCTCCTTTTATACGTTCATTGTACCAGCCATTGTCGTTTCAATTCAAGCAGACTTCCCCGGGCGATTGCCTGGCGGATAGTATTCACTAATTGATTCACAAAACATATGTTGTGTATCGAGGCTAATCGATACGCCAAAAGTTCGCGCACGCGAAATAAATGATGAATATATGCCCGGGAAAAATGCGAACACGCGTAGCACGAGCACTTCTCGTCAATCGGCTTCATATCTTTGGAAAACACCTTTTTTGTTATATCTATTTCATGCTTACCTTTGACTTTTGTAGTTATATAAAGTTGTCCCGCACGCGCAAGCCGGGTAGCCTGTACGCAGTCAAACGTATCGATTCCGTGTTCTGCCAGCATAAAAATATCCTCAATTTCGCCTACTCCCAACAAGTGTCTTGGCTTTTCTTCCTTCAAAAACGGAACAACCCAGGAAACCACCTGGGTCATTTCGCGCTTGTTTTCCCCTACCGATACACCGCCTATGGCATACCCGTCAAACCCAAGGGAAGCGATAAATTCGGCCGATTCTTTACGCAAATCTTCATAAATACTGCCCTGAACGGATCCGTAAAGCGCCTGATATGGTTTTCCCAATTTGGCATGTAGCATTTGGCATTTAGCATTTGCTGCTACGCAGCGACTGGCCCACCGGTGCGTCCGTTCCATAGAAAGCCGCGCCTGCTGATGCGTCACGGGGTATGGCGTACAGTCATCAAAGGCTATATGTATATCTGCACCCAGCTGCCATTGCCACTCCATCGAAGATTCCGGAGCAAACAGATGCCTGCTCCCATCCCAATGTGAGCGGAATTCCACGCCCTCATCCGTGATTTTTACCAGATTCGGTCGGGATGACTCTGTATCACCCCGGGCAAGGGAAAATACCTGAAATCCCCCGCTGTCGGTGATAAGCGGATTATTCCAATCCATAAACTTATGAAGCCCGCCAAATTTCTTCACCACATCGATCCCCGGCCGCAAGTACATATGATACGTATTTACAAAAAACAGCTCAACGCCAAGAGCGGTAAGCTCGTCGGGCGTTAAAGATTTAACGCTTGCCTGTGTACCCACCGGCACAAACGCGGGAGTTTGAATATCCCCGTGCGGGGTATGGATGACGCCCGTCCGCGCACGCGTTTTTTTATCCCGATGAAGTACCGTAAAACCAAAACTGCGATGCATAATCATCTATTGTACCATTGCCTCTTGACGGGAAGCCATAGACCGCGATATGCTCTGCGCATAGGGCTTGAGTCGCGCCCTATTTTTGATGGTTACTTAACGAGTCTTCGAGTTTAGTAACCATCAATCCGCCAGCAATCGCAGCACGAGCCGCGCCCCGCCGCGGCGGGGGTAAGGCGAGTGCCTAAGATGCGGTGGATGATGGCGCAGAAAGGAAACACCTATGGCAAATAATGGAGTTGAGGCAGGCGCAGTATATCGAAGCACAGTTTTAGTAGCAGTAGTAAAAGACCATGGCAGACTCAGTGGTAAACTTAATATAGAAGAAGGAAGCGTCACGCTTGTAAATGGACGCGGAGAATCCGTCACATTATCTCCTCCTCACGATACATATGGGCTACGCACGATCGACGAGTCCACACCACCAGATTTTTCAGCACAAGGAAGAAGACTTGATGCGATTCGGGCAGAAGATGGCACCATCATTGGATACAACGAAACGATACTTACTTAACGAAGATCACCCTAGCCCATGCTCAATTTTTAGCCGGCTGATTTTCCCGGAGACCTCATCGGCCGGAACGCCGAAGTCCCCCAGGATGCGCGAAACAATGGCAATTGCCCCCTCAAATTCCGGCTGCACCACGATCGTCACGCCCAACGATTTTAGGTGGCGTACATCGGCTTCCTGATGACTGCGGCAGATAATTTTAATACGGCGGTTAAGCGTAGCCGCGTGGGCGATAATCATCTCCTGGGTATGCCGGTCGGGTATGGCAATCACGATCGCGCGCGCCTGATCCACTTGGGCAAAGTCCAAAACGTCCCGATCGGCCGGATCGCCATAGACGACAGGAATTCCCCGCTCTTTCAAACCCGCAACCACCGCCTGATTGTACTCCACCACCACAAAGGGAATACTTGCCATCTCAAGCGCACGGCCAATGTATTTTCCCACCCGTCCGTAGCCGCAAATCACCACATGATCGCGTATGGGATATTGCTCCGGTTGGCGAGCAATATTTTTTTCCGGAAAAATCCTGGGCCAATAGTTTCCAAACACCGTGGTTACCCATAAATAGGCACTATGCCCACGGCCTAAAATCGGCGCGCCTAACAAAATCGTTCCAAAAGTCACACCGGTTAAAAATACGTAATGGTTTTGCGAGAGCACGCCCCGGCTAAATCCTTCCTGCGCGAGAATAAATCCAAATTCACTCATGGGGATAAGTGCGGTTGCCGTCAAAAACGCAACCCGCCGGTGGTAGCCCAAATAACGGCTAAGCCCGTAAATAACAATGAGCTTCACTACAAAAACAGCTGCTGTTGCTCCTGCAATTGGGCCAATCTGCGCCAGGAGCGCCCCAGCCGAAAGCATCATGCCGATGACGACAAAAAACACAACAACAAACAGGTCCCGAAGCGGGCGGATTTCGGCAAATATCGCATGGTTTTGACTCGTTTCCGCAATCAAAAGTCCCGCAACAAATGCGCCGAGTGCCGCCGGGAGTCCCAATGTATAGGCGCCAACTCCCGCGAGCATAACAATGGCAACCACCGCAATAAGAAACAGTTCACGGCTTTGCATGACCGCAATCGTGTTGAGCATTTTTGGTACCCACCGGCGGCCCACCAACACAAGCACACCAAGGATAACAACACTTCGCGCTATGCTTATGCCCACCGTCGACAATGTCCCCATAAGCGTTGTTCCTTCTTTTCCAACCAGCGACGGCAACAGTATCATAATCGGTACCATCGCCAAATCCTGCACGATACACCACGCCGTTGCCACTTCTCCCGGAACCGTTTCAAGCTCTCCTTTTTCCGACAATACTTTCACCACCAGGGCGGTAGAGGAAAGCGCTGTGGCCACCGCAATAAAAGCCGCGGCCACCACAGGCATACCAAACCCGATAAAAAGAATAAGGAACACGAATGTACAAACGATAATCTGCAGGATCGCCGCCCAAACAATACTCCCCAACACACGCCGAAGCCGATGAAATGAAAACTCAACACCGAGCGTAAAAAGAAGAAGCGTCACCCCAATATCCCCGATGATGCGTAAAAACGTGCGATCCGCAAGCATACTCCCCACGTTGCCAAATACAATACCTGCCCCAATGTAACCCACGATCGTTGGCAATTTGAGCTGTTTGGCAAGCAGCCCTCCGGCCATCGCCGCACCGAAAACAAGAACCAATGTGCTGATGAGAGAAAAGCTATGGAAGTCCATGGATCTCACTCATATCATCCGGTATCGGAGCTTCAAATGCAAGAAGTTCGCCGGTTACAGGATGAGTAAATGTTATCTTTTGCGCATGTAACATCACCCTGGGCGCCCATGTGCGATCGCGCCGAGCGGTCTTTCTCCCCGCATACAGATAATCTCCGACAATGGGATGGTTGATGTACTTCAGGTGCACGCGGATCTGGTGGGTCCTACCCGTCTCCGGATACAGCTGGACAAGACTCAACTCTTCTTTGGAAATTGGAAATTGGAAATTGGAAATTCGCGCGTAGCGCGTCACCGCTTCTTTCCCACCGGGTACTATGCCAAACCGCTCGCGGTTCCACGGAAGTCTGCCAACCGGCGCCCGAATTTCACCTTCTTCCGGCACAACAACACCGTGGACAATCGCAAGATATGTTTTTTTTACGAGTCGCTCTTTAAATTGCCTCTGGAGCTCGCGGAATGCTAGGAGGGTCTTTGCAATAAGTAAGAGGCCCGATGTTTCTTTGTCGATACGATGCACAATCCCCGCCCGATCTCTGAAATCTTTGTCTTCAATTGAAAATTGAGAATTGGAAATTGGAAATTTGCTCTCTATCCAGTCCTGTACGGTTTCGCCTTTTACGCTTTCGGCGCGATTTACCACGATACCCGGGGGTTTATTGATTACTAAAACGCTTTCGTCCTCAAACAAAATGGGGATGTTCACTTTTTATTTTTTTCGCAATGCAAACACAAGGTTGCCGTCGGAAGAATGGCCAAGCGGTCGGTATCGATCATTTGTTTACATGATATGCAATACCCATACGTGCCATCGGAAACTCTAGCCTGCGCGGATTCAATTTCTTTTAACTGATCGGTCAGTTGCGTTACCAAAGCCGCAAACCGATCGTGGCTGGATTCTTCACTTGCCTCTGCATCAGATGCGGCATTGTCGTTAAGCCGTTCCGGGTCCGAAAACGGATCCTGCAATCGCAACTCCGCAATCCGGGCGCTCACGCGTTTTTTTTCTTCTTCAAGATGATGTTGGATGCTCTCCAGAACGTCTTTTGGGAAACTTTGCATAAATACCTCGCAGTACTTGTCCTGCGCCTCGTCGTACGCTTCCGGCAACCGGGCGCATCGCCTCTCGTCCGCCGCCACGCACATAAAACGCGCCCAATGCTTCGGCAAATAAAAATACCTGCACCCACTGATTGGCGCGTAATGTCAAGTATACACCACTCTCTTTCAAAAATTCAAGCACAAACATGACTGGCGCAAATACCATGAAAAACCAAATGCCGATAATCCCGTACGGCCATTTGTGGGCAGCCGCCCGCCGGGAAAAAATCATAAGGAGTACAAGAATACATGCAAGTCCAAGCATCTCGTAGGCTTGTATCGGGTGTCGGCGTCCCACATGCCCTACATAGGATATTGCCCAGGGTATATCGGCGGGAATACCAACCTCTGACCCGTCCAGAAGCGATCCTACTTTGCCGATAAGTACCGCCGCCGGAAACGCCCAACCAAACCCATCCAGTACATGCCCCAGTCGCACTTTATATGCCCGGCTCATGGGAACCAGCATCCCCAATCCTGCCAGAAGCCCCCCGTAAAGCGATAATCCCGGTTGCACCCAAAGAGCCGCAACCGCCAAAAGATCCCCGCCAAATAATTCAGGATGTAACGCCGCAAATCCGATACGTGCCCCGGCAAGGGCGGCAAGCGTCCCGTAAAACGTAAGGTCAAATATCCGATCTTCGGCAACCGCCTGACTTCGCAGGTGCCGCCAAAACACAAACGAGAACACAAGCCACCCCAGGATAAGGAATACGCTGAAGCTATAGATATGTACAGGACCGATGGAAAATAAAACCGGAAACATTGTTTTTATTGTACCATTAAATTATTCATTGGTCGGATTGGCTTATTGGTCGGATTGATTCATTCTATTGTACCGTATCCTATACACCCCGTATGCACAAATAATCGCACCTAAAAGAAATATTACCTTGCCGATCCCAATGACATCTGCAAGTAACCCGCCAAGTACTACCGGCAACAGGCCAACCCCGCCTACGGCTGCAGCTAATATGCCATACACACGACTGCGCATCGGCCCTTGGGATTCTTTCTGCAACATGCTGTTTGCCGGCACATCCAAAAAACTATTGGCAACCCCCAACAAAAAAAATAACACGACGGCAACCGGCAATACCCACGGCATACCTTTTAGCCATACCATGGCCGAAACGGCAATCAGGATCACTCCCGCGCTCACTATTCCTATTTGGATAAGCCGCCCAGGTTTTATGCGGTGTCCTGTGTTCCCCACCCAAAGAGCCCCGACGATAATTCCCGCGACCACCGGCCCGATTATGACGACCGATGCGTCACGCACGTCAATCGTCAACATCCGATCGGCAAAACCCGGCCCCAGCGTTCCCAGAATCGCAAGCATGATTTGCGTGCCCGTCAAAAGCAGTAGACTATCCGACAACGGCCGTGACTGCATCACGGATTCAATGCCCGCACGAAGCTCGCTGTGCACTCGGCGGATCATATTGCCCACGTCTGCCGAAAATGCCCGGGCTATCCCGTATCCCTTTTGTTCGTCGGCAGGTACGCGCACCACAAACCAAGATGCCAAAACGAACAACCCGCTTAAAAAAAGTAGTGAAAATGCAGGCCCAAATATTCGAAGGAGCGGCCCGGAAAGCACAAACCCAAACGCCATACTGCTGTAATAGGTAAATGAAAACAAACTATTGGCACTCAGAAGCTCGTTACCGGGCACTAATTTGGGAATAGACGGCCCTTCCGCCGGAATATATAACTGATTTATCACGGCATTAACAAACACAAACACATACATAACCCATAAATGGCGCGCAAACAAAAAAAGAAATACCACCAAAAGCGCACGGGACAAATCGCAAACCACAAGCACCGTCCGCTTGTCCAAATGCTCGACGACAACGCCGGCTACCATGCCAAACACCACCGCCGGCAGTCCATATGCCAAAAACAATCCCGATACCGCGGTATTACTGCCCGTCCGCTGATACACAAGAAGCGCCAACAGAAACAAAAGCATGTTGCTTGCCAGTTGTGAAGCAATTTGTCCGAACCACAGGTAGCGAAACCCTTTATGGGCCAACACCCGAACGGTGGCAAATGGTGATATTTCTTGCATGTAGAATGTTTATTCCTGTACAATACGTAAATGACAGCAACCGCACATGCCCTAGTCGCCGGTGCCATCGCCTCAAAAATTCCCGATCCCCTTGCAGCTGCGGCTCTTGCCCTTGCGTCTCATTTTATCATGGACAGCGTCCCCCATTGGGACTTCGGCACCAATTGGCGAAATCGGCCCAAATCTATAACGGGAATTCTGGCAATTGCTGAAACCGTCATTGGCATGAGCGTAGCATATCTCGTGTTCGGAGGGAAGGTTGAACTGGGATTGTTACTCATAACGGTTGTTGCGTCTCTCATCCCCGACTGGCTGGAAACGCCGTGGTATATCTTTTTTGCCAACAAAAACAAAAAGGAGCCCACAAAAAACGCAGGATTTTTGGAAAAACTCTGCTTCAATATCTATAAAACAGAAAATGTCTTCCACACCAAAGCATCATTTCCGTTTGGAGTTATCACTCAGGTAGCAACCGTAGCGTTTTTCCTACTCCTCCTGCGGTAATAGCGCAATTCATTGCGCATTAAGCCAACAGAGCATCATCCGCACGCCCACACCTGTGGCGCCGCGAGGCTCAAGCGGAGTATCTTTTTCCGCCCAGGCGGGGCCGGCTATATCCAAGTGTGCCCAGGGAATGTTATCCGGCACGAATTCCTGTAAAAACAACGCGCCGTTGATGGCTCCGCCATACCGTTTGCCGGAAATGTTTTTAATGTCGGCTACCGAACTTTTCAAAAGCTCTTTGTACTCTTTTGCTAAAGGTAGCTCCCAAATTTTTTCTCCGGATTGTTCTGCTGCTTCCTTCAGCGATTGGGCCAGTTTCGCGTCGTTGGCAAAAAGCCCGCTAATTTCCTCACCCAATGCCACCATACACGCACCGGTAAGTGTTGCCAGATCCACCATTACATCGGGCTTTACCTTTTCCACCGCATAAGAAAGTCCGTCTGCCAATACCACGCGGCCCTCTGCATCGGTATTAAGGATTTCGATCGTCTTACCGTTCATCGCCGTCACTACATCCCCGGGCTTGATTGCGCCACCCGACGGCATATTTTCGGTCGCGCAAATGAGCCCTACCACGTTCACCTTCGGCTTCAGGACCGTCAATGCCTGGAAAATTCCCAAAATCGCCGCCGCGCCTGCCATATCGATTTTCATGGTCTCCATGCCTTCGCTGGATTTGAGCGACAGCCCGCCGCTGTCAAACGTAATTCCCTTGCCCACCAAGGCCACCGTTTTTCGTCCGCCTCCGGCATAGGAAAGTTTGATAAATTTCGGCTCCTCGTCGCTGCCTCGCGCGATACCAAGAATTCCGCCCATGCCCAACTTTTCCATATCTGACTTGTCCAAAACTTCGCACGAAACGAGCGCGCTTGCTTTGGCGATACCTAGTGCCTGACGGCTTAAATATGTGGGCGTCGTCAGCGACGGCGGTTCGTTCACTAAATCACGGGCAAAACAAACCGCTTGCGCCACGGTTTCTCCCGTAGTTAAACCCTGCGCTACCGCGTCCAGCTTGCCTGCGGCGATCAGCACATAAACTTCCTCGATGGTGTTATCCTTCTTTTCTCGTGCCTTACTCTTGTGACGGTTAAAAACGTAGGTGCCGAGGGTCATTCCCTCCACGAGTCCTTGAGCCACCGATTGAATATTTAGTGTATCCAATATTTCCTGGGAAAGTGCTACGGCAACACGCTTCAGTGATGCGGCTTTCGCTTTCCTTGCGACGGTAGCCGTGATCATCTGCCAGTCGTGCATGGTTAAGTCTTTAAGGTTACCAAGGCCCAACAGCAGCACCCGTTTGGCTGCAATCCTGTCCTGCGTGTGGATAAGCATGCTGTTACCTTGCTTTGCTTCAAACCCTTCGGCTGTGGCTACTTCGGCAAGCATACCCGCAAGCGCGCCGTCCGCTTTTTTAGCCTCGTCCGACAGCACAAAACCGCCGCCATCGATCCTCCCGGCTTTCGCGAAGACGACCACCATATCGGCTTCAACTTTTACTATATCCGTCGGTTTAGCAAAAAATTTCATAACTCCTCCTCAATAATCTTTCAAGTCCACTACCTTTACTCCGGCAAGTTTTTTCTGATGTTTTGGATTGGCAGTTACCAGTATAGCTTTCATTCTTTCTGCAAGCGCAAGAAATATTGCATCATAAAAAGTGATCTTAAACATCTCGGCAATATCCAGCGCTCTTCTTCCGTCTTTTTCTTGCATTTCTATAAACTTGATCGGCACGAGACCGAAATTGTCCCAATTGACCTGTTTTTCAGTTATCGTCATGTTCCGAAATCGGATGACATTCCCCACCTCATATTTCGATAAAACGGGAGCAAGCAAATCTATAGCACCCTCTCTCGTCTCGTGGAGCAATTGATCTGCCTGACGCAAATATTCTTCTCCCTCGGAAAAAAGAAACTTCACAATCACCGACGAATCCAAAATAATTTTTTGCTTCGCCACATCAATGCCTTTCTCTATCTCCAATCACAAATCGGGACGCAGGAACATCGTTCCCCTTGCTCTTAAAACTCCGACTCAATCTGATCATCATCCAAAGCTTATCCCAGTCGATCTTTTTGCTTCTCCCCGCGGGTTTTATCTTTACCCCTTCTTCGTCGGCTTCTATTTCCACAACCGATCCTTCCCGAAGCCAGTACGCGCCTTCCCGTACTTTGTCGGGAATGGTCAACTGTCCTCGTTGCCGTATCACTGCTGTGTAGGTCATATAATCAGAATATCAGAAAATCAGAATTTGTCAAGATAACACGGTATTCACTGTACACACCTGGTGTGGGTTAGCTAGACACCTAAGGACAGTGTGCCGCGAGTCGGAGTCGAACCGACATGAGCTTTTAGGCTCACAGCTTTTTGACCCGCCTGCCAAACGCTTGTGCCAGAGGTGGGAGTCGAACCCACACGGTCCGTTAAGACCATTAGTTTTTGAGACTAACCTGTATACCAATTTCAGCACTCTGGCATTGCGGGCAGGGACCTGCGTGTCTGCCAATTCCACCATCGCGGCGCTTAAGCTATTATATCACGCCTGCCCCGATCCAAGTCGAAGGGACTAGCTGGCCGTTTCGCCACGTTTGCGCTCCACACTATAAAACCGTATCCGGTCGCCGCGGAACATAAGATCTATTTCTGCCAAGGGGCCATTGCGGTGTTTGGCAACCCTCAATTTGGTTGCAATTTGCTCGCCCCATGTGCTCTGGTCCCCTTCTTCGCGATACAAAAACATAACGACATCCGCATCCTGCTCTATACTTCCAGATTCACGCAAATCCGACAATTCCGGTACCCTGGTACCTCTCGCTTCCACGGCCCTGGATAGCTGCGAGCACGCCAGCACCGGCACCCGGAGCTCACGGGCGATATTTTTTAAATTCTGGGAAATGATGGAAACTTCCTGCACGCGGTTGTCATAGTGCCTGCCGCTATCGGCAAGCTGCAAATAGTCCACGATAATAAGTTTTACCCCCTGTTCCACCTGAAGACGCCGCGCTTTCGTGCGCATCTCGATGATCGATATGCCCGGTGTGTCATCGATAAAAAGCGGCGCTTCAGCGAGCTCCCCCATGGCCTCAGAAAGACGTGTAAAGTCATCGTCTGACAGTTTGCCGGTTTTAAGCCGCCACGCGTCGATATCGGCTTGAGACACAAGTAACCGGTCGACCAGTTCTTCTTTGCTCATTTCCAGCGAAAAGATGCCGACCGGTATTTTTTCTTTCACCGCCACGTGCTGGGCGATATTGAGAACCATCGCCGTTTTCCCGGTACCGGGACGGGCCGCCAGAATAATGAGGTTAGCATCCTGCATGCCCGCAAGCTTATTATCCATATCGATAAATCCGGTGGGCACCCCGCGCAAGCCTCCGGCCCGCTTATGCAGCTCGTCGAGTCGGTCAAACGACGCGGCAAGCGCATCTTTGATCGGGATAAAATCCCGCCGCATCGACTGTTGTGATATGGCAAAAATTTCCTGTTCTGCACGGTTTACTATCTCCTGGGCACTGCCTTCTTCACGGAAAGCAAACTCCGTTATTTTGGCCGCCGCTTCCACCAACTGGCGCTTCGTAAAGTTTTCCTGGATGATGCGCCCGTATCGCTCGGCGTGGGCGCTCGTGGGCACCACGTTCAAAAGTTCCGAAACGTACGATGCGCCACCTGCATTTTTTAGGTTACCGTCTTTTTTCAGCTGCGCGGTTACGGTAACCACATCAATGGGCTCATGAGATTCGTACAGCCCCACCATGGCGGCAAAAATAAATGCATGGCTGTCTTTGTAAAACTGTTCAGGCCGCAAAAATTCCGCCACATCCACCATTGCGTCTTTATCAATGAGGATCGCGCCTAATACCGATTGCTCGGCAACTTCATCATGCGGAGGCACTTTGGGATCCATTATTCAAACACTACAACCTGCATCTCTTCGGGAATTTTGTCCTTCGTAAGGGCAAGCTTGGAAACCGCTGTAAGTCCTTCTTTTCCGATTTCTTTTAAGAATGCCGCAACTGGCGCAAGCTCTCCAAATGCTTTTTGGTTTAGCTCCGGCCGGCCGTAGTGCATGGGGACGACAATCGATGGCTCCACTTCGTGAATGATCGCCACCGCCTTCGTCGCATCGATCGTATAGACGCCGCCCACAGGGATGAAAAGCACATCCACGCCATCCAGGTTATCTACCTGGGCACTCGTCAGCGTATCACCAATATCACCCAAATGCACGATCGCCACTCCATCCAATTCTATGCGGTACATCGTATTTTTGCCGCGCACTTCCCCTTTCGCATCATCGTGAAACACCGATACTCCCACGATGCCTACGCTTTTTATTTCATATTCTCCAGGACCATGCACTACATACGGCGCGCCTTCCAGTTGCGAAATGGCATTATGATCCTGATGATCGTGGGAAACCGTCACAATATCCGCCTCTATATGCTTGGGAAATTTCAATCCCACCATAGCGGGG
>Ga0209210_1002414_pt1 | contig 13672 bp, 16 predicted proteins | sample RifGroA1_FD_183991 | JGI IMG/M metagenome (GOLD analysis project Ga0209210, IMG submission 183991) | Contaminated groundwater microbial communities from Rifle, Colorado, USA - Rifle Groundwater A1 (SPAdes) (version 2) | ecosystem: Environmental > Aquatic > Deep subsurface > Groundwater >...
CCTGTTGTCGGGAAAGCCCCGCAGCAATTGTCACCATTTCAATTTTGCCTTTTTCAAAATCCTCTAAAGTTCCGCCTTTTTTAATTACCTGAAATTTCATTTTTCTTTTTGATAGTACATTAATTTTTGATTCGAGTCATCTTACCCGTTTGACAGCACAAGATTTTGAGTTAATTACAAAGGCGAGGAGAGACCTCGTTTGGGGCTCAATATCCGATCCCCCGATAAATTTGCAGCCGACTTTCGAAAGTGCCAAGCACTAATTTGGTCAAAGATATTGTGATTAATATTGAAATGACAGTTAAAACCAGCGCAATAACGCCAATTTTTTTTGATTTTGAATCCGCTTGCCTTAAATATTTTATTGCCGGAAAAAGGCCAAAAGGCGGCAGAAAAAAGGAAAGTAGATAAACACCTATTTGTTTTTGGATTCCGGTTGAGAGGTCACTACGTTTCAGTTTTTTGCCGCAAGCCGGGCAAAAAATGTCGATAGGCAAAATAGGATTATTGCAATGTGGGCAAGTTGTTTGGATATTTGTTTCCATATTTCCATTTTACACGCAAATAAACTTCTTCTGCTTTAGTTTCCGCTCGTGAGCGTAAATCGAAGATCAAATTAAGTACGGGTTAGCAATATTTGCATCAATATTGTATAATTTTTGTATGGCTACAGTTAATATATCATTACCGGAAAAATTAAAAGATGAAGCGCAAATTTTAATTAAAGGCGGATTTTATTCTTCTTTTAGTGATCTTGTGAGAGATTCTATACGCCAATTAGTATACAAGGGCAAATACGATCTTTGGGCACAGGAAGCAAAAAACGACTTAAAATCCTGCAAAGCGAAAATTTTGAGATCGCCGCGGGAAATTGAAGACTACATGAAGTCTTTATGAGCAGTTATGATGTAGTTTTATCAAAAGCCTTTCAAAGACAACTTAAAAAACTCATAAAGAAAAATCCCAACTTGCGCCAGAAAGTTGCAAAGGTTTTAAAGTTATTTGCACAAGAGATTGCAAATTCTTCGCTCAAGCTTCATAAATTAGAAGGACATAACAACTGGACAGTTTCGGTGACAGGAGATATAGACAAGAGGATATTGAGAAGATTGTAAAAATTTGAAAAGTTTTAGATTATGAAGAAACAAAAAAGACAAAAAATATTTGCTTTTATAGACAGTCAAAATTTAAATTTAGGCACGAGCAAAGATATACGTAAAGGTAAGAAAATAATTTACAGAGGCTGGAAGTTAGATTATAAAAAGTTCAGGCGATATTTATTTGACAAATTCCGCGTCACGAAAGCCTTTTTATTTATTGGTTACATCAAACAAAATGAAAAGTTATATCGTAGGCTAAAATTATTTGGCTACGACCTTATTTTTAAGCCAACCGTTAAAGACAATCAGGGTAAACCCAAGGGTAATGTTGATGCAGAAATAGTTCTTCATGCCGCAGCCATCCAATTCCCAAATTACCACAAGGCAGTCATTGTTTCAGGAGACGGTGATTTTTATTGCCTACACGAATACTTGCAAAGAAATAAAAAGTTACTGCGAATAATTATTCCAAACAGAAAGTCAGAGTCTTCTTTACTTAATCGGTTTCAACAGTATAAGGTATTTTTAATAAGGGACAAGGATAAGCTTGAAAGAAAGTAAGAAAAACGGGAGGCGTAGCAATGTGACACTTAGTCACATGGTCGTTTCTCCCTAGTGATTAACGAAATTATATAAAAGACTTTAGATATAGTCAACAGGAAACTAAAAGCAATTATAATTAGCCTGCTTAACAGGCAATGGCGAGTTTGGTCGAAGACAGTGAGCCTTGTCGAACTGCCGAAGATGGTGAGCTTTGTCGAACTACCGAATCCATCAGAAAGCGTGGTGACAGGTCTTATTAAAAAATTGCTCCTTTTCTTATCTCCCTCGACTTTTTTGTAAAAAAGAGCGAAAATTAAGCCCTATTGATCCCATAGACATTTCTTCTTCAAAGTCAAAAATGCTTGTGCTGGGCGAGCCGAAGCGCTAAAATAAACGAACTAATAAAAATGAAAATTAACGAAAAAGTCGATAATTTGATCAGTCAAATTGATTCAAAGAAATCAATTACTCGTGACATGAAACCTGTCGTGGTTGTTGGGAAAATTACTGAAGAGGCTCAACTAATATATCCATCTGACAAAGATAAAGAGTTTCTTCAGATTGTGCAAGAAACTTATATAAAACTCTTAATTAATAACGGACATGATCCGATTAAAGCTAGGCAGAGTTGGGTTGTTGCTAGCGGAGGAAATTTTGAGGGTTACTTAAGAAATCATATAAATCAAATACTAAACCAAGATGGCGTTATTGCGATTAAAGGTGATTCTTTAAAACGTTTAACTAAAAAATCTAAAAAGATAGCAGAACTTATAAAGTTTCTCACATTACCTGCGAAAAGGAGATGTACACAAACGAGTGTAGATGTCTGGCCCGATAATGATATTCTAATCTTGGCAAAGACGAATGAAAATGGCTGGAGAGTCCTGGCTTCTATAAGTGCAAAAACTAGTAGTCACAGTAGGAATACCAGCGTTTTGTTTTGGTCTATCGCCGTAAGGAGTTTAGGAATTAAATATTTCCTCGCAACTCAAGATAGAGATAACCAGTTTATTAAAGAATGCATGTCAGATAAGGTTAAACAAGAGAGGAGATTATTTGAGGCATATTGTGACAGAGTATTTACGTCAAATCCGCGCGCAAAATACTGCTCTCAAGTTAAATCCTTAATTATAAACGACGATGGTACTTCCGAGTTAACTAATGAACTGTTAGGTCTTAAAAAAAGAGAGCTTCCTAACACAAAGGGGTATACTGTTTCTGCTAACGAACTAGAGAAATATTAGAAAGTTCCAGCTGATGACTTTTTTTCATTAGCTAATCTTTTAAGAGCTACATTATTATATTCCTCTGATATGTCTATATGGATAAAATGACGATTTGTTTTATGCGCTACCGCAGCTACAGTTCCCGTTCCCCCAAACATATCTAAAACAGTATTGTCTCTATACGAATAGAATTTAATAAGACGATAGATAAGTTCCTCAGGAAATGGTGCCGGATGTCCATTCCTTTTTGTCTCAGGAGATATTTTCCAGAAGCCATCTGAAAAGTTCATAAATTCTTCTTTTGTGATATCAGAATTTCTTTGGATCCCATCTAGTCTGTCTTTTTCTTTTGAAAAAACTAAAACATATTCCCAAGAGGGTACTATATGTGGGTTTGCAGGACTTCTGAAACTTCCCCATGCTGTGCGTTTAAGCATTGTTTGTTTATACCAAAGTATTTCTGTTCTGAACTTCATCCCAAGTCTTCTTAGCTGGGAAATAAAGTCATGATGAATTGGAACAAAATCTTTTATCCCCGTTGGAGCGATATTCACTGCGAACCTACCTCCTGGAACAAGGACTCTTTTTGTTTCTCTCCAGACTTTTTCTAGCCAATCCAAGTACTCTTGATAATTCATTCTGTCGTTATGATTATCATAATCTTTACCTACATTGTATGGTGGTGACGTTATTGCAAGATGGACGCTATTTTCAGCGATTTGGGTCATCACGTCTAGAACGTCGCCAGTAATTATTCGATCAAATTCAAATTTGACCCTTTTTGATTTTTGTTGCCCGGTAATAATACTAGATCGAACTTTCGTTCTGTCTTCATAATTTGGTAAGATACCAATCACTTTTCCCTGAATAGTTAAACTTTTTGTAAAAATAGGTTTCATACTTGAGTTTGCCGGTTGAAGTCTAAAGCCATTCTTCTCCCTATAAATTTTCTTAAGAGTAGCCTCATTACCGTTTATCAGTGCAACCACTTTCTGTCCATTTTCAGCTGTTTCTTGACGTCTTATTATTACTGTATCTCCGTCATTTATTCCTTCTTCAATCATGCTATTTCCTTTGACTCTTAATGCATAGTGAAGACCAGTTTTTGACAACATTGTTTTTGGTACACTTATCGGTTCGGGGTTTGAGATCGCCTGAATGGGTTCCCCAGCAGCTATGTAACCAAATAATGGAATCTCCTCGTAGGATTGTTCAACAGGGGCAATTGATCGAGATTTATTTTCTTCTTTATTCAAGTAGCCCTTTACTCTCAAGGCTTCAATATATTGGTAGACAGTTGATACAGAATTCAGTCTAAAATGTTTTGCGATCTCCTTTAGTGTAGGTGCGTATTCCTTAGCCGAGAGGAATTTTGTAATAAAGTCCAGCACAGCTTTTTGCTTAGGAGTAAGAGTATTGACTTCCATTTTGAACAGTAATTATACTATACGAAAATCTTACGAAAATTGTCAATAGTTAATTATAAATAAACTTTATTCAGAAGGTGAAAAACCGATTCTGTTTTAGTGACTATTAACCATTCTCAAATTTTATAACTACTATGCTTAATGTAAAAACCCGAGTCAATAATAGTAGTCATTCATGCTAAAATAATGCTCATGACTGCTGACGAATATATAAATAAAATTAATCAAGTAGCAGATTTTAATGAAATAATAAAAATAAGGACAGAATTTAAAGAAAAATTTCCTGAAGAATTTGAAAAATACATGATCGAAATCCCAACCCAAAAACAGAGACCCCCGTTATGTTATGGATGTGAGCACTTTGTTAAAGGTGGGGATTGTGAATTGAACCTATGGCCAATCGGTAATAAATTCCTTGATGTTATTAACTACACTTGCCCCTCATTTGAAAAGAAGTAAAATCTGAATTTTTCAAAGCCTTTCAAGCGAAATTATAATTTACAAAAATAAACAATTACAAAATTTCAATGGGTGCATCACGAAAAAAGAAAAAAGACGAAACATTTTTAAATTTTCTTCTACATTTAATCTACCCCAAATGCCGTCACAAGGAAGTGGGATTAACGGGCATTTGTGCAAAATGCGGGCTTCACTGGACGAATTGGTAATAAGAATATCCAGTCAAATTGACCAGCTAGTCTATGGTTCGGTTTACACACCACAAGTAGTCCGATTTACTCCCTCCAAAGTCCCGCCAGAGGACGGGTAAACGGGCAGGCACCACAGGTACTTCGATGATTCTCAGCACAAGTAAACCCTACGGTCTGCAATTATGGGAGGGAAAAGTAGAATCTAAAAAAAATTCAATTTGATTACGAAAGAAGGACGCCCCCGTCAACCACAACTTGTGTTCCGGTCATATAAGAGGCCATATCAGAAGCCAAAAACAGGGCAACCTTGCCGATGTCATCCGGTTCACCCATCCTATGCATGGGAATCTTGGCAAGGAAAACCTCAAGCATCTTTTTCATATCGACTGCAGTATCCATGCCTTTCTGCAGTTTCGCGACTCCCGGTGTCGCTATTCCTCCCGGAGCAATGGCGTTAACCCAGATTTTGTACGGCGCAAGCTCCAGCGCCACGTTTTTCGTAAAACCCCAGACACCGTGCTTTGAAGCATCGTAATGGGCAAGCCCGGTCACGAAAAAGCAGAATTTGTAGATAGTGAACTAGGGAGAATTCCGAAAGGCTGGGAAGTAAACAATCTCAGGCAGATTTTAACACTGAAACATGGATTTGCATTTAAGAGTGAGCAATTTACTGCGAATAAAACGAAAAATGTCGTTGTTAGAATGGGTAACTTCCAGGAGACTGGAGGTCTTCAATTCTCAGATAATACATTTTATTTAACTAACGTAGATGGGTATGATAAGTACATTTTAAAACTAGGAGATATGGTAATGATTTTCTCTGATATAACAAGAGAGGGTAGATTGATTGGTAATGTGGGATTAATACCAGATGATGCAAATATATACGTCTTGAATCAAAGAGTAGCAAAGATTGAACACAATAAAATCTATAAATACTTCTTACTGACTCTTTTTAATTCTAAAGCATTTCATCAACATTGTTTGGCACGAGCTGATAGTGCAACAGTTCTTAACCTAAAGAACGAGCATATTTATGAATATAAAATAGCACTTCCTGATAAGGACGCACTTGGTGATTTTAATAAAGTGATCGAACCAATTGTAAAAAAAATAGAATCTGTAAAGAGTGAAAATCAAAAATTAGCAGCGCTTCGTGATTTGCTTTTGCCAAAATTAATGAACGGAGAAATAAGGGTATGAGCTACCCATTGATAGTTGTTGGTGCTGGTGCGTCTTTCGACTATTTAAACCAAAACAATCTTCCATCAAGTTTCATACACGCTAATCAGGCAAAATGGCGATCTCCACTTATGAACCAATTATTTGACAACACAAGATTTGATGATGTGATTAATAGGCACGGCGGTGTAAAATCTTTAGCCTCAGAAATTGTAGGAAGATTAGGCTACAGCATCGACGAAGATGTTAGTAAAGTACATGTACAAAATTTAGAGGCGATCTTAATGGATTTAAAGGAAAATAAAGCAAAGCAAAATACTAGATTCCAGGGTCAATTAATATCCTTGATCTATTATCTTGCTGACTTATTTTACGAAATATCAAATAATTATTATCACCCTATAAATAACTACAAACTTATACTTCAACAAATCGGGCATTACTTTCAAGGGCAGGCGTGTTTTGTCAGCTTTAATTACGACCTTATTCTAGAAAGGAGCATCGAAGAACATTTCGGAACATCTTTTAGCAAATTAGATGACTACATTACAAATACCTCGAATATAAAGGTTATCAAATTACATGGTTCGTGTAACTGGAAATATAATCCCATTATTGTGATAGGTGACAAGAAGGAGTACCCAACTGCAGAAAGTTATTTTCTCGATCATCCACAAGTAGTCTTCGATAAAAATACCCTGGGTGACATTTATCCAACCTTCAGTACTGTAGATGAGTCTCGCGAGTTTAACGTTGCGTTCAACGAGAAATTAAAAGGGTTTACTGCCACACTACCTGCTTTAGCTTTGCCACTTCAAAATAAAGATAACTTCGTTTGTCCTAAAAACCACATTGACGCACTGGAAAGTTGCCTAAAAGAAGTAAGTAAGGTCCTGATAATTGGTTGGGGGGCTGCCGACCCATTCCTGCTACAAGAATTGAACGAACATATTGGAACCGATGTCCCGATTGCAATTGTGAGTGGTTCTAGATCGAAGCAGGATGTGTTACCAAGTTTGGGGAAAAAACTTGCAAAACAAGTAACAACAATTGGGGATAAATTCAGTGATTTTGTAAACAATGGCTTACTAGAGAGATTTCTAATAAAAAATGCCAAATCTTAACGAAGATACATTAGCAGAACAACCGGTACTTGATTGGCTCAAGGAGTTGGGGTACGAATATGCCTTTGGTCCGGATATTGCGCCGGGTGGCTCTTTTATGGAACGAACAGATTATAGAGAAGTAGTTCTTGAGAGCCGGCTAAAACGGGCATTGAGAAGAATCAATCCAGATATTCCAGAGGAAAAATTAACACAGGCTGCCGATCAGCTGATCAAATATAACCACCAGGACTTAGAACTTGGGAATAAAGAAATGTTTGAGTGGCTGACACGCGGTGTGAAGGTGGAGATAAAAGATAAGCATGGAGAATTACGGGGAGATTATGTAAATGTCATTGATTTTAAAAATCCCCAAAACAACGAGTTTTTAGCAGTTAATCAATTTTCTGTGCAACATGGAAATTCTGTGCGGATTCCTGATGTAGTTGTATTTATAAACGGAATTCCCGTTGCTATTTTCGAGCTAAAAAGCCCAACTCGCGAAAACGCAACGGTTGTTGATGCTTATGCGCAAATTCACGAGACATACAAAAAAGAAATCCCCAAAATATTTTTTTATAACCAAGTTTTAGTTGTCAGCGATCTTCTGAAAGCAAAGCATGGGACAGTTTCTTCTAATTGGGATTTTTTCACCCCCTGGAAAGACATTGAAAGTGAGAACGAAAAAGGTTCTGGAAAAAGTGAGCTGGAACTTTTGACAAAAGGAATATTTCACAAAACGCGATTTCTAGATATCATTGAAAACTTTATTATCTTTGAAGCGGACGCGGAAAAAGACGCTACTAAATTTACCAAAAAAATGTGTATGTATCATCAGTATTTTGGTGTAAATCGAGCAGTAGATAAAACCTTGAAAGCTGTTGGTGGTGATAAGAAAATCGGTGTGTTTTGGCACACGCAAGGAAGCGGAAAATCGCTTTCGATGGTTTTTTATGTCAACAAGATAAAAAAACTTGAAGCATTAAATGGTCCAACATTTTTATTTTTGACAGACAGGAACGATTTGGATCAACAGTTTTACAAGACCTTTCTTAGAACTGGTTACCCGACAGCCAAGCAAGCGGAAAGTATCAGGGGGCTTGCAGACAAGCTCAAAGGTGCAGGAGCAGAAGTGCTCTTTACTACCATTCAAAAATTTGAGATGAAAGAACCTTTAAGCGCAAGAAAAAATATTATCGTTATCGCTGATGAAGCACACCGATCGCAATATGCCACACTAGCCGGAAATGTACGGGATGTACTGCCCAATGCTTCTTTTATGGGTATTACCGGAACACCAGTTGAACTCAGCAATAAAAACACCAGAATGGTTTTTGGGGATCATGTTAGCCAGTATCCTATCGACAGATCAGTCGATGATGGTACGACGGTGCCAATTTACTACGAAGGAAGACTTACGCCTTTGCATCTCTTGAATGATTACATTGATGAAGACTTTGATCAACTTGTTGCTGAGCATCCAGTTGAGATGAAAGATATGCTTAAGAAGAAATGGGCGAGACTTGAGGCGGCAGTTGGTGCCGACGACAGGCTTCATAAGATCGCCCAGGATATTGTCTACCATTTCCAAAATCGGGGAATTGAAGGTAAAGCAATGGTTGTGACGATGAGTCGAAGAATTGCAGTTAGGATGTATCAGATTATTTCAAATATGAAAGATACGCCGAAGACAGCAGTGATTATTTCCGGAAACCTTGACTATAAAGATCAGATCCAAAAAGAGCTTGATAATAAGGAGCTAGAGAAGAGATTTAAAAATCCAGAAGACCAACTAAAAATTGCTGTTGTTTGCGACATGTGGCTTACCGGATTTGACATTCCATGCCTGCACACGATGTATTTGGATAAAGCGTTGAAAGGACACACATTAATGCAAGCAATAGCTCGAGTTAACAGGCGATATAAAGACAAAGAAGGTGGATTGGTGGTTGATTACATTGGTGTTGCAGATAATTTAAAGAAGGCTCTGGCAATTTACACTTCGGATATTCAAAAACAGGCGATGGTTCCGGTTGAAGAGATTATCGAGAAAATGCTTGAAAGGTACGGGGAGGTAAAAGAGTTCTTTGTAGATATCGATTATAAAGATTGGAAAAAATTGCCAAGCGGAGAGATTGCGATACTTTTTTCAAAAGCTGTAAATATGATCCTTACTGATTCTGGAACTGGAAACTTGGATCCTGAAAAGAAAAAGAGATATCTTCAACTTTCTGGCCAACTTTACAAACTCTTTTCTCTTGCAATGCCCCATAAACAAGCAAACGAAATACGCGATAATGTTGAGTTTTTTGAAGGAGTAAGAAAAGCGATAGTCAAAAGCACAATTATTGATCCAATTTATGTCGATCCTAAGACAGAGAGCGCGATAAGAGACTTGATTACAAAGAATATAGCGGCAGAGGGTGTAATTGATATTTTTGCTCAGCGCGGCAAAGATAAACCGGATATATCAATTCTTGATGAAAAGTTTTTGAAAGATGTGAAGGATTCTCGATTTAAGAATTTGACTATTGAAGCAATTCGAAAACTACTTAATGACGAACTTCGAATGAGAATGAGAACAAACCTAGTAAGGTACCAATCGCTTTTAGAGATGCTTGAAGAAATTATCGAAGAATATGAAAACAATATTATCAGCTCTTCAAAAGTTATTGAAAGACTCATTGAACTTGCAAAAGAAATTAAAAAAGTTGAGCAAGCGGGGGTAAGCATTGGTTTAACCGAAGAAGAAATGGCATTTTATGATTCTTTGTCGCAAGGAAAGAAAGCGTTAAAAAATGGAGCGTTAAAGGAATTGGTTAAAGAACTTGTAAAAACTATAAGAAAAGATATTGCAATTGATTGGACAAATCATGAAATTATAAAGGCAAGAATTCGGGCAGATGTTCGCATGGTTTTATTAAGGCACGATGTTTCATATGATGATATGGATATTCTGCTCAATAGAGTTTACGAGCAAGCCGAACATCTTTATAAAAACTATCCGATGACTTTCGCTTAATTATTGATAATCCGAAATTGCCACTTTTCTCGAAAGTCCTGAAATCTGTTCTACCAATTAGTTTACTTGTCCGCCGAAGCTTTTAGGCCCGCAGTCCTGAGTTCATCGAAGGACGAGAACCGCAAGCTCTGCTTATGCGAAGGTAGATAAACTCTACGGCCTTCCTCCTACGCCAAGGTCATTCGACCCCGAGAGCCTCAGACTCGAAGAGCTACGGAAGGACAAGCCCTCCTTCGTTCCTCCTTTGAGACTATGGAAGGACACAGTAAAACTACCCTCCTACGCTGTAAGCTTCGGAAGGGCACAGCGGACGGGCAAGCACGCCGCCTCCCTTCCGGCGCTATCCACTCCGCTAAAAGCTTCGAGGATCAAGAAAGCTATGGCGGGGGTAAGGAAGGACGTCAAACGTCCCAGGGAAATTGAAATTGTGGAAAAAAAATTATAACAGCTGTTTAGCATTTTAAATTTAGTTTTTATTTGAAATCAATTTGATTTTATGGTATTTTTGAGCGACACTATTATCATATGATCAGAAAATTAGCAATTAATAATACCTATAATTTCGGTAGAGTAACTTTTTTAATCCTCAAAGAAAAAAAGCTATATACGGGTGTATGTTTAGAATTTGATTTAGTGGTTCAAGCACCCACCCCTGAAGAAACAAAAGAACATATTGAAGATTTAGCAAGTGCTTGGTTAAAAAATGTTATAAAAAATCGCCTGCCGGAAAAGCTTCTTAATAAATCCGCTCCTAAAAAATATTGGGCTATAGCAAAAGAAATAGAAAATAAAGTAGAAACCAAAAGGGGACAGTTAGCAATAACTAGACTTGCGCAGAAACCGGATAAACCTTCCGTATTGTATTTTAGTATCGTACAGAATTATCTTGGATATGGGGCTTTTGGTAAATAATTTCGTTAAGTGAGAAATAATGAAATTATTAAGCGATTAAAAAAGATTGGGTATAAAGAGGGAGAGAAGACACACGACACTATACAATCTGGAACTGTCCATGCAAAGGGGAAGAAAGGCATCCAGTGGGAGTAGGGAATCAACCTTCAAAAGAAAGTTATTTTAAAGGATATAAAAAGCAATTAGGGTCTCATTTACAAGATTTCGGCAAAATATAAGGCCCTCCTCCATAAAGTCTCTCAAGCCAAACCAACATCCTAATTATTCTCAAATTCCTCCTTCGGCATACTCAGGACAAGTGAGAATATTAGAATAAGCTAATTAACCAAATTATTCGCCGTTTTGGTTTAATTAATATATATGAAACCAAACATTGGAACAAAAGACAGAATAGCAAGACTTATAATCGGAGTAGTTTTAATTTCACTTGCCCTAATAAATAAAAGTACATTTATGGCTCTGGGAGGGCTTTTTAGCATGTACGAAGCGTTTTCAAGTTGGTGCGTATTTTATCAACTTTTAGGGAGAAATACCTGTCAGATTAAAAACCCAAAGAGTGCTATTAGGTGGAAAGAAACTTTGATTGTGGGGTTAAGAATCTTGTTAGTTGCGATAGTTCTTAATATTTTTGCCCGCTTTGTTGGGCTTTCTACCTGGTATGATTTTTTAAATTCACCTTCTAAAGTTTTGTCTTGGGATAATTATATTTTCTTATTTTTTGTGTACCCGTTTATTTTAGGTTTGATTGGTAAATGGAAAGGATGTTCGTTTCCCAAATGTCCAAACTAAGGTAAGATATATCTAAAGGAGGTGATTTAATATGAGCGATGATGATAAAACAAAAACAGACGAAGTCGCAGAAGAAGCAGCCGAAGAGGAAAAGGCGGATGAAAAGCCAGCAGAAGAAGCAGAAGTAGAAGAGAAAGAAGCTGAAGATAAGCCAGCAGAAGAAGCAGAGGCCCAGGAGCCAAAAGCTGACAAACCGGCAGAGGATAAAGCAGCATCAGGTGATGCAGCATCTGCAGGAGTTGACCAGCAAGGCCGTCAGCTTTACAACGTAAAGTGCAGCAATTGCGGGAAAGATACACAAGTTCCTTTTAAACCCTCAGGTGACAGGCCGGTTTACTGTCGGGACTGCTACATGCAAAAGAAAAACTCATAATTTTTAAAAATATACCAATTAAGGATATTTTTATTAAAGCCTCATATGTGGGCTCTTTTGATGTGGCTAAAATTGACACTTTTTACCTTAAAGTTCTAGAATTTCACAATGAACAATTCTCCGTATAAGCTCAGCCCTTCCGATTTCAGGTATTTATGGGAAGACTGTAAGCATTGCTTTTACCTAAAAGTGAAAAGAGGTATAAACCAACCAAGTATAGGGATCCCCGGAGTTTTTATGAAAATGAACTCTCTTTTGCAAAAGGATATTGAGGGAGTGAATTTGAAAGATATTAATGCGAATTTACCTTCGGGAGTAATCGAGACAAAGGAGGGCTACTTGAAATCCAAGCCTATACCTCCGGCCAACAATAGTTTTATAAGCGGACGTTTTGACATCATCTCAAAGCTTGACGATGGCACCTACGCCATTGTTGATTTTAAGATATCCGACCCAACAGAAGAAAAAGTTCAAAAATTCACACACCAGCTTCATGCCTATAAATTTGCGCTGGAAAATCCGCAAGAAGGGGAGAGGAAAAATGTAAGCAAAATGGGTTTGGTGATTGTTGCGCCGGAGCAAATTGGTTTTAAAAACGGGTTTGTTTATTTTAAATCTACGCCTCAATGGTTTGAAATAAAAGAAGATATGGACGGATTTTTAAATTTTATTGAGAATGTAAATGCGGTTTTGAATAGTGAACCGCCGCAGCCGACGCCCGAATGCAAATGGTGTATATATCGTACATATTTTGAACAAAAAGAGGATATTGATTCAGACGAACTCCCATTTTAATTTCAATTTGATTAGGAAAGAAGGACGCCGCCGTCAACCACAACCTGAATTCCTGTCATATGAGAAGCCATATCAGAAGCTAAGAATAGAGCAACCTTACCACTATCATCCAAAAACTTCGTATTTGAACTGATCCGCCTAAATGCTCTACTTTTGGCGGAAACTACACCCGCGCGTTGTAAATAAGCTTCACTTTGTCGCTTTGCTTTATGCAAAACAAAGCTTTACCGTTTTGCTATTGCTCCTTTCAAAATTCTTTCAGAATTTTGGGTTTATATATTCAGAATCTTAAAGTTCCCCAGCAAATTTTGCCATCTTTTGAATATTTTTCAAATAGTGGTCATATTTAATTTAAAATGTTGATATACTGAATTTAATGGCAAAGGTAATCTCTAAATTTGATTTTCCAAAACTTATTGATCAATTAAAAAAAAATTATGACATTTTCGCACCTCAATCTAAAGATGGAGAGGTAATTTTTGATAGTGTAACAGACGCTACTCGAGTTGTTTTAGACTACGAAACAACTGTTTTACCTCCAAAAATCTAT
>Ga0209210_1002415_pt1 | contig 13669 bp, 21 predicted proteins | sample RifGroA1_FD_183991 | JGI IMG/M metagenome (GOLD analysis project Ga0209210, IMG submission 183991) | Contaminated groundwater microbial communities from Rifle, Colorado, USA - Rifle Groundwater A1 (SPAdes) (version 2) | ecosystem: Environmental > Aquatic > Deep subsurface > Groundwater >...
CACCAGGGAGGAGGAAATAAGAGAATGTATCGCTTGGTTGATTTTAAACAGAATAGGCTGGACGTTCGGGCTATCGTGGAAACGCTGGAATACGATCCGTACCGCACCGCTTTTATCGCGCGCATCAAATACGAAAATGGAACGCGAAGCTATATTCTTGCTTCCCAAGGGATGGAGAAGGGGAATGAGATCATTGTTTCCGATTCGGCTCCGCTCAAGACCGGAAATCGCATGCGTTTAAAGCATATTCCGGTGGGGCATCAGGTGTATAACGTTGAGTTAACGCCCGGGAAGGGTGGGCAGCTTGCTCGCTCGGCGGGTTCTTCCGCCGAAGTTCTTGCGAATGCGAACGGATACACGGACCTGAAAATGAATTCCGGAGAGATCCGGCGCGTATTATGGGATGGGTTTGCTTCGCTCGGCCAGGTTTCGAATTCGGAGCACAATCTGGTTACTCTCGGAAAAGCCGGCCGTTCGCGGTGGCTCGGCATTCGCCCAACGGTTCGCGGTTCGGTTATGAATCCGGTGGATCATCCGTACGGCGGGGGCGAAGGGAGGACCCAGCGCGGCACCCGGAAGCCGAAGACGCTTTGGGGAAAGGTCACGGGCGGGCATAAAACGCGGAACAAGCGGAAGCGTTCGACGAAACTTATCATTAAACGAAGAACATAAGGGTTTTGTATCCCGTTAGATATTTGCCTCAATCTAATGGGATGAACAAAACCTTACCCCGTTAGATAAAAAAATGATACATAATTTCAAAACAATGCGATTTCTTGCCACATTAAGCGTCGAAACGCTTCTTCGCCCTGGTTTTGTATCTAACGGGGTGCTCACTGTTATAAGTTGCTCAAACGGCGCTTATGGCATAAGCTTGTTTTCTCAAATAACATTCGCATGAGCCGTTCATCAAAAAAGGGTCCGTTCGTTGACCCGAGACTTTTAAAGAAAATTTTGAATCGCAAGCCGGGCGACGGCGCGGCTATTAAGACGTGGTCGCGTGCTTCCGAGATCTCGCCGGAAATGGTGGGCCATAAATTTGCGGTCCACAACGGGAAGATCTTCGTGGAGTTTTCGGTTACCGAGGAAATGGTGGGCCATAGAATGGGAGAGTTTTCCCTCACAAGGAAATTCGTCCGCCACGGAGGAAAGATGCAGCGCGAGCTGGAACAGCAAAAAACGACAACGCCCGGAGCGGCTCCCGCCGCGCCCGCTAAAAAATAAACCGATCCATGGAACGGCAAGTTGTACAACTTAATTTTCTCCGCATGACGCCGCGAAAAGTGCGCGCGGTTGGGGATCTCATCAAGGGACTCCCGGTCATCGAGGCGGAAGCGCAGCTTATGGCGCAAAGCCGGCGCGCCGCGCGTCCCATTTTGAAACTTCTTCGTTCGGCGGTTGCGAGCGCAAAAGCGAACCAGCACGCGAATTCCGAAAAGCTTTATGTCCAAAATCTTCGCGTGGACCAGGGCCCGATGCTTAAGCGGTATCTTCCTCGCGCGAGAGGTTCGGCAAGTCCGATCCAGAAGAAGATGAGCCATATAACGTTGGTATTGATGGAAAATCCGAACCTTCCGCCGCCGAGATTCAAGATAGTGATCCCCAAGAAAACAAAGCTCCCGCCGGAAAAACGGCCAAAATCGGGCAAAGAGAAAACGGTCCGCGGAGAGGAAGTTCAGCCGAAAAAGAAGTCGTCGGGATTTTTCAAGAAAATGTTCAGCCGGAAAACCGGAATGGGCAGTTAAAGATAAAAAATAAAAGATCAAATATCAAAATGACATATCAAACTGCAAAATTAGGAAGTTATAGAATCCCATCCGAAGGATACCTTAATTTTGATTTTTGTTTTCCTGCCCGTCCCTGCCTCGCCGGCAGGCAGGCGGCAGGTGGGTTAAATTTTGATTTTGAGCGATAGCGAATATGGGATCCCTCACCCTTGGAAGATTTATTTTAAAACCATGACATATTCACACAGCATTACAACCCAAGCAGAAAAAAGGTCAAAAGCAATGAGGAAAGATTGCGATTGCTTCGCGATCTTCCAAGGGTGAGGGATGGGACAAAAGATCAATCCAATATCGCTTCGGATGGGCGTCACCAAGAATTGGCCGGTGCGCTGGTTTCTTAAGGGCGGCTATAGAAAATATCTCGAGGAAGACGAAGCTATCCGGAAAACGATCCACAAGAAAGTCGGGCTAGCGGGAATCTCGGTAGTGGAGATCGAGCGTACGTCGAATAACCTTCGAGTGCTTATCAAGGCGGCGCGGCCCGGATTTGTCATTGGCCGTGGCGGAAAAGGGATAGAGGAACTTACCAAGGCGATAGAGCGGGAGATCAAAAAACTTCGGAAAACGAAAACGGCTGCGTTGAGCGTGAACGTGGAAGAGCTTAAGCGCTCCGAAATATCCGCCGTGTATGTCGCTCAGCAGATCGCATGGGATCTCGAGAAGCGCCTTCCGTTCCGGCGCACCATGCGCAAATATCTTGAGCAGGTTATGCAGAATAAAGAAACGCGGGGAGCGAAGATCCTCCTTTCGGGGCGCCTGGACGGCAAAGAGATCGCGCGCCGGGAGTGGCTTCGGAAAGGGGAGCTTCCTCTCCAGACGCTCCGCGCGGACATCGACTATGGCCAGGTAACCGCCTTTACGACATATGGGACCGTGGGAATAAAAACATGGATATACAAAGGAGAAATTTTTGCCAAGAAAAATACTGCCCGCGCCAAAACCGATAAATAAACGAACATGCTTGTTCCCAAGAAGGTAAAACATAGGAAGTGGCAGAAAGGACGTTCCCTGAAGAGAACGGTGGAAACCCGCGGACTTTCCGTAAGTTACGGAACATACGGCCTGAAGTCGATGGAATCCGCGTGGCTTAATTCGCGCCAGATCGAAGCTGCGCGGAAAACGATCACTAATTTTATGAAAAGGAAGGGAAAACTTTGGATCCGCGTATTTCCCGATAAGCCGATCACCAAGCGCCCTCCGGAGGTTACCATGGGAGGCGGGAAAGGAAGCGTGGACCATTATGTCGTTCCTATCCGCCCGGGGCGCATCCTCTTCGAAGTGGACGGAGTAACGCCGGAAATCGCGCGCGAAGCCTTGAGGCTTGCCGGGTACAAACTTCCGGTCAAATCAAAAATAGTGGAGAAATAAAATTATTTCTTTATCATGAAAGTACGAGAGATCAAAGAACTTAAGACCAAGTCGCGCGAAGATCTGCGCGCGCTTTTGGGCGAATCCCGCGAGGAGCTTCATAAGGCCAAGCTTGATGTGCGTGCGGGGAAGAACAAGAACGCGAGGGTGCTCCGGGAAACAAGAAAGAAGATCGCCCGGATCCTCACATTTTTGAACGATCACAACATATCAAATCCATGAACAAAGAAAAGAAAGCAACAATTCAGCGAAAACTCACGGGAGTTGTGGTAAGCGACCGAATGGATAAGACGCGGGTCATTCTCGTGGAACGATTCAAGCGCCATCCGAAATACCGCAAGTATTATCGGGTAACGACCAAATTCAAGGCACATGATCCGAAGAACGAATATAAGATGAACGATCGCGTGGTAATTAAGGAGACAAGGCCGATATCCAAGGAGAAACGATGGATTATTATCGGCACCGCATAATATGATACAAGAACGTTCCATTCTTAAAGTCGCAGACAACTCGGGGGCAAAAATAGTCCGTTGCTTTCGCATTCTCGGCGGAACGCGGAGGAGATACGCCGGAGTGGGAGATATTGTGGTGGCGTCGGTACAAACTGCCGAACCAAGAAAAAGCGTCAAGAAAAAAGACATCGTAAAAGTATTGGTGGTCCGGACGAGAAACCCGATCACTCGGAGCGATGGTTCGCGCGTCCGGTTCGACGAGAATGCCGTTGTGCTTGTTGACGCCAAAAAAGAGCCGATCGCCACGCGCGTGTTCGGCCCGTTGCCGAGGGAGCTTAAGGCGAAGGGATTCGAAAAATTAATGACGATGGCGGAAGAAATCGTATGATCCCTCACCTTTCAAAGATCATAAAATAATGATGTATCAACTAAAAAAGATCATAGAACGAGATTTTATCAGGCAAAAAATAACCTCGCGCTTTTTAGTCGCGGCGCGACAAATCTTTGAAAGGTGAGGGATGAAGCTAAAAAAAGGAGACCAAGTAAAAATAGTCACGGGGCGCGATCGGGGCAAGATCGGGAATGTTTCCCGCGTTTTGACGGACGGGAACGCCATTGTTATCGACAACCTGAATCTTTACAAGAAACGGGTCCGGCCGAAACAACAAGGGAAAAAAGGAGAAACTATTCTTGTGGCGCGCCCGCTTTCCGCATCGAATGTGATGCTCGTATGTTTGAGCTGTAAAAAGCCGACACGGGTAGGATTTCGCTTAGAAGGCGATACAAAAATTCGCTATTGCAAAAAATGCAAAGCAGGAACGTAATTTTATGAACATTTCTCAAACAATAAAAAAAAGAGACATGGCGGTAGCCCGCGCGTTCTTGGAAAAGATCGTAATTAACGTGGGGGTAGGACGATTAAGCCAGCAGTCGAACTTTGAAGAAAAGATTTTACCGCAGATCATGCGCGACATCGCGGTTATCGCCGGCCAAGCTCCGCGCGTACGCCGTGCGAAGAAATCGATAGCCGGATTCAAGGTCCGCGAAGGGCAGATCGTGGGGGTTTGCGTTACTCTGCGAGGCCGGAGAATGGTTGATTTTTTCAATCGGTTGATTATGATTGTACTGCCCCGCGTGCGCGATTTCCGCGGCATTGATCCCAAGGTAGTGGACAATGGCGGAGTCTTGAACGTGGGCCTTCGCGAACACCTTGTATTCAATGAGATCAATCCCGAAGAATCAACTCTCATTTTCCCTTTAGAGATAAGCGTTGTCCCGTGTCGCAGGGATAGGGCCGCTGCGCTTAAGGCGTATCGGGAACTCGGAGTTCCGCTCAAGAAAGATTAAATATCAAAAATCAAACATCAAAATGACATATCAAATTGCAAAATTAGGAAGTTATAAAATTCAATCCGGAGGATGCCTTAATTTTGATTTTTGCTTTCCTGCCCGTCCCTGCCTCGCCGGCAGGCAGGCGGCAGGCGGGTCAAACTTTGATTTTGAGCGATAGCGAACATGCCAAAGACATCCGTTATTGTCCGCAGTAAAAGGAAGCCGAAGTTTTCGACGCGCGCCGTGCGGCGATGTTTCCGGTGCGGCCGGAAGGGGGGATATATGAGAACTTTCGGCACCTGCAGGATCTGTTTCCGGGAAATGGCGACTCGCGGAGAAATTCCAGGAGTAAAAAAAGCTTCATGGTAATAAACAAAATGCAAAAATCCCGCCTCCGCCTATCGGCTTCGGACGGGCAGGCAAATATCAAAATGACAGATTAAACTGCAAAATTAGAAAGTTACAGGATCCAATCCGGAGGATACCTTAATTTTGATTTTTGATGTTTAAATTTTAATTTTTCTATGTATTACGACTTGCTGGTAAAAATTAAAAATGCCGCGTCTGCGCGGAAAAAACTGATCAGGGTTCCCTATGCGAACCTCGATTTTGCGGTCGCGAAAATTTTGGCAAGCCGCGGTTATTTGAAAGACGTAAAACGGAAGGTGATCGACAAAAAAGGATTTATGGAAATTGAGCTTCTTTCCCCTCAAAGCGAAGATGCGATACGCGGAGTTAAATTTGTGAGCAAGCCGAGCTGCCGCGTGTACGTCGGATATCGCGATCTGAAGCCCGTGCGGCAGGGCCGCGGGTTGGCGGTGATCTCAACGCCAAAGGGCGTTATGACGAATAATGAGGCGCGGAAGAGCAAGCTGGGAGGAGAATATTTATTCGAGATATGGTAATCCCTCACCCTTGGAAGATTTATTTTAAAACCATGATATATTTACACAGTATTACGGCCCAAGTAGAAAAAAGGTCAAAAGCAATAAGGAAGGATTGCGATTGTTTCGCGATCTTCCAAGGGTGAGGGATGAGCCGCTTAAGCAGAAAACCTATCCAGATTCCCGAAGGAGTAACCGTTTCCGTAGACGGGCTTTTGATCTCCGTTCGGGGACCGAAAGGAGAAAAAACCCTCCCGCTCTTGCCGTTCATAACGGTTCATTCCGATTCCGGGGCGGTTACCGTTCAGTCGGAACATCATATGACGCAAGCGAATATCAACACGGGAACCATGTGGTCGCTGGTTCGGAACGCCATCCAGGGAGTTTCCTCGGGATTTTCGAAAAATCTTGAGATCATGGGCGTTGGATATCGAGCCGCGATGGAAGGGGGAACGCTCGTTTTGAGCCTCGGATTCGTGAATCCTATTCGGTTTACGCCTCCCGAGGGAGTTTCCGTGATCGTAGAGAAGAACGTTATTCGCATTTCCGGCGTGGACAAAGAAAAAGTCGGTCAGGCTGCGGCCGAGATCAGGGCGTTCAAAAAACCGGAGCCGTACAAAGGGAAAGGTATCCGTTATGAAGGAGAGATCGTCCAGAGAAAAGCTGGTAAGAAAGCCGCGACCGCCGGAGCGGGAGGATAATCCCTCACCCTTTAAAGATCACGAAATAATGATGTATCAATTAAAAAAAATCATAGGACAAGATTTTATCAGGCACACAATGACCTCGCGCTTTTTGGTCGCGGCGCGACAAATCTTTAAAGGGTGAGGGATGAAAAGCGCAAATCTTTTAAATTCCCAAAGAAAACATCGCACGCGCGCCACTCGCGCAAAGGTGTTTGGTGCTCCCGAAAGCCCACGGTTTTCTGTATTCCGGAGCAATCGATTTATTTATGCCCAATTGATCAACGACAAAACGGGTGTGACGCTCACTTCCGCTTCGAGCAGGGAATTGCCGAAAGAATCCAGAAAAAAACCGAAAACGGAACAAGCCGCTTTGGTCGGAGCGCTCATTGCGGAAAAAGCGAAAAAGCTCGGTATCGTGAGGGCGGTGTTCGACAGGCGGTGGTATAGGTATCATGGCCGGGTGAGCGCCGTTGCGGAAGGCGCCCGAAAAGCCGGGCTTGTCATTTAATTACATGAGAAGGCTTCCAAATAACATAGTAAAAGACGAATTTAAGGAAAAAGTGCTCGATCTGCGGCGAGTGACCCGTGTTGTCGCCGGGGGCAAAAGGTTCCGTTTTCGCGCAACGGTCGTCATCGGTGACGAGCGGGGACGCGTAGGAGTAGGGATAGCAAAGGGACTCGATGTCGCGGGTGCTATCGGCAAAGCGCGCTCCAAAGCGAAGAAGAATGTTTTGTCGATCGAATTGATCGATGGGCGAACTATCCCGCACGAGTCGGAGGCGAAATACAGCGCGGCGCGGGTGCTTATTAAACCGGCTCGTCCCGGGCACGGTCTTCGGGCGGGCGGTTCGGTTCGTTTTGTACTTACCCTTTTGGGGGTGAAGGACGCCACGACAAAATGTTTAGGAAGGACGAATAACAAGCTTACTAATGCCCTTGCCGCCATTGAGGCGCTTAAGGCATTGCGGTCGCGGAAATCGCACGGTAGAGTGCGCGAGGACCAAAAGCAAAGCGAATAATGCAACTTCACGAATTTAAACAAAAGAATAAGATAAGAAAAATGCGCATCGGGCGCGGAGGGAAGCGTGGCACTACTTCCGGGCGCGGCACGAAGGGGCAGAAATCGAGGTCCGGTCGTGTTATTCGTCCGGCACAGCGCGACCTTATTTTGCGCATTCCGAAGAAGCGCGGGTTTCGCAACAAGCCATTTTCGGAAAAAGCCAGAGCAGTCTCGCTCTCCGAGCTCTCTGCTATTCAAGGGCCTATCACCGCGGAGTCGATCGCGCGCGCGGGCCTTTCGCGAAGGGGACAACGCGTCAAGATCCTGGGGAATGGCACAATAACGAAGCCAGTCGAGGTTCGCGGAGTTTCGGTATCCGAAAGTGCTAAACTGAAGATAGAAAAGGCGGGAGGGAGCGTAAGGGCTTGATTGAAAAATGGAATTTTTCACTATCAAACCTTACCCCATGAGATGGCGGCTTCGCCTATCTCACGGGGTGCTCAATTTTAACTACTCGCTTCGCATCGCATAAAATTGGCATGAATCCCTCACCACTGGAGGAGCAATAAATTGGATGAATCCCTCACTCTTGTGCGATTGAATATATATAATATAAATCTTTATGAAAAAAGTTTTACATCTCGCTTTTTTGCCCAACTCTGATATGTTGTTTATTATGGTCGCGAAGCGACAAATCGCACAAGAGTGAGGGATGAATCGTTTTCTTCAAATATTCCGCGTTCCTGATCTCCGCAAAAAGATCTTTATCGTGCTGGGGATCCTTGTGGTGTTCCGGGTGTTCGCGGCGATCCCTATCCCCGGCGTAGATCTCGATCGGCTCCGTTCTTTTTTTGGATCGAACCAGTTCTTCGGTTTTTTGGATATATTCTCCGGCGGAGGGCTTTCGAATCTTTCGGTTGCGATGCTCGGTGTTGGCCCCTACATTACCGCAACCATCATCATGCAGCTCCTTACGATGATCTTCCCGAAGTTCAAGGAGCTCTATTATGAACAGGGCGCGAGGGGCCAGGCAAAATTCAACCAGTATTCCCGGCTTCTCACGGTTCCGTTGGCGGCTCTCCAGTCCTATGGGTTTCTTTCGCTTTTAATAAGCCAGGGCGCGATCTCCCGGCCGGACCCGTTCAGCCTCCTGCGGAACGTTGTTGTCATAACCGGCGGCTCGATGCTGGTACTTTGGCTGGGGGAACTTATCAGCGAGCAGAAGATAGGGAATGGCATCTCGCTTATCATTTTGGGAGGTATCGTGAGTGGTCTTCCGGCGACTTTCCAGCAGGTTGTTACTTCGTATACGCCGAGTCTCCTGCCGATGTATATTGGGTTCGTGATTGTTGCGTTGCTCGTGATAGCGGGCGTTGTGTATTTGAATGAAGGCGAACGGAAAGTTCCCATTACCTACGCGAGGCGCGTGCGGGGAATGAAGCTTTATGGCGGCTCCTCGAGCTATCTTCCTCTCAAGGTGAACCAAGCGGGGATGATCCCGCTCATTTTTGCGATCTCTGTTCTGCTCTTCCCGCAGTTCCTGGTACAGATCTCTTCTATTGTTTCTCCCTCGCTCGCGCTCCAGCTGAATGGGTTCGTTACCAAGGTTATGAATAACCAGCTTATCTACGGGCTTCTCTATTTTTTCCTCGTTTTTATTTTTACGTATTTTTATACCTCCATTACGTTCGATCCGAAGGAAATTTCCAAGAACCTTCAGCGAAGCGGAGGATTTGTTCCGGGTATCCGCCCGGGAGAGAGCACGGCGAGCTTTTTCTCCCATACCATCAAGCGCCTTACGTTTTTCGGTGCGCTCTTTTTGGGGTTGATCGCCGTGCTTCCGATAATCATTCAGAAGGTCACCGGCATTGCCGTTTTGAATATCAGCGGTACGGCGCTCCTTATCGTTGTGGCGGTGGCGCTCGAGACTATGCGGCAGATTGATTCGCAGTTGACGGTGCGCGAATACGAGGGGCTTCAGTAATCTATTTACGAAACCCGCCTTGGCTTGAGAAACACGATTTGCTTCGTTTGATTTTTTGAATACCCAAGACGGTTCCCGTCGCTGAACTCCGACCATCTTGGGTATAGTCAAAAAATCCGCACTACGCTCATGTGTTTCTTACAAGCCCCGGCTTATGGTTCCGTAAATGGATTACTTCCGCCTTTGGAATAGGGGTTATCATTATACTCGTGAAGTTCTTGCTCGCCTGCGCTTATGGTTCCGAAAAGGAACCACCTCAGCCTTTTGGAGAGCCAATATTGATTTTGTAATCGCCTGTGTTAGTATCTTTTTAGATATCACATCCCAAAACTGAATAGGAGGTAGTCGTGGCTATTTATTACGTTCGCGACATCCCAGAGGTCGTTGCCGTTGTGAAGGGGCACTTTTTGAAAGTGCCAGGACTCAAGAAGGAGCCCTACGTCAACATCCGGGTCTGCAACAATCTCATCGTCTACGTCTTTGTTGACGCGGATGCTGCAAAAGATGCGCCTCGCGACCTGGTATTCCCGCCGGACGTGGGAATCACGTACAAAGATGCGGCAACGAACCTCACGAAACTCCCGCGCCTCTGGTTGGAAGAGCGGCTGGCTGAACTCCGTTCCGAGCGGGATGTCCGTGCACTTCATCCCGACTTGCATCTTGAGTTTGTCACGTTCCTTGCACATGGCAATGGCCGTGTAACACCATTGGTTGACTAGGGCGTTCCACTTCGCGCATTCGCGACCACCTGACGCCACCATTCAATGACTGAGCAGATTCATTGCTCCCCGCCGCGTCCCCGGACGCTGGCGGGTTTTTCTTTTTTGCCCGCGCTTATGGTTCAGGGAAGAACTACTTTCGCCCTTTGGAAAAGAAACTACTTCCGCCTTTTAAAAAATGTGAAGACCGCTGGGCGAACCATGCGGTCTTGTTGCGAGCGATACTTTACTTTAGGCGATCGCTCTTAGCCTTTTGTTTGTTGGTCAGTCCGACTCCGGAATCCCCGCCGCGTGCGCGGCGGTGAGGATCCGCTTGACGCGTCCCTCGATTCCTCCCAGAAGATGGTGCCTCCCGGGGGAAATGAGGAGCCACTCCCGCTGGTCGGGCGGGCATCCCCGGCGCTGGAGCGCCTGGTCGGCAAGAGTCTCGAGCTCCCGGAAGTGCCTATCGTACTGGCACCCAGGGTTGAATACATCGTGGCTCTTGCCGTACTCCGCGGCGTGGAATTTGTGCCCACCGTCCCACGCCTCTCTCATCTTGGCCACAATCTCTGTGGCCAGGGGTCCCATCTCTCCCTCCTCGAGGGAGATCCACTCCCCGCCGGCGAGCGCGGCGGCGATAGTTCCAGCTATCCTTTTCATTTTCTTTCTCCTCCATACTCCAGCCTTACAGCCGCATCAATGACCTAGGCGTATTATAACATGTATGATATATATATGTCAATAGGTTAAAAAACCAGCAAAAGGCGTGCTAAAAATACTTTTTGCTGATACAATAAATCTATGAGAAAGATCGCTGTTATTCTCTACGGGCCGCCGGGGGGAGGAAAGGGAACCCAGGCGAACCTGCTTGCGAGCGAGCTGGGGCTTATTCACTTTGAAACGGGTAAATTTTGCGAGCAGGTGGTGCACGATCCGGCGCGCCAAAAGGATAAAGTTGTAGTGCGCGAACGAAAACTTTTTGATACCGGAATATTGATGACGCCGAGTTTTGTACTCACGGAGGTCGCCCGCGCCACGAAGGAAATTGCGCGGGCGGGCTGGGGTATCGTCTATAGCGGTTCGCCGCGGACGCTTTTTGAAGCCCATGGTCTTCTCCCCGTGCTTGAGAAGCTTTATGGGAAGAAAAACATCTTCGTGGTCGGCCTCAAGGTAGATCCCCGGGATTCCATACGGCGGAACAGCAAGCGGCTGCTCTGTTCGGTATGCCGCGCGCCGCTCCTTACCAAATACTACCCTTCTAAAAATCCGAAACACTGTCCCGTTTGCGCGGGCCCGCTCTATAAGCGGACGCTCGATAATCCGGAGACGATCAAGGTGCGTTTGCGGCAGTACGAAGAGCGGACGATTCCCATATTTGAATTTATGAAAAAACGGGGGTATCGTATCTTCCCGGTGAACGGGAAGTTTCCTCCATATAAGATCTTCAGGAGCATTTATGGTCATATTAAAAACAGAGGCCGAGGTTGAAGTGATGTGCGAAGCCGGCAGGAGGCTTGCCGGTATTCTTGATGCGCTTGTGCGCGAAGTGCGCCCGGGAGTCGCGGCGGATTTTTTTGATACTCTTGCTCGGCAGCTTATACTTGAAGCCGGCTCAAAGCCCGCTTTTTTGGGCTACAATCCGGGCGGAGCGGGGAATCCGTTCCCGGCGGCGCTTTGCGTTTCGGTAAACGATACCGTAGTACACGGCATTCCTTCGCGCTATGTTTTGCGGGAGGGCGATATTTTGAAACTCGATATAGGGCTTATCTATAAAGGGTGGTATTCCGATATGGCGGTTACCGTGGGGGTGGGTAAAATTTCTCCCGAAGCACGGCGGCTCATGCGTGCGACAGAGGAGGCGCTCGAGGCGGGTATCCGGGAAGCGGTGCTCGGGAAAACGATCGGCGACATCGGGTTTGCGATAGAGGAACACGTGCGGAAGAACCGGTTCTCGATAGTAGAGTCGCTTTCGGGGCATGGCATCGGGCGTGATCTTCACGAGGACCCGAACGTTTTTAATTTTGGGAAACGAGGAGGAGGGCAAAAGCTCAAAGAGGGGATGGTGCTCGCGATCGAGCCGATGGTCGCGATGGGCTCGGGAAAGGTGCGCGTGCTTCCCGATGACAGCTATGTAACCGCGGACGGCTCTCCGGCGGCTCATTTTGAGCGTACGATCGCGGTAACCGTGAATGGGCCGCGGATGCTTACCCAGTAGAGCAACTGCGATTGCCCCCCCTCTCGATTTTCTTATCTCTACTTATACTGAATATAGAGTATAAATCCCAAAAGGTGTCTCGAAAGCCAAAAATGATAATATCTCGGGAAGAAAATTACTATCGCAGTTGTCATACTGGGCTTACCGGACTGTAGGCTCTCGCGCTACCGGTTGTTCCGGGTTTCCTGTTGCAAATATCAAGAAAAGCGGTTAAAATTTGCTCGAGATAATAGGGCGTGGAACAGTCGCCCTGCGAAGTTCACGAACTTTTATGGATAAATACTATCTTACCAAGGAACGGCTTGGGGAGCTTGCGGAGGAACTTGAGCGGCTTAAAACCGTTCGCCGGAGAGAGGTTGCCGAGCGGCTTAAAAGTGCGAAGGAATACGGCGATCTTTCGGAGAATAACGAATATACCGAAGCCCGCGAAGAGCAAGAGCGCATCGAGAGCAGAATTTTTGAACTTGAGGATCTTTTGAAGCGGGTGGTCATAATCAAAAAGAGCGAGGGAGCCGAGCATGTAACGGTTGGTTCTACGGTTACCGTAAAGTGGGACGGGAAAGTCCGCGAGTATCAGATCGTTGGCTCGAACGAAACAAAGCCGGAGGAAGGAAAGATCTCGAACGAGTCGCCGTTGGGGAACGCGTTTTTGGGCCACAGAGCGGGGGATAGCGTTAAAATTAATACGCCCAAGGGGGAGGTGATCTACCAGATAACGAAGGTCGGCTAGCTCAGGCAATTCTCTCGGCGATACCGGGCGTTCTTTTTTACTAAAAAGCCGCCCTGCGCTCTCGCGCCGACGCGCTCCGAGAGCTATCGCCAAAAGAATTGCCTTCGCCGTTGTTGTGGGGGTGGTGGGGAAGCCTGCTCGCCTACGCTTATGGTTCTCCAAAGGAAAGCGTCGCCGTATAGTGGGCTCTTTCTTCGTTTGTTATTGATGAAAAGCCTAAAAAGCGCGATAATTATGATAATTTTATGGACGGAGCGCCGAAGATAGAAGTTCAGAAACTTATCACCAAATATGAAGTGGCCGCTAATTCCGGGCAGCTTAAAAAATACACCGAAGAGGATACAAAAAAAGACTTCATTTTACCCCTTTTTAAGATTTTGGGATGGAATGTTAATAATAGAAATGAGGTTTCTTCGGAAGAGTCCATAAAGTCCTCTGGGCGAGTTGACTATGGATTTTATTTTAACGAGAGGCCGAAGTTTTATCTTGAGGCGAAACCGCTTCGGGCAGATCTCCATAAAGAAGAA
>Ga0209210_1002417_pt1 | contig 13667 bp, 10 predicted proteins | sample RifGroA1_FD_183991 | JGI IMG/M metagenome (GOLD analysis project Ga0209210, IMG submission 183991) | Contaminated groundwater microbial communities from Rifle, Colorado, USA - Rifle Groundwater A1 (SPAdes) (version 2) | ecosystem: Environmental > Aquatic > Deep subsurface > Groundwater >...
GTAGCTACTTTTTTTTCTGTCGACCCGGTCAAAAGTTTTTGGAGCAACTTTGAGCGCATGGAGGGCTATGTGGGCTTGCTCCACATGTTCGCCTGGTTTATCGTCGCGGGCGCGATACTCTCTGCCGACAAGCTTTGGAATGCGTTCCTAAACACCTCTATAGCCGCAGCGTCGGTACAGGGCGGATGGGCGCTTATGCAAGTGATGGGCTACGCCACGATATCAAGCCAGAGCGGCGCGCGCGCCGATACCACATTTGGCAACGCAACCTACTTGGCGGTGTACCTGCTCATCAACTTCTTTTTGACGCTCTACATGCTGGCGCGTACCAAGGACTCGCACAACAAAACGACCCTGCAGACACTCTACGGTATAGCGCTGGTACTGCAGTTATCCGGCATCTTTTTTACAGAGACGCGCGGCGCAATTTTGGGCCTCGGCGTCGGCCTTGTTGTCGCGGCGGTGTACTTGCTGTTCTTCGAGCGTAGCAAAGAGTCGCGCGCCTTGCGCAACATTGCAGTAGGCGCGGCGGCATTCGTCGTTGTTTTTGCTGGAGCAATATATGCCGTGCGCGACACAGCTTTCATCAAAGAAGTTCCGGCATTCCGACGCCTCGCCTCGATATCTCTTACCGAGTCTACCGTTACATCACGCCTCAAATACATTTGGCCGATGGCGGTACAAGGCGCCATGGAGCGTCCGGTTGCTGGGTGGGGTCAAGAGAACTTTAGCTTTGTCTTCAATAAAAATTATCAGCCGGGCATGTACAATCAAGAGTCTTGGTTTGACCGCGCGCACAATCAGTTTCTCGATTGGCTCGTTGCCGGCGGCGTCCCGGCGTTTGCGCTCTACCTCGCGCTCTACGTGTTGATGATGTTGGCGATATTCCGCGCGCGCGAGCTCTCGGCGGGGGAGCGCGCGTCGCTCTTGGGGCTTTTGGCAGGCTTTGCCTTCAACAACATCTTTGTGTTCGACAACTTGGTAAGCGCAATGTATTTCTTCTTACTGCTTGCATACCTGCACTCTCTATCGAGCAGGCAGTCGCCATCGCTCACTCTCTCGCGGCCGATGGGGGATCAATCCCTTGCAATGGCGGCGCCTGTTTTGGCGGCGGTTGTCTTGCTCGGCGGATGGGCGCTCAACGCGCCTGGGCTCGCGCGCGCGGGCGTACTTGTTGACGCGATACAAACGCAGGAGGCCGGCCGCAACAGCGCCGGCGTTGTTATCGGCGTGCAAAAGGACCCTAAAAAGAATCTTGTGAGCTTTAAAGAGGCGCTTGGGCCGGCGCAGTGGCCTGGCAACCCTATAGGCATGCAGGAAACAACGGAACAACTGTTGCAGTACGCATCATCAATAGGAGGACAGTCTTCCGTAGACCCACAGACCAAGATCGATATTTTTGGAACGGCGGTAGACGCGATAAGCACTCTCTTGCTGTCGCGTCCCGGCGACGCGCGCCTCGAGCTCTTTGCGGCGACATTCCTCTCGCAATTCGGTCAGAACTCCGCCGCTTTAGAGCACCTTGCCAAAGCGCTCGAGTACTCGCCCCGCAAACAGCAGATACAAATCCAGCTTGGACTCACTCTCATACAGGCGGGCAACGCACAGGAGGGACTGGTGTACCTTAAGCAAGCATACGAAGCCGCTACCGACAACACCTCGGCGCTTGTCTTCTACGCGACAGGGCTCTACTACGCAGGGCAGTACGCCGCGGCAGACGCGCTTTTGACGGAGCGCTTCGGCTCCGCGGTAATCGACAATGCTCAGCTCATGCAAATGTACATGAACCTCAAGCTCTACGACCGCGCCATCGCGGTGTGGAAGCTGCGCGTTGCGGCGAGCCCCAGCGACGTGCAACAGCATCTTGGCCTTGCGTCTGCATACTTTGCGGCATGCAGAAACCAGGATGTGTTTGCGGAACTTAAAACTATCTCCAAACTCCAGCCCGCCGCCGCCGCCGAAATGGCACAGCTCCAAAAGCAGATAGAAAACGGCACCCTAAAGTGCGGCCAGTAGTGGGGTAGAGGTAGACAATAAAAAGTTATCCACAGGTGCAGAGAACCGTTCTCTGTAAAGTTCTATTCTATAGAGATGCAGAGAGACGCACCTTTTGTTACCGGAGAGTTTTACCATTTGTTCAACAGGGGTGCGCATAAAAACAATATTTTTTTAAACGATAAAGATTATGCTCGTTTTCAGCTACTTCTACATCTTGGAAACAACGTCGAGAACATAGTGGTTAGGAAAGTGTTAAAACAATACAAAGGAAGCCCCCTGCTTGATATTTTCGAAGAGGAAGTTCCTGATAAGGGACTGGTTGATGTGCTCGCTTATTCTTTAATGCCTAACCATTTTCATTTAGTTTTGAGACAAAAGTCTGAAAATGGCATTACTCAATTTCTAAAGAGATTTATGATAGGTTATTCGATGTATTTTAATCTTTCGAAAAAGCATAGTGGGACGGTATTCCAGGGTCCGACGAAAAGCCGCCATATTGATAACGAACCGTACTTTCTGTATATCTTTGCTTACTTGCATTTAAACCCCCTAGATTTAATTGAACCGGGGTGGAGGGAGAATGGGCTTTCGGGTAGAGCTAGTACGAAAAAATTCCTTTACGAGTATCCGTATTCAAGTTTTTTTGATTATGTAATAGATAAGCGACCCGAGAGGTCTATCTTAGCCTATGACTCTGCTCCAGATTTTCTCAAGTCGTCCAATGATTTTGCCGATTTGGTTAGGTGGTATAAGAGTGGAGAGCTTCTAAAAAAGTTATCCACAGGTGCAGAGAACCGTTCTCTGTAAGCTTGTGGGTAGGATGCGGAATATGAAGGAGTTTTTGCGCGCGGTTTGGCGGTGGATTAAATGGCCGCTTTTGGTACTTTTGGCGCTTGCGCTCGTATTTATTGTTCTTTTATTTTGGCGCATGCAGGTTTTGGCAGGAGATGAACAGACAAAAGTGGATGTTGCGCGCATCCATGCCACAAAACTTGTTTGGAATGATATCAACGGCACCCTGCCGCCCGAGCCGGACCCAACAGAAAATAACGCGACTCTGGTCGGTGTTGACTCTAACCAGAACGGCATCCGCGACGATGTCGAGCGGGCTATCTACTTAAAATATAAAGACAATAAGCGCGTGGCGATAGCGGCCTTGCAGTACGCAAAAGAACTGCAGATGGAGTTTACCGAGGTCCGAAATTCGGAGACGCTGGTGGCAGTTATACAGGAGGAGGGGAGAGGGTTTGGTTGTGTGTATGGAAATGAAAAAGTAGTAAAAGACTTGGTTTTTAATACAGAAGTACGAAAACAGTTTCGAGAAGACATACGTCGTAAATATATGGTTTCTTATACATTACTAAATGGAGAAGATTGCGATATCATTTTTTAGTTTAGCTGTTTTGTTGTTGCCAAGCACTGTTTTAGCAATGTGTACTACAAGTGGTGCAACCGTTGTATATGTAAACGGAATACTCACAAGTCGTGCAGATGCTGACGACGACTTGGCTAAGTTAAAAAAAGAGTATCAAGACAAAACACAAGATAGTCGAACAAAATTTATTGTTGGATACAACCCTTCGCATATTGCTGGAGGTGGGGATCTTTATAAATCCATTGTACAGGCGTATCAGAATGAGGAGTCTTTTGTCGCGGACACCGACCTGACCACCATTTTGCTGCAAATCCACCCGCAAGTAACAACGCAGAAGCTTATTTTGGTGGGGCACTCGCAAGGCACTTATTATACAAACGACCTGTATAAATACTTGACGGGCCACGGAGTCTCGCAAAACTCAATCGCGGTCTATAACATCGCGACCCCGGCGAGTTTTGTCGCCGGAGGCGGCCAGTATCTTACTTCTGCAACTGACAAAGTAATTAATAGAGTGCGGGAAGCTTTGAAGCACGCGCCGTCCAAAGAGTCGTTCGGCGCGGGCGCGGCTCTTGCCACTGTCCCGCAGACAATGCCAAAAGATACTTTGACCGCCAACACCTCCTTTGTTTTAAGCCCGGAAGAGCAAGCAAATGAAAATGGAGGCCATTCTTTTAGTAATGTATATCTGGAAAATGCCCCAGCCACTATTGTTTCGACCATAAGTAATGACCTTTCCGGACTCTCCGCGACAGCGGATTTTAACGGCGATTGCTTTGCCAAACCTTCTGAAGGTATTTCGTACAAAACCGGAAAGGCCGGTCTTGGTGTTATGGATTTTGTCGCGACAAATGCCGGGCCTGCGCTTGCTTTTGCACGGGACTTTGTTGCTGATGTCGGAACAAAAGTCCCCGCCAATTTTGCCGCTTCGGCCGGCGCTTTTTTTAACGCGGTCACTCCGACTCCGCGGACGACAAACTTGCCCGGTAGTTTCAATGTTGTTAGAGCGCTCTACGGGTCGAGCGCAAACGAAGCGCAGCTGCAGGAATTACTCGGCACAAGCCAAGGCGGGGCGGTTGTGCTGGCGGTTGCAAGCGGTGGCGATGTAAAGGGTGTGCAGACAGAAGAAAAGCCCGACCAAACTGCGCAGCAAGAGTCGCTCATACCTCAACCAAAAGGCGCGGCGCTTTCGTCGCCGGGGTTTGGCGGAGGCGGAGGTTCGCCTGCGGCTGTCGCGGTTGCTACGGAAGATACCGCAACCAGCACTCTCTCTGATCCTCCTCCGGATCCTCCGCCACCTCCTCCCGAGCCGGAACCTATTGTCCCAGACGGAACGCCACCAAGCGTGACCACTCTGACAATAAACGGGACAGCGCTTGCCACAACTACGCCGTTTGCGACCACGCCCGTAGCAACCACCACAACCGTTTGGAACGCAATCATTACTTTTACCGAAGACAGCGCTGTCGCGCCAACCGTAAAAGACGGCACTGAGCTTTTCTTTGATTTTACCAATGGCACGGAACAAACGGTTGGTGATTGTGGTGACAGCGACGCGAAGACTTTTTGCTTTACCTACGTTCCACCAGCCGGCATTGAGGCGGCGATATTTTGGTTCTTCCGTGTCGCCGGCGCACAAGATAGTTCCGGCGAAGTGATGGCGACGACCACTTATAGATTCATTGCAGATACCGCGGGGCCGGTACTGACGCTCGATGCATCGGCTTCCAATCAAACACTGCCTACCGTGTCGGGTACGTCGTCTTTTACATCGGCTGCCATTGCATTGTTACTGAATGCTATCCAGTATTCCTTCAGTTCTCCGGACGGTCTTTGGTCGTTTGCCGTACAGCCGGGCAGTGAGATTGCCGAGGGCGTATACCCGGTTATTGCAACGAGCACCGACCAATATAACAACCAAGTAGTTCACAACTGGACATTTATCGTTGATACGACCTATCCCGTGCTCGGCATAACCGGCGGGCCGGCAGAGGGCGACCTTGTCGCATCGACCTCTCCCGTGAGTTTTGAGTTTTCGGCGACGGACGCGACCGCGCTTGCATACACTTGCGCGCTGGACGGCGGCGGTTCCTCCACGTGCACCAACCCGTACAGTTTTTCGACGGCGCCCGGCGCGCGCTCCTTTGCGGTGACGGCGACCGACGCGGCGGGGAATGCAACCACCACGGCGAGGAGCTTCATTGTGCTACCATAGTTGCCATGCAGATAGAAGAAATGGTTTTGCTGGCTCCGCTGACTACTTTTTGTATTGGCGGGCCTGCACGCTATCTTGTTAGTGTCAAAACAGTTGAAGAGTTAAAACAGTCCCTCGACTACGCTCGGGACAAAAATCTGGCTATGCTGATTTTGGGTGGAGGGTCGAATGTTTTGGTGAGTGATGCGGGTTTTGACGGTCTGGTTATTAAAATAGAAATGACAGGAGTAGAAAAAGAGGGAGAGTTGTTGATAGCGGGCGCGGGCGAAAATTGGGACGCGCTGGTTGAGCGCGCGGTAAGAGAGGGGTTGTGGGGGATAGAAAACTTATCAGGCATCCCCGGCACCGTGGGCGCCGCGCCTGTGCAAAACATCGGCGCGTACGGCGCGGAGGTTAAAGACACTCTCGCGTGGGTCGAAGCTTTTGATACGCAAAGCGGGCAAGTTGTCCGCCTGCAAAACAGCGAGTGCGGATTTGGCTACCGCACCAGCCGGTTTAAAAAAGAGCCGGGGCGATTTGTAATTTTGCGCGCGGCGTTTGCGCTCAAACAAAATGGCGCGCCGAACACCTCGTACAAAGATTTGGCGGATACAGCAAGGTCGAACCTCGCTGAGATACGGGCAAAGGTGCTCGCGGTGCGCGCGGGCAAATTCCCTGATTTGAAAAAAGAGGGGACCGCGGGCTCGTTCTTCCTCAATCCGGTGGTATCCGCGCAAAAAGCCGCGGAATTGCTGGAAAAATATCCTAATTTGCCCAACTTTCCGGCGGAAAATGGGCGAAAAGTATCGCTGGCGTGGCTGTTAGACAATGTTTTGCATGTCAAAGGGTTGTCGGTGGGAGGAGCTCGGCTGTACGAGAAACAGCCGCTCTGCATTGCCGCATCGCGCACAGCAAGCGCCAGCGACGTTGCGGGGCTTGCCAAAAAAGTCGCGGAGCTTGTGCAAGACAAATTAAAAATTATCATCGAGCCTGAAGTAAAAATAATAAATTAAAAAGTTATCCACAGTACGCGGACATTTTTCGTTGTATATAGCTGATTTATTGCGATACTTAGAGTAGAGCATCGATGAAGTGATGTTTGATCGTCCTAGGTCGAACAAGCAATCACGGTCGAACGGTGCCCCAGCCCAATTTGCGACTCCGTAGTTGCACAACAATGGCAAAGAAAAGAAAAGCTGCTAAGAAGAAGAAGCGCTAAGGCGCCCCTGCTGCCGCCGTGTGGCCCGCAGCAGTAATCCTCTCGAAGAAAAAACCTCCGACCTGTTCGGCGGTTTTTTCTTTATAAATATGCTACTATCCGTGCATGTTTTCGCTCAAAAAACTGTTCGGCGACCCTGCCCAAAAGATTATGGCCAAGAGCTCCCAAACAGTGGCCGCGGTCAATGCTTTTGCCGAATCCTATGAGGGTCTCTCGGATGAGGCGCTGAAGGAAAAAACAGCCCTGTTTCGCGGCCGTCTTGCCGAAGGCGAGACCGAGGAAGCGGTATTGCCGGAGGCATTTGCCGCCGTTCGGGAGTCGGCGCGGCGCACGGTCAAGCTGCGCCCGTTCGACGTCCAGCTGGTTGGCGGAATTGTGCTCAATAATAACTCGATAGCCGAGATGAAGACCGGCGAGGGCAAAACTTTGGTAGCAACATTGCCGGCGTATCTAAATGCACTGCATGGCAAAGGCGTGCACATTGTCACCGTCAACGATTATCTAGCGCGGCGCGACGCGGTATGGATGGGACAAATTTACGCGGCGCTCGGTATGTCGGTCGGCGTCATCAATCACGACTCATCGTACCGATACGACGCAGGACATGTCGATGTGGACAAAGACCGCGACATGGAAGGGAGCTTTAGAGTGTTCCACGAATTCCTCCGGCCGTGCACTCGGCGCGAAGCGTACGAGGCCGACATTACCTACGGTACCAACTCGGAGTTTGGCTTTGATTATTTGCGCGACAACATCGCGTACAGCGAGCGCGAGCTGCGCCAGCGCGGACATTACTTTGCCATCGTCGACGAAATAGACTCTATCCTCATCGACGAGGCGCGCACGCCGCTTATTATCTCCGCGCCGGCTGGCGAGTCGGAGGATTTGTACCGCACTTTTACACGCATCGCGGGAAGTTTGGATAAAGAAAAAGATTATACGGTGGATGAAAAGCGCAAAGCGATACAGCTGACCGACGACGGCATCGATAAGGCGGAAAAGCTGCTTGGAATTGAAAATATATACACCGAAGGCGGCATCAAATACGTGCACCACCTCGAAACCGCCGTGCGTGCCAAGGCGCTTTTTAACCGCGACAAGGAGTATGTCGTGCGCGAGGGGGAGGTGGTGATAGTGGATGAGTTTACCGGCCGAATGCAGCCGGGGCGTCGCTGGAGCGAGGGCTTGCATCAGGCAATAGAGTCTAAAGAGGGCGTTGCCGTGCAGAAGGAGAGCCGCACTTTTGCGAGCATCACCTACCAAAATTACTTTAGGCTCTACGACAAGCTTGCCGGCATGACCGGCACCGCCAAAACCTCCAGCGAGGAATTTTATAAGGTGTACGGATTGGAGGTTATCGAGGTGCCGACCAACAAGCCGATAGTCCGCAAAGACCAGAACGACCTTATCTTCCAGACGGAACAGGGGAAATTTAGCGCGCTTGCCCGCCATGTAAAATCTCTGCACCAAAAGGGCCAGCCGGTCTTAATCGGCACCGTGTCTATCGAAAAGAACGAGCTCCTCTCCAACTATCTGCGGCGCGAGGGAGTCCCACACGAAATGCTCAACGCCAAAAACCACGAGCGCGAGGGAGAGATAGTCGCCGGCGCAGGGCAGCGCGCCCGCGTAACCGTGGCGACCAACATGGCCGGCCGCGGCGTCGACATTAAGCTCGGCGGAGCGCTGGCGACACCTGCGCTTGCGCAGGAGGTCAAAGACCTCGGCGGATTGTATGTGCTCGGCACCGAGCGGCACGAGGCGCGCCGCATCGACAACCAGCTGCGCGGGCGCTCGGGCCGGCAGGGCGACCCGGGAGAGACGCAGTTTTTTGTTTCGCTTGAAGACAGCCTCATGCGTATTTTTGCTCCCGACTCGCTCAAGAGCCTGATGGGACGTTTCGGGATACCTGAAGATGAGCCTATACAAAACTCGATGGTGAGCCGGGCGCTCGAGAGCGCGCAGACAAAGATAGAAGGGTTCAACTTTGACTCGCGCAAACACGTGCTGGAGTTTGACAACGTGCTCGACAAACAACGCCGAGCAATCTATGAGCGCCGACGCAAGATTTTGGTGGGGAACCCTGAGGAAGTCGCCGGAGTGCTCGGCGAGCTAGCAGGGGAGAGCGAGGAGGCCAAAAAATTGCTTGCAAAAAAAGAGGAGGAGCTCGGCACGGAGCAGTTCCTCAACCAAGCGCGCGGCGTGCTCCTGCAGACGCTCGACCTCCTGTGGGTGGAGCATCTTGAGTCGATGGAATACTTGCGCGGCAGTGTAAACCTGCGCGCCTACGGCCAGCGCGACCCTTTGACTGAGTATCGCAAAGAGGGGACTCATATATATAAGCAGATGGAAGAATCCTTCCGCGGCAATGTGTTTGAAATGCTCGAGAAGCTGAATACCACGGCACCGGATATCGAAATATCGAAATCTCGAAATATCGAGCGAAGCGAAACGTCGAAATCTCGAAATATATCCGATGGCGCAGCCGTAGGTCGAAACGACCAGTGCCCCTGTGGTTCAAATAAAAAGTGGAAACACTGCGGACTCAAAAACACAGAAGAGCACCAGCGCTTGCTGGCGGAGAAGAAATAAGGTATAGTGCTGGGCAGAATTGTCAGCACCGGCCAGGCCGGAGAAGGGGAGTGTCATGCGAGTGCTATGTCCAAACTTCAAGCGCACGGTCGACGGCATTGGATGCCTTGCTCTTGTCATCGTACAGGACGCCAAGACACTGCGAGTACTCATGGTCGCCTTTACCGACGAAGCAGGCTTTCGCGAGTCGTTGCGGGTCGGCAAGGTAAGCCTCTTTTCGACCTCACACAATAAGCGCTGGGTCAAAGGCGAAGAGAGCGGCAACTTTATGCAGATTGTCAGCGTCCGTGTCGACTGCGACGGCGATGCCATCCTTTATCTGGTCGAACCACAAGGTCTCTGTCTTGCGTGTCATACTAATGCAAAGTCATGTTTCTATCGCGACATCTTCGGCCTGTCCGAATCGGCTCCGGCAGCCGGTGAGCACGAAGCACTCAAATTCGTCGACCTTGAGGTCCACCAGGATCTCCAATAACTTCCACCCGCCTGCTCGTCAGGCGGTTTTTTTCTTTGCTTTCACACAGAGGATATTTTGAAATTTCGATATGTGGAGATTTCGATAATAAAGTCGGGGTTATAATATCGATATATCGAAATGTATAGATTTCGACATTTAGCCCATGGCTACGATACAAAAGTTTGAGGACTTAATTTGCTGGAAAAAAGCGCGGGAACTGGCAAACTGCATATTTGATATTACGGACAATCCGCAGTTTAAAGATCTCGACCTCAAGCGTCAAATCCGCCGCGCGGCAATCTCGCCGCTGTCCAACATCGCCGAAGGGTTTGACCGCGGCACCCGCAACGAGTTTATAGACGCGCTATTTATCGCCAAAGGCGAGGCGGGCGAGGTCCGCGCGCAATTGTATATAGCATCCGACCGCGGGTATGTATCTGCTGAAAACTTGAGGAAAGGTTTGGGGTTAACCGACGAATGCTCGCGATTGATACAGAGCTTTGCCAACAAAGTTAAGGGCGGGTCGGAAAAGGGCGTGCAGTTTAAACATGTGCCAAAGGCCGACCCTCTTGAGACATTTTTGCGCGAGACTAACCCCGACATGCATAAGAAGTTTTATCCAAAAAAATCTTGATGTATCGACGATTCGCTTCGCTCGAAATATCGATATATCGAAATTTCGACATGTGGACATTTAGACATATACTTGGAGGATGGATGTACCGTTGTTTGCCGGGGCATTTGTGGCGGGGATGCTTATGTTTTTGGCTCCCTGCACTCTACCCGTGGTGCCGGGGTATTTGGCTTTTATAGCCGGTATTCCGCTCTCGGCGCTTAGCAACCCCGCCGCCAAGCGCAGCGCGCGGCGGGTTGTCTTTAAAAACGCGCTTGCATTTGTCTTCGGCTTCTCCATCGTTTTTATACTGCTCGGAGCTTCGGCCGGACTAATCGGCATCTTTATAGGTCCATGGCGCTATGTTTTGGCAAAGTTCAGCGGCGTCGTACTTATATTCTTTGGTCTTACTATGCTCGGAGTTGTGCGCCTGCCGATACTATCCGGCGAGCGGCACATGCGGCTGCCTTCGTTTTTGAAGCTCGGGCATCTTTCCAGTTCGGCGCTTATCGGCGTACTCTTTGCGCTCGGGTGGAGCCCGTGCATCGGTCCTATATTAGGGACCATACTGCTCATCGCCTCCAACTCGGCAACCGTATACTACGGCGCGATGCTATTGGCGGTGTTTTCCCTCGGGCTTGCGGTTCCGTTCTTGCTGACCGCGCTCATTGTCACGGAGTCAACCGTCTTTCTGTCGCGCATCAGCGGGTTTACCAAATGGCTTTCTATAGTCGGCGGCATCGGGCTTATCGTCGGCGGAGTGCTTATGCTCACCGGCACCACGCAGCTCTTGGTCGACCGGTTTTACGGGCTCTTCGGGATAACCGGATACGGCGCGTTGCTCAACTACTTTTAATGGAGTAGCATACCTTTATGTCATGGTGGGGGATTCTTATACTGATGGTGGCGGGATATTTTATTTTTAAATTTCTTGTTAAACCCTTTTTTAAAATACTGGCATTCGCGGCGCTCTGTATAGCCGTATACTTCCTCTACCTCTTTTAAATCTTTAAATATTTAAATCTTTTCCATGGCTCTTGTCGATGAAATGAGGATTCTTGCCCGCGGGGGCAAAGGGGGGAATGGCGTTGTGCGCTGGCTGCACCTAAAGAGCCAGGAGTATTCGGGCCCTTCCGGCGGCAACGGCGGCAACGGCGGCGACATATATATCCGAGGCGTGCGCGACATCTCTCTGCTAGGCCGCTATCGGGGGGAGAAAAAGTTCGAGGCGCAAAGCGGTCATGACGGCGAGGGTCAAAACCGCGACGGCAAAGGCGGGAGTGATTTGATTATCGACCTGCCTGTTGGGTCTATCGTGCGCAACGAGTCCACAGGAGAGGTTCACGAGCTCCTTAAAGAAGGGCAGCTTCAGCTGGTGCTCAAGGGAGGCAGGGGCGGCGCTGGCAACGCGGTTTTTAAATCATCGGTCAACCGCTCACCTATGGAGAGCACTCCAGGCAAGGACGGCGAGGAAGCGTATCTGCACATAGAGCTGCGGCTTATAGCCAGCGCAGGGCTCATTGGCTTGCCGAATGCAGGCAAGTCGTCTCTGCTCAACGCGCTTACCGGAGCGTCTGCCAAAGTGGGCGCATACGCCTTTACCACGCTGGACCCGAACCTTGGCGCCTTGTACGGATTTGTGCTTGCCGACATCCCGGGGCTTATTGAGGGAGCTTCAGCGGGGAAGGGATTAGGGTCAAAGTTCCTGCGGCACATCGCACGCACCTCGGTGCTCCTCCATTGCGTGTCTCTGGAGTCCGAGAAACCATTACAGGACTACGAAACCGTGCGAGACGAGATATCCCGCTTTGGAGAAGGCGAGCTCAAAAAGAAGCCCGAGCTCATTATTTTGACCAAGTCGGACACCTGCACTCCTGCACAGATGGAGGCTGTTAAAAAGCAGTTTACTAAAAAAGGGATAGGGGTAGAAGCGGTTTCGGTACTCGACGACGAGATGGTCAAAAACCTAAGCGACGCAATAGTTGCCGCATTGAGAAAGAACGAAGGGTAGGGTATTCTCTCTACTATATGTATACGGTGACGGTCGGGTTGGAAATACACGCGGAGCTAAAGACCGCCACCAAGATGTTTTGCGCCTGCCGCAACGACGCGGACGAAAAGGCGCCGAACAAAAATATTTGCCCGGTATGCATGGCGCACCCCGGTTCTTTGCCGGTCATAAACAAAGAGGCGGTTCGAAAGGTGCTTATGGTTGGTAAGGCGGCAGGAGGAACTCTTGCCGATTACACGGAGTTTGACCGCAAAAATTATTTTTACCCCGACATTCCTAAAGGCTATCAAATAAGCCAGTACCAGCATCCGCTCGTAAGCGGCGGAACCATTGCGGGAGTTGCGCTGACCCGCATACATCTCGAGGAGGATACCGCCCGCTCGCAACACATAGGTGAGAGTAGTTTGGTTGATTACAATCGCGCAGGCGTGCCGCTCATGGAGCTGGTAACGGAGCCTGTTATACACAGTGCAGAAGAGGCAGGCGCTTTTGCCAAGGAGCTCCAGCTGCTGCTGCGCGCGCTTGGCGCTGGCGATGCCAACATGGAGAAGGGGGAGATGCGGGTGGAGGCGAATATATCAGTTTCCAAGGAGACACCTTCCAAAGCTAAGGAGTCACCTTGGAAACTCGGGACAAAGGTAGAGGTCAAGAACCTCAACTCTTTTAAGAGCGTCGAGAGGGCTATCGCGTATGAAGTAGAGCGTCAAAGCAAGCTGCTGCAGGGCGGGGAAGCGGTGGCGCAAGAAACCCGCGGATGGGACGAAATAAAAGGCGTCACGTATCTGCAGCGCAAAAAAGAAGGCTCCGCGGATTATCGCTACTTCCCGGACCCCGACCTGCCGAGCCTGCAGCTCGGCGGTATGTCGATATTTAAAGATTTACAGTTGCCGGAGTTGCCGTGGCAACAAAGAGAGCGCCTGAGTGGCCTAGGATTTTTACAGGAGCAGGATATCGAGCAGTTGCTTGGGGATACGCCGCTCGCCGGTTTTTTTAATCAAGTAACAGCGCAGATAAAAAGCCCGGAGCTTAAAAAAACCGCCGCAAACTATATTCTCAACGATGTCGCGGGTGCAAGGAAAAATAATCCGCATTGGCTCCCTGACGTGGCGGTATTTATTAAAGCGCTCGGTCTGCCCTCGCCGCAAGCTAAGAGTTCTATCGTGAGCGGGGTTTTGGCGCAGGTTGTCGACGACAGCGCGCTCCCAAAGATC
>Ga0209210_1002418_pt1 | contig 13659 bp, 15 predicted proteins | sample RifGroA1_FD_183991 | JGI IMG/M metagenome (GOLD analysis project Ga0209210, IMG submission 183991) | Contaminated groundwater microbial communities from Rifle, Colorado, USA - Rifle Groundwater A1 (SPAdes) (version 2) | ecosystem: Environmental > Aquatic > Deep subsurface > Groundwater >...
TCCAAAAAAGCGGAGTCAACGGGAACGCTCCTTTGGGGGTTGGACGCGCGCTTGTTCGCATCGCCAATAAATCGCTGGCCTGCTCTGCGCCAGTTTTCGCCGGCTGGGGCAACAACGAACTGTACAGCCAAAACCTCGTCGTCGGCCATTTTGCTCATACTGGAGGTAATGGCGTTTAACGCGTCCGCGCCCAAAGATTCGTAGGTTTTTATTGGAAAATAGGGTGCGCCGGCCAAACGCAGTTCGGCAACAACCGTATACTTTCCCCTGTCCCACACCTCGTTTGGGTTGATAATGTCAATCTCCGCATCCGGGTAGGCTCCGTTGATTTGGCGTTCAACAAGGCCAACAAGCTCGTCGGGCACTACAACGTAAAAGCCAATGCCTTCGGCCTTAGACACAATTTCAAACGAAACTCGGTGTTGGCCGGCAAACAGCGCTTTCCAAAAAGATTTTCTAAAACCCATTAGGCCGGAAAAAAGCTGCTCGGCAACCTTTATCTCAACTTCATTGAGAGAAGGCACCATTATGTGCAAAAACGTTAGATTGTACTGAACTTGCTTTTCTTTCCCGCTTCTTACGCGCGAGATGACAAGCGCCGTAACCGCGCCAAGAAACGTGAAAAGAGTGATTAGGTATATTGCTATCCACACCGCGTTGTAAGCCAGTTGTTCCACTTCGGTCATTTCTGGTGGCTAGCCTCCACTTTTTCTATGAACCTTCCTTCTTCTGCGTCTGCTATTGTTGTGATGGTATCGGCGCCCGCACCAACGGCGTACAGCTGGGCTGCTTCCGCGCTCTTATCCACAATTTTGGGCTGCACGGGCAGTGGCGATGGCGGCGGCGCTAAACTTGATATTCGTTCCGGTTGAGCATCAGGCGCAGCGGCCAGCTCAACGGGTTTATCTTTTTCCAAAGGCGCGCCGCCGCTTATTAAGGTTTCGCCGGATTTAGGCAGGGTATCAACCATGCACCAATTGTAGCATCCTGGTATAATGGCCACCACAAAAGGAGCGCTAACCATGGAAATGAAACTAGAAGTCGAGGTTGACGCCAACGAAGAGGAAATCATCGCACACGTTGGCACCGTTAGCCAAACGGGAGCGTCCTTCGTCGTACTGATGATCTACGATCCCTACGGCACTCTCGTGGGCCGGAGCCAAGACACCTTCGTGTCCAACGAGAACAAGGACCACGCGCACCCGGGCGTGAGGGGATATTTCGATCCTGGCAGATATACAGCCAAAGTCACGTACAAGGATTGTGTGGTGACTCAGGAATTTACAATCAGCTGACCGGAAAGGGTTGTGCGGCAAACTGCCGGCTGTACAACCCTTCCAACCCTAAGCGTTCTTAAAAAACTTTTTCTTCAAATCCCGCAAATCTTTTTGGCCGCGCTTCACATCATCGCCAACGTTCTCAGCCTTTTTGCCTACTGATTATCGTATAATCGAATCGTGAATCCAAAGGGAAAAAAGCTTATGGCAATTTTTGCGCATCCGGACGACGCAGAAATATGGGCCGGTGGTTCAATAGCAAAATGGAATTCGCTAGGAGGTATATCTACTATCGTCTGTTTCTCTACCGACAAAATGCGAGAACAAGAAGGCACTACAGGAACCCGTGTACTGGATCAAAACGTGCTGCTAGGGTCCAGACTTTCAAACGTGCGATATGCGGAAGGTTTCATACAGGTTCCTATTTTGGGAAAATTGGCGAACTTAACATTGTTTTAGTATGAAGCTAGCTTTTGTTTTTCTTACCTATGGTAGAAACGTATTCGGAGGGATAGAGAACGCCCTCTACAACCTTACCTGCGGGTTAAAAGACATTGGGCATAACCTTTTTGTATTTACAAGCGGCGCCTATGCAACACGTTCCGATAAACAGCTTCCAGCTAAGTTGTACGTTTCTGATCATCTTCCAACAAAATATGGTGGGAAAGTCACGAATCTAATTCGATTTCTAGAAAATAACTCCAAAAACATAAACTCAGATTTTGACAGATTTCTGAAAGCTTGTCTGCCTGATTACGTTATTGTAATTGACCCTATTTGGGGAATTCTACCTGTGACAGGATATAAATTTGGGCACAAAGTCCCTTTTGCAATTTCATACCACATCGCAAATAAGTGGCCGGAAACAAAGAAGATAATGAAGCGCTCTTTCACACTCCCATTCATCAGACGGCTTTCCGTTAGCGAGTTCCTCTCGGGTGAGATTTCAACCGAATTTCCCGAATCTAAAAACGTGACCTTTGACATACTACCGAATTCAGTAGATACGGATAAATACAGGTGCCAAAGATCAACGAGCGAGAATTATATTTTTTGTAACTCTAGGATTGCGTTTGGTAAAAACGTAGATATTTTAGTTAAGGCATTCCGAGAAATTTCCGGAAGAAAAGACCTAAAATTAAAGATTTGTTCTGGTAGTTTTCCTTTTGGTGACGAAAACGAAGAGATCGAACAAATTAAACGCTTTATTTCGGGGTGCGGCGTGGAAGAATCTGTGGAGTTGCTACCTGCGCTAAACTGGGATGCAGTACCAAAAATGGTAACTGATGCCACACTTGTTGCGTTACCTTCCACTTATGAGACCTTCGGCCTGGCCGCTTTGGAAGCAGCCGTTGCAGGAACTCCGCTTGTAGTTGCTGACGCGGCTAATTTTAAAAACCTAGTGAGAAGCAGCGCCTTGTTTTTTGAACCGAATAATCCTAAGGATTTGGCGCGAAAGATATTGGTGGTGTTAGATAACCTGGATTCGTACAAGAAGTCGGCATTGGAACATTCAGCTCTGTTCAGATCTGCCTATGATAACAAAGTTGTGGCAGAGCGGCTAGTTAGCAAGCTGATTACTGATAATACGAAGTAGGGATTTACGAGAGCGTGTATCATGTCAACCGGAGTTTATCTAGGTAATGTGCTTATGAGCAAAGAATCCTTCTTTATTCCACATTGGTTTAAATACATAAGTAAAGAGAAACACCCAATGCACAGCAAGGCTATGTTTAGAACAAACTACTACAAAACCTTCATAAACAGACCGGAGTTAAAAGAATTACCAAATATAGCTTTTTTCCTCGACGGGGTGTTTTATCCCACAACGACCGGACAATCCTACCATGTAACAACACTACTCAACGCTTTAGCAACAAAAGATGTTCACCCGTTCCTGTTTAGGTGTTACAGGGGGTGGGAAAATCCTGATATATTCAAGATATTTGCTTTCGATACTGTGTGTATAAAACCAGAAGTTTTTTATGATGACTTAGATAAAGTTATAGACTTAATAAAAAGATACGAAATTGAAAATGCAGTTTTTGATACCGCGGAGGTAATATTACAGCAAGGTGCTCACATTAAAGAGAGCACTGGAATAAACCTGATTTATGATGTCCCAAATATCGATCCGGTTCTATCGGGTTTGGCTGGTTTAAGTCAGCGAATAGTCTCCACCCAGACCGAACAACTTGCCCTAGCGGATAAGTATGTGGATGTTTATTGGGCTAAGTCTAGTTCAGACGCCAAATATTTACTGAACATGGGTTTTGAGAAAAGAAAAGTAAAAGTTAGGGGTTCCGGTATTGACTTTTCGAAAATTAATTTTAAGGAAAGAGATATTCTTCACAACCCAATAAGGGCTGTTTTCGTGGGAAATTTATATTATCCTCCTAACAAAATTGGTCTGGTTAGTTTAAAAGAAACAAAAGCAGCGTGCTCAGTTAGGGGAATTGACATAGAGATAGATGTAATCGGCGACGGGGATATAGACGCCTTGTCAGAAGAATTTACAGAATTAAATTTCTTGGGAAGAATAGAGAAACTAAACGCTGCGTTACTACGCTATGATCTAGCCTTTGCTTGTCCATCATACGGTTCGGGTATCAGTATGAAAATACTGGATTATATGGCAAGCGGTTTGCCGGTAATCACCAACTCTGTGGGAATACGTGGTCATTCCAAACGAATCAACAATTGTGTGTTGCTAAACAATGATAGCTCTTTGCACGCCAGTATTGAGAAGGTAGCTAGGTACAAAAAATTATGCAAACGGCTAAGTGGGATGGGGCATCGGTATGCTTTGAACAATTTTGACATATACAAAAAAATTGGTTTTTTTATAGCAGATATCAAAACCGGCGCGATTTCTTAATTTAAGCTAATTTGCGCTGACTTAGTTTCTTTAAAATACTCACTAACTCCTCTTTGTTACTAGCAATATTCCCACCAATACACTCCGTTATCATAATATTGTCATAGCCCTCTAGGGTCATACTACGAGTATCTGTTTTGTAACCTACGCAAACTTTACCTAGCACGTAGGCCATACCTAATTCAACACAAGTACCTTCATCTGGTACGCGTCCGTCGAGCAGGCATAGAATAATATCACAGGCCTTTACTCCGCTAAGATCGTTGTCAAATATTCTTTTTCTCAACTCCTTTTTATCATTTGTTTCTCCACTTAAATCGCTGAACCTACCTACTTTATCCTGAGGCAGATATACATCAAGACCAACGGCTTCAACGATATCCTTAATTTGTGTATTTCTATTACACTCCATATCGTTGAAAAGTGGCCCAGCAATATAGACTAGCTTCTTTGATTTTTTCATGTGTTCCATGATAGAACCTCATTAATTATAAGGCAATTAACCTCGATGATATACTTGTGTTGGGGCTGGATTAGGGGGATACACGACTGATTCCAGCCCATTTTGTATGCACAACGATCGGACAGTAGATAAAGCATTTAAAATACTCAGAAGGAACTACAGTTGTCCTGGACTTGATGGGTTATCCTTCAGGAAAATCAAAGAAAACTACAGCTTTCACAAATCTGCAGTCTTGGAGAAATATAAAACAGGCGCCGTCAACACCTTACCAATAAAAAGAGTACAAATTGTTGACTACGGGAACAGGTACCGTTCAATTTTTGTTTACTGTTTATATGAAAGGTGGCTACAGATGTACCTTAAGTTACAACTTGAACAAAAGGTTAACAGCATCGTTGCTGATTATGTGTTTGGTTATAGACCAGGCCTTGATATGAAAATGCTCAAAGAATACGCCAAGACATTTAGTGGGAGGTATATATTACACATAGACTTAGAGAAATTTTTTGGCAATATTGATAGGAAAATATTAATTAACCACCTGAAAACAAACTTCGGCGTAGAAGATTCTGTATTAGTTAGAGTCAGCAAAAGCCTGTCGCGCACAGGGCGCGGGCTGCCACAAGGAAACGTATTGTCTCCTTTGTTGTCAAACATATACTTAAGTGCATTTGACAACGAATTTACAAAGAATTACGCAAGATTTAGTGACGATTTATATTTTGCCATCGATAAGATGGGTGATGAAGATACAATAATCCGCCAGCTCATCCCAAAATTAAACAGGTTGGGGCTAAGTATGAATTTTCAAAAGATAGAAGTATCTAGTGCTGAAAGACTTTAACAAGAGATTTCTGATAGTAGATGGTAGCCATTATTTATATAGAGCGTATTATGGCGTGCCCGAAAGCGCAAGATTACCTAATGGGTTAAAAGTGAATGCTGTATATGGATTTATGGCTTTTCTAAGAAAGGCTGTTAAAGCTACAGATCCAACATGTATCACAGTTGTTTTTGATTCAGAAACAGGCGTTGCAGACAAAACAGTACGGGAAAAGTCGTATAAAGCTAACAGGGATTACACTGATACAGAAATATATAAACAACTTCCTTTGATAAAAAAAATACTGGAATATTTATCGATAAGGTGGGTAGAGCCTGCCAGTTATGAGGCAGACGACTATATAGGGTCTCTCGCCTGCAGAGCCAGAGACACCGGCATGTTCTCTCTAATATTTTCGAACGACGCGGATTTTTTACAATTGATTGGGTCGAATATTAGTGGGGTTAAGATTGGGGGAAAGGGCATAGAAGTAATAGACGCAGCTTCGTTCAAAAGGAAATACGGGTTCGCAAACGATTTGTACTTAGATTATCTGTCATTAAAAGGAGACGCCTCTGACAATATAAAAGGTATACCCGGCGTTGGTCCCAAAACAGCTCAAAACCTGATAATGAACTACGGTTCTTTGAACAATATATATTCGAATATTAATTGTCTTCAAAAAAGACAAAAACGATTAATAGAAAACAATAGGCAAGTTGCTGAGTCAAACATGAAGTTTTTGAGAATAATTACTACCATAAGTTCCACGGAATTTGATCTCGAAAATACCGAAAACATTTCGCTTGTGGAATTAAATAAGCCAACAAATTATTTACTGGCCCAAGTTGGAATCGATACAAAATGAGCCTCCAGATTATCAAAAGCGCCAGTTTATTCTCCAAAATGAAAGGACAGTGGAATGAACTTTACAGTGAGTTGGTCTTTGCAACGCCCTTTCAGACGTGGGAATGGAATTTCTTATACTGGGAGTATTTTCGGGGAAACAAAAGATTACAGATTGTAAAGTTCGAAGACAATAACCGCTTGGTAGGTATCTTGCCGTTATGCATAAGGTGCCAAGATGGGTTGAGAATACTAGAACCGATCGGAACTAGAGGCACGGATTATATACATTTGTTAATAAAAACAGCCAGTTCGGTTGAGATTTTAAAAAGATTCGTTAATTGGTTTGATAAAAACAGGTTCGACCTATTAAATCTGGAAGATATTCCTGAAACGGCCCCCTACCTTGACGTATTAATTGACACTTTTAGGTCGAATGGTTTAATAGTTAACTATAATAAGGCATATTGCCCTTGCTATGAAATAGAACTGCCAGAATCGTGGAATGACTACCTAGTCAGCTTGTCGAAAAGACGAAAAATGGACCTGGAATACCACAGGAGATACGCATTAAAACACTTTAGTGAGGTTGCATTAATTCACCGCACGGTCGGAGAGATAAAGAAGCACTTTGAATTGCATCAAAAAGCTCGCTTGTCGAAAAATGATGTGGGCACTTACACCAACCAAAAGGTCAAAGAATTTATGGACGAGTTCGCACGTGTCACATTTGATAAGGGAATGCTGCAAATCATATTTCTGTCCATGGATAACGTACTGACAGCAAGTATTCTTGGTATTGAAGACAAAAACAGGAGGTACAATATTACAATTGGATACGATCCTAACTATGCCAAATACAGACCTGGTAGCCTTCTTTACGGATACGACATTGAAAATTGTATTATCAAGGGCATAGACATTTATGATTTGTCCAGAGGATCCGATAGCTATAAAAACGCATTAGGGGCAAAGAAAAAATACAACGCGCGTATAGTCGCCGCGCGCAGTAATGAGACTATAGAAAAGTATCTCAAAAATCAGAGACGTTATTGGGATGATAAAGATTATGCTCCTACAGCCGACTGATTTATACCTGGATTGTATCCATTCCGCGCATCTCTTCCAACCCTACGCATTTTTAAAAAACTTTTTCTTCAAATCCCGCAAATCCTTTTGGCCGCGCTTCACATCGTCGCCAACATCCTCGGCCTTCTTTTCCATCATCTCAACCAATTGGGCAATTTTTTCCATGACTTCTTCTTTAACCGCGGGGCCTTCTTCGCGCATGCGCTCAATAATTGGCGCAAGTCTTGCCTCAACCTCATCGACCAAAGGCTTTGCAACAACTTTCAGGTCCTCGGCTGCCTCGCGCGCTTCGCCGGCCAAAATCTTTCCCTTCTCGGAATAATCGGAATAAGTTGATTTGAGACGCTTTCGCGTGTTTTCGCCTTTGTCGGGTGCGAGCAAGACTCCCGCCACCAAACCCGCTACAATACCAAAAAGCGCGCCACTCCAGAACGACTCGGATGAGCCTCTTTTTTCGTGCATCAGTTTTCCTCCTCCGCAATGCTTGACACCGCTTTTGCCGACTTAATAGCCTTCACAACCTGCGTAACCGCCGAAACAATTCCGCCCAACGCCATCATTGGATTTGCAATTGTGTCGGTCATTTGCGAAACATCGTCCAAAACCGAGTTTGTCTTTTTGATTGTTTGTCTAAATTCTTTGAGGACCAAAACAAGATAAATGCCTACAAAGACGAGGTTGACTGTTAGAACTGCAAGTATAAATACTAAGACCAGTTGAATATCCATAGGGCAGATTGAAAAAAGTATCACACGTCGATGCGTGCCAGTCAAGGAGGGGGCAGGCGGCATGGCGGGTCCTGTCTCGTATTTCCCCACGACCGCTCGCCGTCTTGTTGCCTGCCGGCAAGTGCCGGCTGCGCGTCTGTGGGGACCCCATGCGAACCACCCGCCATGTCACTTGTCCCCCTCCCTCACCGCGTAGATTCGCTCGCCTGCTTTGCCTCATCAACCGCTGTGGCACGGTATATAATTGTGCGCACAACCTCCGTCTCCCTTCCAAGCTTGTTCACCGACTTAAAGTTAAGCGTATTTAGGCCTTCATTCAACTTAATAGATGTGGCAAAACTCCCATCCGTGTTGAGAATCACGCGCTGGTTGTTTATGAGCAAAATCGCGTCCAGATCCGTCTTGCCCGTAACATCAACCAAACCGTTGGTAACAACAACGCTATTTTGCGGGCTGTATATTTGCAGCTCCGGCGCGCCGGAGTAACTTTTGTACTGGTAAAAAAGATAGGCGAAAAAACCAAGAATAAGGACAAAAACAACTCCGCCGACTAAATGGGCGGGTGTGAAAAAAACCCTTGTGTTGGTCAGCCCGGGTAATACTTTTTTTGTGAGTGCTTGTTCGCGGTTTTCAAATACCTTTTCATATTCTCTTCGCCAAAACGCAAGCATTTGATCCACATTCAAACCCAAAAATTCCGAATAAATTTTGAGAAAGCCCTTTGCATGGATTCTGTTTGAAAAAATCTCGTAGTCTCCGGCTTCAAGCGCTTTCAAGTACCTGGGATGGATTTTCGTAAATTTGTGAATATCGTCTAAAGTAAGCCTTTTGTTTTCACGGGCTCCTGAAAGTATTTCTCCAACACTTGTCACTCAAAACCACCCCCAACCGGCTCGGGCGGGATTTGGGTTTTTCCAACTAAAATGTCTCTTGGTCGGCTGCCTTGCGCCGGGCCGATTACACCTTGTGCCTCCAGCTCATCCAAAATCCTTGCGGCGCGCGCGTACCCAACCGACAACCGCCTTTGCAACAAAGAGGCCGACGCTTTTCCGGCGGTTACTACCACGTCCGTGGCTTCACTAAACAAAGAATCGGTTGTCATACCGCCCGCAGACACACTCCTTTGCGGCTCGGAAGATTTGAGGATTTCGTCTTTGTACTCCGGGCCAAACCCAACATTTCTCAAATACCCAACCAGTTGGCTTATTTCTCTGTCCGAGATCATTGACCCCTGAATTCTAATGGGCTTGGAGGCGTCGGGCGGGACAAAAAGCATATCTCCCTTGCCCATCAACTTTTCGGCGCCGGGCTGGTCTATAATGACGCGAGAGTCAACTTGGCTGGCAACATTAAACGCGGCGCGGCAAGGTATGTTGGCCTTTATGAGGCCGGTAATTACGTTTGTGGACGGGCGTTGCACGGTAAGAATCAAATGAATTCCCGTGGCCCGCGCCAGTTGCGCAATCCTTATTATGCTTTTTTCCACGGATGCCGGGTCCGCAACCATAATCTCCGCCAGTTCGTCAACAACAATTACTATGTAAGGCAACGCCTGAAAACCCGATTTCTCGTTGTAACCGTCAACATTTCTAACCTTTGCCGTCTCAAAAAGTTTGTACCTGCGCTCCATTTCGGCTACCGCCCACCTAAAAACGCTCGCGGCTTTGTCGTGATCGGTAATCACCGGCGCGTACAGATGCGGTATATCGGCGTAGTGAACCAACTCAACCCTTTTTAGGTCAATCAGTATAAATTTGCACTCGGCCGGGCTATTTCTAAAAAGCAACGAAAACAGAATTGAGTGTAAAAATACCGATTTTCCGGAACCGGTTGCCCCGGCAACAAGCATGTGTGGCATTTTGGAAATGTCGTAAACGCGCACTTTACCGCCTACATCCTTGCCAAGCACAATACCCAGTTTTGACTTCATTCCTTTCATGGCGTCGGAAATTAGCGCTTCTTTGAAGCTGACGTTTACCGTTGTGTTGTTGGGAACCTCAATACCAATCAGAGATTTGCCGGGAATCGGCGCCTCAATTCTTACCGAGCCGGTTGGCGATGCCAAGGCCAAAGCCAGGTCGTATTGTAAGCTGGAGATTTTGGCGATTTTAGTTCCGCTCGAGGTCTCAAGCGCGTATTGCGTAACCGAAGGCCCGTAATTTATATCGGCCACGGAGGCGTCAATGCCAAAAGATTTGAGCGTATCCTCAATTATTTTTGCTCGGGCCTTTACGTTTCCGCGGTCCGCCGGTGCGGTTGCCGGATCCGGCAACAAGTCAAGTGGCGGCGTTTCCCAAACCTTGTCCGCATACGGAAGATTGGGCGAAATGGAAACAACGTCCGAATCTTGGGTTATCAACGCTTCGGCGGCATAGCCCAGCGGTTCTGAGATTGAAGGAATTATTTCATAAGATGCCTCAACTTCTTCTTTGGCTTCTTCCGTCTCTTTGTCACTGTCCCAGTCTTGTTTGTCCATAACTGCAGCCCCAACCGAAATTTTCACATCGGCTTTCTTGGCGTCTCCTTTTGGTTTTTTGTCGCTTTGTGCCCTTTTCAAACCCTCAAGCGCCTTTTGTGCGATATCGTCAAAAGACACGTCCAGCATTAGAATCGCCGAGATTATTATACCGGCCGCGAAAATCACAATCGCTCCGTAAACGCTGACCAGACCGGAAAGTACATTCTTCACATACACACCCGCGCCTCCACCGCCGTCAACGTCCCGAACAACAGCGAATAAACCGCTGGACGCAATCAATAGGCCAACTAAACCCAGCAAAACGTTGAGCTGCACAATTTTCACTTTTATCGATTTGACAAAAAGCAAGCCCCAAATTCCAAAAATGGCCGGAATAATCACCGATGAAAAACCAAACGAGTCTTTCAGTAATTCTTGTATTTGGGCGTTTATCTTGTAATCCGGCACAAAAAATGATACGGCCGATATTGCCGCCAAAACAAGCAACACCACAGAAAGAATTGATTTTGCGGTATCCGAGTGGATTCTTAGTTTGAGCTTTCTTTTCCTACCTCGTTTAGGCATTGAGGGAATGATAACACTTACACTATAAGGCTGGAAACTATAATTAGCGGTCTTCGGCCGGTTTCTCTAAACAGGAATCTTTCAATCTCTTTTTCCACGGTGGATTTGACTACGCCCCAATTGCCAAAGTCGCCGCGAAACTTGTCCAACGCTTTGTTTATCACATCGCGCGACCGCCCTATTAGCGCCTGGGATTCCTTCACATATACAAAACCCCTGGTTATTATTTCAACCTTGCCCACCGGCTCTTTGGTCTTTCCGGTTAGCGGTATTACTACAACAAATACCCCGTCGTCAGACAACACTTGGCGGTCGCGCAGGACAACGGGGCTTACGCTGTCTGCGCTGCCCATTTCAAGGTACACGTCTTTGACGTCAACGCGGTCGCCTTTTTGCGCCATTCCGTTACTAAAGACAACGCTCTCTCCAGCCAGCAGTTCAAACACGGTGTCCCTGTTAAAGCCCAACGTGCCGATCATGTTTTTGTAGGCGCGCATTTTGGTGACGGTGCCGCCGATGGGAATAAAGTATTTTGGCCGGACAACGGATGCCATGGTTATTAAGTCGCCTTTTGTACCGTGGCCGGACACGTGGAGATTTTCCTGAATTTCGCTGTACAAGACCTCCGCGCCCATAAGAGTTAGCGCGGTTTGCAAACGCTCAACGGCAATGTCGGAGCCCGGAGGGTTTGGGTCGGCCGAGAAAATGACCAAAGCATTATCTTCAAGCTCAATGTCTTTATTCTCGTTTCTGCTCAATCTGCCCAAAGACGATTCCGGCTGGCCGTAGCAACCGGCTACAATGTATACTAAATCCTTTTGCAAATAGCGTTTGGCGTCTTTTTCGGGCACAAAAACGCTGTCGGCAAATTTTAGGTAGCCCAAGCCGCGGGCAACCGTTGCGCCCTGTTCAATTGACCTGCCGCTAAATACCACTTTGCGCCCGTGTTTAACCGCCGCCGTTATAATTTGGTACATTCTGGAAATGTTTGATGATATGGTGGTGACTAAAACCTGCCTTCCTTCCGCCCGTTCAAACAGTTCAATAAAAGTGTCGTTTAAGGATCTTTCCGACTTTGAGAAGCCTTCGGACGTTGAGCCAAGACAATCGGACAAAAGACACAAAACACCCTGACCGGCCAGTTGGGCGATTCTTGCCATATCCACCGGTTTGTCCAGAACCGGCGTCCAGTCAATTTTATAGTCGGCCATGTGCATGACTAAACCTTGCGGCGTTTTTATTGCAAACCCAACGGTTGAGGGAACGGAATGATTTAACCTAAATGCCGAAACGGAAAACGCCCCTACCCTAACCTCCGGCGTTTCCGGCGATATAAGGTTGAAAGCGGCGTCTTGCACACTTTTGAAGCGTTTTTCCTTGAGCTTCTCTTTTATTAACCCTTGGACCAATTTGCCCGCATACACCGGAACGTTTAGCTCCTGCAAGAAGTAAGGGACGGCGTCAATGTGATCCGCGTGACCGTGGGTTAGAAAAAGCGCCCGCACTTTATTTTTGTGCTCAATTAAGTAGGAGAAGTCGGGAATAATAACGTCAACGCCTGGCTGTTCGTCGTCCGGAAAGCCAATACCGCAGTCGACCACAATAATATCATCGCCGTATTCGTATACGGTTAAGTTGGTGTTTACGCTTGCCGTGCCGCCAATGGCTATTATCCTTAAGAAAGGCTCGTTTTTGCTTGTATTCTTGGTGTTGTCGAAAAATGTCATATGCCCAGTCCCAACTGGTCTTCGTCAACCGGCACAGTTTGCGGGTCCTCCCTAAACAAGCTGCCGTCTTTCACAGACTTAATGATATCAGGAATTTTGGCAAAATCCTTTTTTAGATCGTCCATGGCTTGCGGGTTTCTCAACGCGGCCGCCGGATGATACACGGGATAAATTACCGTTTCTCCAATTCCGGGGGCGGTTACCTTGCGAGCAACGCCGCGGTCGCGGGATATTTTGCCCTCATTATAAAAATGGTACATAGCGTACCTGCCCAGCGTAACAATAATCTTGGGGTTTATTGCTTTGAGCTGCATTGAAAGATAAGGCTGGCAAGCGGCGATTTCATCGGGGAGCGGGTCGCGATTCTCGGGCGGCCTGTGTTTTATGATGTTGCCTATCCAAACATCCTGCCGCGCATAGCCGATTTCCTTGAGCAAACGCTCCAAAAGCATTCCCGCCCGTCCAACAAAAGGCCGACCTTGTTTGTCTTCTTCCGCTCCCGGCGCTTCGCCAACAAATACAACCTCGGAATCTACATTGCCTTCGCCAGGCACCGCGTTTGTGGCCAGCTTGCACAATCGGCATTTTTGGCAAACTTTAATGCTTTGCTCAATTTGAGTTAAAATCGCTTTCTTGTCCATAATCATTTGGGTAGGTAATACTTAAGATTTTCCGCGGTTATATAAACTTTGGCGGACTTGCCGTCTACTATCTCCTTTGCGGCTTTGCGGGCAATTGACTCCAAAGTTCGGTTTAGGCTTCTAATACCCGAGTCAAAGCCAAAC
>Ga0209210_1002423_pt1 | contig 13627 bp, 17 predicted proteins | sample RifGroA1_FD_183991 | JGI IMG/M metagenome (GOLD analysis project Ga0209210, IMG submission 183991) | Contaminated groundwater microbial communities from Rifle, Colorado, USA - Rifle Groundwater A1 (SPAdes) (version 2) | ecosystem: Environmental > Aquatic > Deep subsurface > Groundwater >...
ATGAGTGGTTCCGGCTGAAAATGGCTGGCAATTACCGCGAGCTTTCTCCGGATATTTTTGGGCTTCAGCGTAGCGTAACAATAGACACGAGCAAACACAGGGCACGCGAGGGTTACCCCAAAACGGGTGTTTCCGTGAACGTTCAAATACCATTATTTTGTTATGTCAGTTTAGGTGCGCCAGAGTGGACACACCACGTTCGCGGAGAAACAGGCGGTTGGGGCGATAAAAGATATTTTTCAGTCGAATTATCATCTAAATCACCATTTATTTCGGTAGATGCCATTCGCGCCGCAACCGAGACGAAGAGATATTGTTATGAGGTTTACATGGCTGCCATGAAAACCAAACCTTTAGACGAAATACTAACATTGGCAGACGATATTTTTCCAGAGCCGGCGCACACAGAATTAAAACTGCTTTGGTACGCGAGGCCAGCAGATTTGAAAGTAAAGGTTACAGAGGTAAACAAAGATCCGGCAATAGTCTTGGTCTGGCGCAGGCCATATTTAGTTTACCAATGGAACGAAAACACGCTGCCGATGGAGGATTTAATGTTGGATGCGTTGAAGGCGTAAAACTAGAAATATTAAACCGCAATCTTATTCCCCTCTAGATTAAACTTCTTCTCAACAAATTTCTCCACAACCCAAACATTTGTCTTCGTATGCTCTGTAATTTCTGAAGTTACAAAAGAACCGCCGAGCAGGCCAAGGAATGGTATTAACTGGTCTGCCATGTGCTTGTCAACGGTAGCCTTTGAGTCTACCTCTTTCATCAGGCCAGCCGCACACTCGCGGCCAACATCCTCTGCCTTTTTTCCGCGTTCTCCGAGTGCGGAGCAACCTAATTTGCAATTTGAATACAAAGCATGCGCATAGATTGAAGAGCCGGTAGACAGAGTGTCTACATACCTCGTGAAAGCTTTAATAATAAACTCTGGCTTCATATCTTGCTTGAAGCCAGCCACCTGTCTGTCAGCAACACCCGCGGCTTTCAAATCTTCGGAAGCGATTGAATTTACTTTTACGTTCAGCAATTCTCCGCGTTCGGTTAATTTAATTTGTTTTTGTTCTTTTACTTGATGGACTTCAATAGTGACTTTTCCGCCGCCCTTCGGATAAAATCCGTGCTTTTCCACTTCGCACGTTATCAATAAGCCGAATTTCTCTGCATAATCGCAAAATATATTTTGGAAATACTCAATTGGCGGCGCGTGCAGGACATTTGTCCCGCCGATGATTTCAAATTTTGTTTTTGACGGCGCAAATGCCGCAATTGGAATGATAGTTTGCAGAACCAAAGTAATCGCGCCGGCAGTCCCGATGTCGAACCTAAACTTTCCAAATCGTATTTTGCCCGGCTCAAACGTTAATTCTGTGGAGCCTAACTCTGCTCCGGAAACTTTTGCATTACAAAGCTCGGCGGCGGCTTTGACTCCAGTAAGGTGCTGGGCTTGCAAGCCAGGCTTGCTCCTGTTCGCGCGGATGTTTATAATTCTGATTGGAACTTGTTTGATAGCAGACATCGCTATCGCTGTCCGAATGACCTGCCCGCCACCTTCACCGTAACTTCCATCTATTTCTAACATTTTAATAAATATTATCGTGATGATCGTAATCTAAAAGTTTAACTATCTTATTTTTCTCATCAATTTCGAAAGTAAGAACAAAAGATGTATCAATATGCACTCTTCTCGCTCCAAACATATCGCCGCGAAGTGGCTTGAAATGATATGGATTTTGTAAAATTTGCTGAACTTTCTTGTTTATTATTTCCAATTGTTTCTTATCTTTTTTGGCTATTTTCTTAAATATTTCGTCGATTTGCTCTGACGATGCAAGCGCATACATAGCTACAAACCATACCTTTCGGCAAAACTAACTACTTTAATAAATTTACCCTTTCGTATGCGTTCTAGTTTCTCGAGATATTCTTTCTTTGCTTCTGGCTCTTCTTCAACCAGCGATTCCATAAACATTTCGACTTGCTTGCTCATGCTCATGCCGCGACTCTTACAGAAACGCGAAAACTGCTCATAAACAGCCTCCTGCACGTTAAACGTTTTTAGCACCATTTTACGCCTTATTAAACATTAAATAATGTTATTTAACTATTATAAAAAGCTTCCTATGCGCTTACTTGCTAGCCACTATTGTTATCGTTGCCAGGCCTATCCAGGTTGGGGCAAGTGTTGGCAGGATTGTTGTTGCGGGTATGTTTGCCACAACCATAAATGTGCCAAATAGCAAACTTGCCAATGTGGATATGCTGAAGCCCGTTACAATAGCCTTCCGAGATTCTTTATATAATATCATTTTTTATCATCTTCATAAATTCTCCATACTTTGTAGCAATCCCATAGGCCTGCTGCGCCGGCGTACAGAAAGAACGCACTTATGGGGAGTAAAAGGCAAAGGCCCACATTCAGCTCATCTCCACCATTTTTTATAGAACCCGCGCTCGCTACAATTCCAGCCAGCCCAGCCAGGCCCGCCAGCGTTGCTAACGTTGATATGCGCGGATACGTTTCTGGCACAATTATTTTTGGTTTTCTGCGGGTAGGCATATTATAACTCTGGATTACTATCTCTCTGCGGTTAGGCGGTTCGCCACTTTTCAGTTTTTCAATTTTCATCTCTTCCATCTTTTCATCACTCTCTTTCGAGTTTTCTATAATTATAGAAGAAGCACTTGTATATAAAGCTTTCTGCTATTATAGAAAACCAGAATAGTAAGGCTTTTATAGTAGAGCCGAAACTAAAGGGCATGCCAGTCCCTCCACACCTGTTTGATGAGATTGTCCACAAAGCGCTAGCCTCTGATGTCAGAAGGGCGATCCTTCTGAGTTTATCAAAAAAAGACAAATATCTATCAGAGATAGCCGCGGAGATCAAAAAAAAGCCACAGACTATTGACTTCCACCTAAACATGCTGGAAGAAATCGGCATGGTGGAGAGCGAGTGGCGTGAGGGCAGGAAGTATTACGGCCTCAAAGACAGAAAAATAGTTGAATTTTTGAAAGAGCACAGGCCAATCCCCGAGGAGTTCAGAACAAAGCCGCCGCATGAGATAGTTTTAGACATGTGGCAGGATATGAAGAGAAGGCTGGATAGGATTGAGAAGAAGCTGGAGGAACTAAAAAGAAAGTAAAATGTTAGACATCGAACTATTCCGTAAAAATGCAGAAGTAATTAAGTTCAGCCAGAAACACAGAGGCCTGCCTGAAGAATTAGTTGACGAAGTCTGCAGGCTCGACGAGAAATGGCGCGAGTATTTGCAAGAAGCAGAAAAGCTAAAGCATGAGAGGAATATTGTTTCTGAAAAAATCAACCAGCTGAAAAAATCCGGCAAGAAAGCGGATGCGGAAATAAAAAGGACAAAAGAGCTTGTTGAAACATTAAAAAAAGTTGATGAGGAAGCGAACACTGCAAAGATGATGCGCGACAAAGTGCGCATGGAACTACCAAACATAGTGGATGATTCTGTTCCAGTCGGCGATGCAACAAAAAACAAAACAATCAAAACAGTCGGAAAGATTCCGAAATTCAAATTCAAAGTGCAGGATCATTTTGATTTGGGAAAAAATCTTGGTATTATTGACACAGAACGCGCTGCAAAGGTTGCGGGCGCGAGATTTTATTATCTGAAAGGCGATTTAGTAAGGCTGAACTTTGCGGTAATTAGTTTTGCACTGGACTTATTAAAAAAACGCGGTTTCACTTTAATTCAGCCGCCATTCATGCTAAGACGCGATGCACTCGAAGGTGCGGTAACTCTCGGTGCATTTGAAGAAATGATTTATAAAATCCAAGATGAAGACCTATACTTAATAGGCACAGCTGAACATGCGCTGAATGCATACTACAAAGACGAAGTGCTAAATGAAAAAGAATTGCCGATAAGATTCGCAGGCATCAGCACATCTTTTAGAAAGGAGGCTGGCACTGCTTCAAAAGACCTTAAGGGTATTTTCCGCGTGCATCAATTTGAAAAAGTTGAGCAGTTTGTTTTCTGCAAGCCTGAAAATGCGTGGAAAGAATTTGACTTCCTGCTGAAAAATCTTGAAGATATTTTCAAAGCACTGGAGATTCCATACAGATTGGTTATTTTGGCAACAGGCGATATGGGCAGAGTGCCTGTAAAAACAATTGACTTGGAGGGCTGGTTCCCAAGCCAAAACACTTACCGCGAGCTGGCCTCATGTTCAAACTGCACAGATTTTCAGGCAAGAAGGTCGAACATCAGATATGCAACTAAAGATGGAAATCGGTTTGTCAATACGCTGAACAATACAGCCATAGCAACAGAGCGGGCGATGGCATGCATATTGGAAAATTTCCAGCAGAAGGACGGCTCAATAAAAATCCCAAAAGCACTTTGGAAATATGCGGGGTTTAAGGAAATCAAAGCACCGAAACCCTTATAAATATACTATATTGTAATTAATATATGGAAAATAATAGCCTTGATTTGGTTTTGACCGGCACCGGCTTAACTCTGCTTACATTAGGTGTTGGCAGCGCAGTTGAAATAGCCAGAGATTTGCCCGCAGGCCTGCCAGATTCTTACGGTCTTGCGCCAGTTATTGGTGCCATAGTTGCCGGCGGAATGATAGTAAGCCCTGCCATTCATAATTTGTATTCTCGCTGGCGTCAATACTCTGCTCGGTCTTCTTATATCAAAAGCCTTAAATCGCCGCGCCACACAAATGCATGGCAAGCTAGGCTCGCTAAGGTAAAATAAAAATGAAAATCCTCGCAGTTGGTTGCCTGCACGGTGACATAACACAAGCAAGAAGGCTGGCAGAGCAGGCCTCAAAAGAATCAGTTGACTTGGTTTTGTTTGCCGGCGATTTTACGCAGTCAGAAAAACATACTCCGGGCATATTCAAGGTTTTCAAGGAAAAAGGCCTGAACCTCGCATTGATTCCGGGCAATCACGAATCGCCCGCGCACGCAGAGGCCATGGCAAAAATATACGGGATGAAATTCCTGCATGGCTACTACGCAAAATTCGGAGACGTTGCAATCTTCGGCGCATCAGCAAACTTTGGCATTTTCGGCCTCGGCGAGAAAGAGCTTTACGATTTGCTCAAAAGAAGCGCAGACATGGTGAAAGGCACAAAGAAAACAATCATAGTTACGCACGCGCACCCTTCGGACACAAAAATAGATTTTGACGGCAGATTTTTTGGTTCGGATGGAATCCGCAGGGCAATCAATAAAATCCAGCCGACAATCGCAATCAGCTCAAACATCCACGAAGCAGAAGGGATTGAAGACAAAATCGGCAAAACCCGTGTTATTTCTGTTGGAAAGCAAGGGAAGATTATTGAGATTTAATTACTTCTAATCCTGCGCGCAATATCCGCTATAAGCCTGTGGTGGTTCATTACAATATCCGCCTGCGCTTGCAGATGCGCCTGGTGCAGCATAAGCTCCACTCGGTAATGTTGTAGCGCCAGTAGCAATATCTGACGAAGGGGCTCCTCTGTATTGTGGCCCAGAAGTTGGATTATTGGGCAGGCCTGCTTGTTTAAACGCCTCCAGCGCTGCGGGAGTTCGATCGCGCGGGTCATGTTTGGCCATAACTTCGAGCTGTCCGCCAGTTACAGGTGCATCGGCTAAGAGCCTGTCTAGGGGTCTGCCTCGGTCCAACTCACGCCTTAAAGCTGTCCGCGCCTTTTGTGGTCCTTTATCGTGTCCCATCTTATCACATTCTCCAATAGTTAATTACGCATTATAGAATATATGGTTTTTAAGCATTTCTTCATATTTTATAAAGGGTGGTATCTCAAAAATCACGCATAGTAACAAAAAAAGAAAAAACTAAGGCTCTCAGAGCTTTTGCTCGAGCCCTTTCCAGCCGAGGACTGCTACGCCGTGCTCTTTGAGTTGTGCTGGCGTGTAGTGTGCGGTTGGCGTCCATGGTGTTACGCGCTTTACCTGCCTCGCAGCAACCCTACCTGTGTAAAAGCGGTTTTCGGGCGCGGCTTCTACTGCGGCATATTCCTGATACAGAATAGCCGTGCCAAGCTTAAATGGCTTATCCCTCGCTCGCAAGTCAACCCTGCCGCCTCGCTCAATCGCTGCGAAGCTCTCAGTCCATGACTTCAGGGCAATCGCGCCAGATGGTGGAATAAGTACTGCATCAGTCGGCCTCGACAGCCCAAGTAACACATACTCGCCTTGCAATTTGGCATCGCTTGTGAACAAATTAGGGCCAAATACTCCAATATGCGTTAGCACCGCAGACACTTCCTTGCCCTCTGCTTTGGTTTCGGGGTCGTATCTTACAAAAGTTACCCTATCTCCTGGCTGGAAATTCCTGTCGTTTAAACGCGGGTCAACTCTTCTCTGCCCGCTGGCAATTGCCAAATAGTTCAGTTCTGTGGATTTCAATCTATGTTCTGTCATATGGCACCTCATTTGCGATTAAAAAACAAATTAATATAAACATTTGTTTAGTTTAACACATATTTTGCAGTGAACAGTACGATTTGTTTATAAACTATCTCGCCTCTAGGAAAACATGCCAATCCAGCTAATCGTGTCTGAAAAACCCGCAGCAGCCCAAAAGATAGCCGCAGCACTTGGCAAGGCGAATAGAAAAATATTGGGCAAAATCGGCTATTTTGAAGTGTCAACTAAGGACAAGGATATTTTAGTTGTGCCAGCAGTCGGCCACCTCTACACACTCGCGCAGAAAGAGAAGGGCTACAAATATCCTATTTTTGATATAGAGTGGAAACCAACATCAGAAACATCAAAAACAGCTGCTTTTTCCAAGCCGTATCTTGAAAACCTAAAAAAGTTATCAAAAGAAGCAGATGAATTTGTTGTTGCAACGGACTTTGACACTGAAGGCGAAGTCATCGGCTTAAACATTATACGATTTGCGGCAGGCCAGAAGGATGCCAAGCGAATGAAGTTCTCAACATTAACTGCTGGCGATTTGAAAGACGCCTATGCAAACCTCCTGCCGCACTTGGAGTGGGGCCAAGCCGAAGCTGGGGAGACAAGGCACTGGTTGGATTGGTGGTATGGTATCAACCTCTCGCGCGCAGCCTCCGATGCGTTGAATGCGGCAACGCACAGCTTTACTGCACTTTCCATTGGGCGGGTGCAGGGGCCATCCCTCAAAATTCTTGCTGACCGCGAATTAGAAATCCAGAATTTTATTTCACAGCCTTACTGGCAGATTTTTGCGAATGTCAAACACCCGCAAGTTACAGAAACGCTAATCGCAACGCACGAGAAAGATAAATTCTGGGAAGAAAAAGAAGCAAAAGAAATTTTTGCAAAAGTGAAAGACAAGCCAGCCACAGTTCTCTCAACCGAAGCAGTGAAGCAAGCAGTCAATCCACCATTTCCGTTTGACCTAACGAGCATGCAGATAGAGGCATACCGCGTGTTTAGGATTCCGCCGAAGAAAACGTTGGAGATTGCGCAGGAGCTTTACACTGCAGCATATATTTCTTATCCGAGAACTTCATCACAAAAGCTTCCGCCGCAGTTGAATTACAAAAAACTTCTAACTTCTCTGGCGATGCAACCAGAATATTCAAAATTGGCACAGAAAATTCTGGCGAAATCGCCGCTAAAACCAAACGAAGGAAAAAAATCTGACCCCGCACATCCGGCAATCTATCCAACTGGCGAAATTCCTGCGCAACTTGACGCGTACCAAAAAAAGATTTACGATTTGATTGCGAAAAGATTTTTGTCTGTATTTGCGGAGTCCGGCGTGAGAGAGACAACAACAATCACTTTTGACATCGGGAGCGAGAAGTTTATCTTGAAAGGCACGCGCACAATAGAACAAGGCTGGCAAGAGTTCTACCAGCCCTACATCCGCAAGGAGGAAGTGGAGTTGCCTGCATTTATGAATGGTAAGCAGTACGCAGAAAAAACTGCAATTGAGGAAAAGAAAACCGAGCCGCCAAAGAGATACTCGCAGGCATCTATAATAAAAGAGCTTGAGAAAAAATCTTTAGGTACAAAGGCAACGCGGGCGGAAATTGTGGACACACTTTACCGGCGCAATTATGTGACTGGGACAGCGATACAGGTCACTAAACTTGGTTTGGAGATTGTAAAAACATTCCAGAAATATGCACCTGAGATTTTGTCTGAAGAAATGACAAAGAAATTTGAGAAGGATATGAACGCGATAAGAAAGGGTAAGCTGAAGATGCCTGCTGTCTTGGATGCGGCAAAAGAAGTTTTGATAAAAATCTGCAAGGATTTTCAGAAAAACAAAAAAGAAATCGGCGAAGAACTGCGGATCGCGTTGAACGAGGCGCGGCGGGATGAAGCGTTCCTGATGGCCTGCTTCAACTGCAAAATTGGTGAAATCCGCACAATAAGATCTCGGGCAACTGGCAAGCAATTCGCCGCCTGCTCGAAATATCCGGACTGCAAGACCACGCTGCCTTTGCCGCAGGGGGCTTTGATTAAACGCGCAGATAAAAATTGTGACAAGTGCCCACATCCAATCATAAAAATTATCCGCAAAGGGCAAAGGCCTTTTGAGATGTGCCTAAACCCGAAATGTCCGAGCAAAGAAGGGTGGAACAAAAACTAATTTTTTATTGCTACTAACACGCAGCGATTAAACAAATCTCATATGTGTCTATTCGTGATGCGGGTTATAATGCACGTAATTAATTATGATGCTGAAACTTAGTATTTGTATTTTGTATGCAACTTATAACCACACCACAAAGCTTTTAAATGAGTTACGCCAGTTAAAATACACAGAGTAAATACTATGAGCTTACAGGACTTGAAAAAACAATTCATCGTGCAGGAAAGTTTGGAAAAAATAGACATAGAACGGCAAATAATGCGTGTGGTCCGATTTTGCCAAGTAGATGCACAAGGGCATGTCAATATAAAAACTGAAATTAGAGGAAAGCTAACTGCGCCACAGAAAATGTTATGTATCTTGGCATCAAGGTACCTCGGGCACGAATTGCAAGGATTGTTACAAGAAGAAAAAACCATACATGCCGAAGTAAATGTTGAAGATTTGTCAAAAATGATGTCTGAAAAAAAGTCTGTGATCTGCGCACGAGCAAAAGATTTGAAAGATAGTGGCAAAATTAAGGCTGATTCGGGCATTTATCAAATATTGCCCCACGCAATTGAAGATATTATAATTTATTTAGAATCATTGGAGGCAAATAATGGTGGATGAGTTTGATGCTCTGTTTGTTGATACTGCACAACTAGACAAAAATCTCTTGCAAGAAATATTATCTAGCAGAGTTAAACTTTCTGCAGAAGGCAGAATTTTTTATGAACTAGATTTTAATCCAATGCGCAAAATTGTTTTATACCTTTTAGCAAATAAAATATTTGTCATGCGCAAGATAAAATCTGAAGAAGCAGAAGGTCCGCTTAAAATAAGTCAGAATGCGGGCATAGCAGAAGGTACTGTAAAAGCATACGTTCGCGATTTGGAAGAACGAGGATTAATAATCGGCGATAAAGATGGTAAATATATGGTTGCGAACTCGCTATTACCGCGAATTAAAAAATTCATCATAGAATCATAGTCGGACGCGACCAAGGGCCCGCCGCCTCTAAATGGGTTAGAGCGGCGGGAGCGCACCTTGTAACTGATACATAATCCATACTTAAAAGTCTTCTGGACAGTTAAAAACTTAAATCCGTTCTTATTGTGTTGCAGAAATTAAAGCGCTTGAATCCGAAATGCCCGAGCAAGGAAGGGTGGAATAAAGAAACTAAAACCACTCCAGCAAATGCAAACTAATTATTAATTACCAAATGATTAGCAGCTAGCTCGGCACATCGTAGGAACTGCGTTAGAACCGCACCTCTGAATGCCATTTTCACCAGTTTCACAATAATAAGTGCGCGTAGTATAACAACCATCTACATTCGTGCAATATTCGTGAACGCCTTCGCCGTCAATGCATTTCTTCTCTTCCGCCAAATTCAAACACTGGAAAGAGCTGCCGCCCTCGCCTTGTGCTGCCGATTGGCCTTCAACTATTCCAGTCCCTTGCTGGCCTTGGGAGCTTTGTCCATTGCCTTGTCCTTGATTAGGACCAGAACTCTCTCCGTAGCTTTGTGATTGGCTTTCTTCCGCTCCACCCTGCTGGCCTTGCGAGCTTTGTCCGTTGCCTTGGCCAGAACTCGGGCCGCTTCCCTGCCCTTGTCCGTGAAGATTTGAGAATTCGTATGGCGTTGCCCACTGGCATTGATTGTTTAGGCAGCCGCATTGTGTGGGTGGACCATCACAGCCTTCTGGCACGGCACAATTCGAGCTTTGGTCTTGGTTAGGACTAAAAAAACTATCGCATGTCTCGCCGTTGCAGCCAGACTTAAAGCAGTCTGAATTTGTGTTACAGAAGCCATAAGAAGATGGTTGGGGATCGCATGGTGCGAGGCTTTGTGCAGGTGCGTTATGCGCGCTTGTTGGCGTAACTTTGGCATATTTTGCTAAAGGTTTGAAAAACTTAAATGAAAATGCATCTGCGCCTGCGGCAGTCAGCAGGACAGCTAAAACAACTGCGATGGCCAGCACAGCGTATTTTTTCATGTTACTTAATGGCAGTTTAAACTTAAAAAGTATTCGGTAACGGTTTAAAACAACCTAAACCCCTTCTTCTCTTGCTTCGGTTCCTGCGCTTCTTCCAGCCTGTTCTTATGCCTTCGCACCTATTTACACAAACGTCGAAACTTATTTAAGCATTTAGACATGCGCAATTTAGGTGGCTGAATGGAACTGTTCAAAAATATCAAACCAGAATTCATAGATGCGCGCGGTGCGATAACAAAAGTATTAGATGATGGAAAAAGCAATATCAAAAGCGTCCTGCTGATTACGTGCAAAAAGGGTGCGATACGTGCAAACCATTACCACAAAAAAGACACACACTTTGCATACATGCTTTCCGGAAAAATGGAATATACTGAACAGCCGGTCGGCCAGCCAGACAAAAAAATCAGCGTGGTTGTCTCTGCAGGCGATATGGTTTTCACACCACCCATGGCCCTTCACGCCATGAATTTTCTGGAAGATTCTGTTTTCCTAGCGCTGGCCAGCGAATCGCGCGGCCAGGCAGACTATGAAGCAGACACCGTGAGGATAAAACTTATTTGAGGCGTTGCATGCAGACAGAATTAATAACAAAGCGCACTTCATGCAGGGTTTGCAAAGGAAAAAGCCTTAAAAAAATTCTATCGCTGGGCTCGACACCGCCTGCGAATGCCTATGTTAAAAAAGAAGACCTCGAAAAGCCGGAAAAACTTTTCCCTCTGGAGCTTTATTTTTGCACTGATTGCAGTTTTGTCCAGGTATTGGATATTGTTTCGCCGGAATTATTATTCAGAAATTATGTTTATGTATCATCTACATCACCTTCTTTTGTTGCGCATTTCAAATCACTTGCAGAAGCAATTTGCGCGCGGTTTAATTTCGAGCCAAACTCGCTCGTTGTCGATATTGGAAGCAACGATGGAATACTGCTGAAGCCATTCAAAGCGCTTGGTATGCAGGTCATGGGCGTAGATCCTGCAATAAAAATAGCAGAGCAGGCCACAAAGGATGGCATTGAAACTGTTTCGGCATTCTTTGCGCACGAAACAGCAGAAAAAATAGTGCGTGAGCGCGGGCATGCCAAACTCATAACTGCAACAAGTGTATTTCCGCACATAGATGACTTGGACTCGCTTGTTTCTGCGGTAAAAGAATTGCTTGCAGATGACGGCATATTTATGATTGAAGCCTATTATCTAGTTGACCTGCTGGAAAAAAACCTTTTTGACACAATCTATCACGAGCACCTTTCATATTTTTCAGTAAAAACAATTACAGATCTTCTTGAAAGGCTTGGCATGAGTGTTTTTGCCGTTGAAAAAATAGGTACGCATGGCGGGTCAATACGCGTTTTCGCACAGAAGGCTGGTGGAAAATACCCGCGCAATTATTCAGTACAGCGGTTTCTGCTTGACGAATCTGCAAAAAATCTCGACCACCTAGCTACATACGCAGACTTTGCTGAAAAAATAGAACATAACAAAGCTGCTTTGCTTGGCATGCTCCGCGAACTGAAAGCACAAGGCAGGCATATTGCAGGCTATGGCGCTGCTGCAAAAGCAAACACACTGCTGAATTATTTTGGAATCGGTCCGGACTTGATTGATTACATTGTTGATGACAGCCCATGGAAACAGGGCTTGTATGCGCCCGGCACAAAAATACCAATAGTGAGTGCAGAAGAATTAAAAATAAAAAAGCCGGATTACGTTCTGCTACTGGCATGGAATTTTGCGGAGCAAATAATGAAAACACACTACTCTACTGGCGCATTCATAATACCTGTGCCGAAGCCCCACATTATCGAAAACCTCGTAGATCAGGACATTTATGCTATTTCCAATTCTCTGAGCAAAGAAGCGCCATTGCTGGAAGGAAAGACGTTGCTTTTAACTGGCGGTTCTGGCTTTTTGGGAAGCTACATAGTCGCAACTATTGATTATCTGAACAAAAACGTATTAAAAAAACCCTGCAAAGTAATCTCTGTTGATAATCATCTTATTGGCTCGAAAAATAATCTGCTGAAGGAAATAAAAAACGAAAACATAATTTTCAAAGAGCATGATGTTTGCAAACAAATAGAAGTCGATGAGCCAATTGATTACATTATGAATGCCGCGGGTGTTGCCTCGCCGACGTATTATAAAAAATACCCAATAGAAACAATAGAAGGCACTGTTTTTGGGCTAAAAAACATGCTCGAGCTGGCCAGAAAGAAAAACGTGAAGAGCTTCCTGTATTTCAGTTCGAGCGAAATTTACGGCGATCCCGACCCGAATTTCATACCAACTCCTGAGACCTACAAAGGTAATGTATCTTCGATAGGGGTGCGGGCGTGCTATGATGAATCAAAAAGGCTCGGCGAAACTTTATGCTTAGCATACCATCAGGTGCATAAAACCCCTGTAAAAATCGTCCGCCCGTTTAATGTTTATGGCCCTGGCATGAGCAGTAAAGACTACCGCGTCGTGCCGATGTTCTTATGCCAGGGAATAAAAGGCATGCCATTGACAGTCCACGACCAGGGCAACCAAACGAGAACTTTCTGCTATGCCAGCGACGCCGTTTCTGGATTTTTCAAAGTTCTGCTTTCAGATAAAAGCGGCGAGGTATACAATATTGGCAATGACAATGATGAAATAAATATGCGCGCACTTGCGGAATTAATTGCGAGGGATATTTTTGACAAAAAAATCGATGTAAACCTAGTGCCATATCCTAGCACTTATCCGCAGGACGAACCGCGCCGCAGATGCCCTGATATAAAAAAAGCAAAACAAAATCTCGGGCACGAACTGCGCATAAATCTTTCAACTGGATTAAAAAGAACACATCTGTGGCTTAAAAACCACGAAAACATAACATGACACTGCGATTTGGATTGATTGGCTTGGGAAATTTCGGCAGGCACTATGCCCGTCTTCTGCAAAACATAGACGGCGCGGAATTAACAGCTATTGCCAACATATCATCTGAAAAGTTTAAACTTTTTGAAAACATTTTGCCTAAAAATATAATTAAAACAACAGATACAATTGGCTTGATTAATAAT
>Ga0209210_1002429_pt1 | contig 13611 bp, 9 predicted proteins | sample RifGroA1_FD_183991 | JGI IMG/M metagenome (GOLD analysis project Ga0209210, IMG submission 183991) | Contaminated groundwater microbial communities from Rifle, Colorado, USA - Rifle Groundwater A1 (SPAdes) (version 2) | ecosystem: Environmental > Aquatic > Deep subsurface > Groundwater >...
CATAGCCTAGTTTTTCCTGATCGGCTTTAGTCGCAGGCTCAATCGCAAGTGAAATAACCGGATCCGGAAAAGAAATAGACTCCAAAACGATCGGTTTTGACTCGTCACACATGGTGTCGCCGGTTACTGTTGACTTAAGCCCAACTACAGCCACGATCTCGCCGGCATAAGCTTCCGAAATCTCTTCTCTGGTATTTGCGTGCATCAGAAGAATTCTGCCGATCCTTTCGCGGTCATGCTTGATGGAGTTTAGGATCGAGGAGCCGGACTTTAGTGTCCCGGAGTAAATCCGAACATAGGTAAGTTTACCGACATGAGGATCTATCTGCACCTTGAAGGCAAGAGCGGAAAAACTTTCCTCAATGACCAGCAATCTTTTCTCTTTTTCACTCGTTTTGGGATTTATACCTTCTATTGATTCAATGTCCTGGGGTGATGGAAGATATTCACAAACAGCATCCAAAAGCGGCTGGACTCCTTTATTCCTAAGTGAGGATCCTGCAAGGACTGGGACGATTTTATATTTAATGACGGCCGCCCTTAGAGCTTTTTTGAGTTCGTCCTCTGAAATTTCTTCGCCTTTCAAAAATTTTTCGGTTAAGTGATCATCTGTTTCGGCTATTTTTTCGATAAGTTGCCCGCGGTATTTTTCGACTTCGTCACTCATATCGGTAGACACCTCTTCCTCATTAAATTCTTTACCAAGACCCTCGACATCTGATTCCCAAACAAAGGCTTTGCGGGTTACTAAATCAACAACACCTTTAAAATCATTTTCCTTGCCGATCGGCAGATTATAAGGGACCGCCGGCGCGCCTAATTTCTCGCGGATCGATTTTAAAGTCGCAAAATAATCGGCGCCAAGTTTATCCATTTTGTTGATAAAACAGATTCTGGGTACTTTATATTTGTCTGCTTGTCGCCACACGGTTTCTGACTGGGATTGGACACCTTCTTCCGCGTCCAAAACGGTTACCCCGCCGTCTAAAACCCTAAGCGACCTTTCCACTTCTGCCGTGAAATCGACATGGCCGGGAGTATCAATAATGTTAATTCTAGCTTCAATATCTTTTAAAGGACCATACTTGGGAGTCCAGAAAGTAGTTACAGCCGCAGAAACTATGGTTATTCCCCTTTCTTTTTCCTGAGCCATCCAGTCGGTAACAGTCGTCCCTTCGTCGATATTTCCGAGTTTATAGGATTTGCCGGTATAGAAAAGGATCCTTTCTGTGGTTGTGGTTTTGCCCGCGTCAATGTGGGCAATAATGCCAATATTTCTGATTCTGTCTAATGGGTAAAGTCTGTCAGTTTTGACTGTAGGCATGTTTGAATGGAAAAATTATTTGGTGGATTTAACCTGAGGACCTTGAAAAATTAGGGTAGGATGTTCAAGACCATGGATTTCCTTTTTTATTTCCGTAATCATTGCCCGCAAAACCGAAACTTCCTCATCTGCAAGTTCCCAAGCGGCATTCTCATTCCAGTTGCCGCCGGATTCCTGGTAAGCCTCTCCATAACGGGAAAGGGCTTCCCTCAGCTTAACATTTTCAAGCTCTACAAGCCTTTTTCTTAACTGTTTCAATTTTTGGACCTTTGCTTGAATCATACCGATATAATCAACATTAGACGACTAAATCCCCTAAATCAAGAATCAAGACTGTTTTTTGATTCCAGCCTAAATATAGTGCGAGATTATAGCACAAAAATGCGCCATGTAGAATCAGCAAATATTTACCAGCGAAAGTGAGAGAATGCCTTGTTAGCTTCAGCCATGCGGTGCATTTCTTCTCTTTTTCCGACCGCCTTACCTTCTCCTTTGGCTGCGTCCATAAGCTCAATTGCCAATTTCGTGATCATTAAAGGCTTATTGGTTTTTGTTCTTTGTTCCAGACCTTGCGGAGTTTTCGACCTTGCGGCATCAACTAACCAAGAGATGGCAAGCGAGAGTCTTCTTGCGCCTCTAACTTCCATTGGTACCATGTACGATGCACCCCCAACCCTTCTTGGCCGAACCTCCATTCTAGGAGTAACGTTCTCAAGCGCACTTTCCAAAATAGTCAGCGGATTTTGGCCCTTAGTCTCGATATCTTTAAATGCCTCGTAGACTATTTTTTTTGCCAAAGCTTTTTTGCCGTCTTTCATCAATTTATTGATAAGTTTGGCAACAGTCAGATTCTGATATAGGGAATCTGCCGCAATTTGTCTTTTTTCAACTTTGCCGGTGCGGGGCATTTAACTTTCTCCTCCTTGTACCTGTGAAGATTCTGCTGCGGTTGCGGCGCCTATTGTCGCTGCCGCCTGAGCACCTGAAACTGCACCCGACTTCTTGGTTCCGTAAAGCGATCTGCTCTTCTTTCTGCCGACCACGCCGGTTGTGTCGTATTTACCGCGGATTACATGATATTTGACTCCCGGCAGATCCTGAACCCTACCGCCCCGAATTAAAACTACGGAGTGTTCTGCAAGTTCATGACCGATCCCGGGAATATAAGCGGTCACTTCCTGTTTATTTGAAAGCCTGACCCTTGCGACTTTCCTTAGCGCCGAATTTGGTTTTTTCGGCGTCATTGTCTTGACGACTACACACACCCCTCTTTTTTGCGGGGACGGATAGGATACGTAACGGTTTGCCAAGGTATTAAATGCTCTTCGAAGCGCTGTCGCCTTGACTCTTTTTATCTTTTTTGTTCTGCCTTTTCTGATAAGCTGATTGATTGTTGGCATAATTATTTTTTAAATTTGCATTCAATTCCACTTTAACAAAGTGGAAACATCTAGTAAGCGATTATAACATAGGGAGAATCTAGGCCTTTGACTGCCGGATTCCGGCTCTTTCAGGGCTCGTTGGAATAAGCCTCCCAATGATGACATTTTCTTTAAGACCTAAAAGATTATCCTGTTTACCCTCCATAGCAGCATCCGTTAAAATTCTGGTTGTTTCCTGAAACGAGGCTGCAGAAAGAAAACTTTCTGTGTAAAGCGCGGCTTTCGTTATTCCCAATATGACAACCTGGGCTGATGCCGGTTCTCCGCCCTCTGCCAAAACCTTGGCATTTTCTTCTGTAAAGCGGTGTTTGTCAATAAGCTCTCCAGGCAAAAGTACACTATCGCCGGGAGATTCCACCCGGACCTTTTCACTCATTTTTCTGACAATTGCTTCGAAATGCTTATCGTTGATTGCTACACCCTGCGTTTCATAAACTTCCTGGGCACCGGAAACGACGTATTTTTGTGTATCCTTTAATCCGGAAATTGCCAAGACTTCTTTGACATCAAGATAACCTGAGGAAAGAGGGCTGCCGGCGGCTATCAAATCTCCATCTGAAACCTTCAATTCGGAAGTTGGCGGGATGAAGTACTCTTTTTCGACTGCAGGCTTAAGATTGGTACTTCTGACTTTAACTGTAAACCCTTCTGCACTTTCCTCAATCTTTGCTTTTCCTGAAATTTCGGAAATTTGGGCCATAAACTTTGGCGTTCTTGCCTCAAAAAGCTCCTCGACCCGCGGCAGCCCCTGGGTAATATCCAAACCGACAATACCGCCGGTATGAAACGTTCTCATGGTAAGCTGGGTTCCGGGTTCCCCGATTGATTGGGCGGCAATGACACCAATCGGCGTACCGATTGTAACCAGTTTTCTTGTAACTAAATCTCGACCGTAGCAAAGTGCACAAAGACCAAAGGACGCCTCACATATTAGAACGGAGCGAACTTTTACATTAGTAATTTGCGCTTTTTCAATTTCCAAAATTGCGCTTTCGTCAATTTCGGTATCCTTGGCAACGATTATTTTCTTACCTTTTGGCAACACGATATCCTCTGCAGCGTATCTGCCTAAAATTCTTGCACTAAACTGGGCTTGCCTCTTGTCGTCCTTTGAAATTTCAATTCCCTCTTTGGTTTTGCAATCATCAAGTCTGATAATTGCATCATGGGCAACATCAACAAGTCTTCTTGTCAGATATCCGGATTCTGCCGTTTTAATCGCTCTGTCTGCCAATCCCTTCCTGGCTCCTCTGGCACTGGTGAAATATTCAAATGCCGAAAGTCCCTCTCTAAAATTTGACTTAATCGGCAAAGAAACAATTCTTCCGGACGGATCTGTAACCAATCCCCTGATTGCAGCAAGCTGTTTTATCTGTTCAGCTGTTGCTCTCGAACCGCCGGAGTCAGAAATGATTCTAATAGAATTATCAAGAGGTAGATTCTTCCATGTCAGATCCGCCAACTCATTGGTTGTGGATAGCCAAACTTCCTGTGAAAGTCTTTTTGCTTCCTCTTTTGTTATTAACCCCAGATTAAAGTTTTTTTCAATTCTTTCGACCTCTTTATCTGCCTGACTGATGATTTGCTGTTTTTGGTCAACTATCATACAGTCAAAAACCGAAACCGAAAGCCCCGAAAAACTCGCGCCATAAAAGCCCAAGTCTTTTAACCTGTCGATTATACCGGCTACTTCTTCTTCTGAGATTTCATCAATAGACTGACTGATGATCTTTTTGATTCCACCCGCCCCTGTCGGTTCATTGATGAAAGGACCCTTCGCAGGCAGCTGAAGATTAAAAAGAACCCTGCCCGCGGTAGTTTCGATTATTTTTGAATCTTTTTTCATTTTTATTTTTTGTCTTATTTCGATTTTTGCAGCAGAAAGCGCTAAAACCACTTCGTTGTCGCATTGAAAAATACTCTCGCAAGGCTTAAGATTCTCATCGACCGTTGTAAGGTAATATATTCCCAGGGCCATCTCTTTGTTTGGCAAAGTTATCGGCGAGCCGTCGGCAGGCCTTAGTAAATTCCTTGAGGACATCATTAACTCTTTTGCCTCTTGTTGTGATTTGGAAGATAAAGGCACATGAATTGCCATCTGGTCACCGTCAAAATCTGCATTAAATCCTGCACAAATACATGGATGAATCCTGATTGCATTTCCGTCAATCAAAATCGGGTAGAAAGCCTGTATTCCAAGCCTGTGAAGAGTCGGTGCACGATTTAAAAGAATCGGGTGGTTTTTGGTTATCTCTTCTAGAATATCCCATACTTCACCGCTACGGCGCTCTAAAAAATGTTTTGCGCTTTTGACATTCGGGGCATATCCCCGGGCAATAATTTCGCGCAAGATAAACGGCTTAAACATTTCAAGAGCCATCTCTTTGGGAATACCGGCTTGGTTAAGCTTCAACTCCGGCCCAACAACAATTACCGATCGGCCGGAATAATCAACTCTTTTCCCAAGAAGATTTTGTCTGAATCTGCCCTGTTTCCCACGAAGCATATCGGATAAAGAACGCAGCTCTTTCGAAGCTCTTGTTGTTTTGACTCTTTGAGAATCGATAAGCGCATCAACCGCCTCCTGCAGCATTCTTTTTTCGTTTCGAAGAATAATTTCCGGCGCACCTAGCTCGATTAGCTTTTTAAGCCTGTTATTTCTGTTAATTACCCTTCTGTAAAGATCGTTAAGATCAGAAGTTGCAAAGCGGCCACCGGAAAGCTGCACCATCGGCCGCAAATCAGGAGGAAGAACCGGCAAAACCTTAATAATCATCCACGACGGTAAAATTTCGGCCTTGCGCATATTCTCAACCAACCTCAATTTTCTGGTCGCTTTAAGGTGACGCTGACCTACTGATTTGGTAATTTCTTCTCGAAGGGAAGCTGCCAACTTTACCAAATCTATCTTTTCTAAAATTGAAATAACAGCCTCTGCCCCCATGCCGACGTTTAAAAATTCACCGGCGTTGTAATCTGCAAGTTTCAAATATTCTTCCTCCGAAAGAAGATCCAGCGGCTTTATAGAAAAAACCATATCGGAAATATTTTTGTAAATCTCTTCCAGTCTTGATGTTTCCTGAACGCTTTCCTCACGAAGTTTTGCTTGCCTTGCACGCACAGTCAACTGAGCTTCTTCGATTTTCAAATCTAGATGTTCACCGGACTTTGCTTTAGCTTTAATGCTGACAACGTCTTTTTTGCCTCCTTTTTCTTCCTCCTCCAGCCTTTTTTTCAATAAATCCGCCTGTTCCTTGCGCTTCTTATCTAACTGGTCCGCAAGGTTCTTGAGAACACTTTTTTTCTTTTCCTCATCAATATCTATCACCAAATAGGAAGCAAAATAAATCACTGCATCAAGATTCCTTGGAGAAACATCAAGCAGAAGGCCAAGCCTTGACGGAGTTCCTTTGAAAAACCAGTTGTGGACTACGGGGGCAGCAAGCTGAATGTGCCCCATTCTCTCTCTTCTTACTCTGGAGTGGGTAACTTCTACTCCGCATTTGTCGCAAATAATGCCCCTGTACCTGATCCTTTTGTATTTGCCGCAATAGCACTCCCAATCCTTAGTCGGGCCAAAAATCCTCTCATCGAAAAGTCCGTCTTTTTCGGGTTTTAGTGTGCGGTAGTTGATCGTTTCCGGCTTGGTAATTTCACCAAAAGACCAAGTTTTGATATTTTCGGTCGACGCCAGTGTCAGTTTTAAGGAATTAAAATCCAAAAGTTCGTTCATGGCTGTGTGCGCTCTTCAATCTCCATTAAGCTTTCGTGCTTGACAAACTCGCTTGCTGTGGCGATACTTTCTGCTTGTAAAACCTGGGTATACTCTTGGACTACCTTGGCCTGTGTTTCTTTGGGAACCTCTTCCTCCTCCTCGATAGTCTTGACTCCCAATGTCTGGACATTCAATGAAAGGCTATTGAGTTCTTTAACCAGTACCTTGAATGATTCGGGAATTAGCGCCTGAGGAATATCTGTTCCCTTGATTATTGCTTCAAATGCCTTTGCGCGGCCAACGACATCGTCGGATTTAATAGTAAGCATCTCCTGCAGGGAATATGCTGCTCCGTATGCCTCGAGTGCCCAAACTTCCATCTCTCCAAGCCTTTGGCCGCCCATCTGGGCTTTACCTCCGAGAGGCTGCTGAGTAATCAGTGAATACGGCCCGGTCGAACGGGCATGGGTCTTATCCTCAACCATGTGAATTAGCTTCATGATGTAGCCGACACCAACGACAATCGGCCTGTTAAACGGCAAACCGGTGCGGCCGTCGTACAGGGTAATCTTGCCGTCTCGCGGCAAATTTGCTTTTTTAAGTTCGTCGGCAATATTTTCCTCAGAAACATGCTCAAACACGGGTAACGCCACTTTATGACCGAGTTTCTGGGCTGCCCAGCCTAAATGAGTCTCTAGAAGCTGTCCTAGATTCATCCTTGAAAGCACTGAGAGCGGACTTATGATGATGTCAATCGGGGTTCCGTCCGGCAAATACGGCATATCTTCCTTGCGGACGATTTTCGAAATCACGCCTTTGTTTCCATGGCGACCAGCTAATTTATCACCAACCACGACCTTCCTGATTTGGGCAACCTTGACAGTAATTCTGGAGATTGCCCCGTGTTCAAGCTCATCGCCTTCTTCGCGGGATAGAATCTGAACGTCAATAACCGTCCCCTTTTCACCATGAGGTATCCTCAGCGACGTATCTCTAACTTCTCTTGCCTTTTCGCCGAAAATCGTACGCAAAAGCCTTTCTTCTGCCGTCAATTCGGTTTCACCTTTAGGAGCGATTTTACCGACCAGAATATCATTAGGCCCCACTTCGGCGCCGACAACAACGATGCCATCTTCGTCAAGGTTTGCCAAATCCTCCTCCGAAACATTAGGGATATCTCGGGTTGGTTCCTCCGGGCCAAGCTTGGTCTCAACGACTGTCGTTTCGTATTCCTCAATATGGATTGAGGTCAACAGGTCTTCCTTGAAGAGCCGGTCGGAAATAACGATTGCGTCCTCGTAACCAAGGCCGTCAAAACTCATATAGGCGATCAAAAGATTCTGCCCTAATGCGAGTTCTCCGCTATCGGTTGAGGCTCCATCGACTAATACATCGCCCTTTTTAACTTTCTGGCCGGTAACTACCTTGGGTCTTTGCGAATGGCAGGTACTCTGGGGCGATCTTGTGAATTTGGCAATTGGAATTGTAACTTCGTTCGTTTGCTTACCATCGACTGTTGCTTTTGCAACTGTTTTAAGAATGACTTTTTTGCTGTCAACATAAGTTATTTTGCCGTCTTGCGATGCTTTGACTATCCTTCCCATGTTTTCGGCAACCGTCGCCTCCATGCCTGTTCCGACAACTGGAGCACTGGGCTTTATAAGAGGAACTGCCTGGCATTGCATATGGGTACCCATCAACGCCCGATTTGCCTCATCATGCGCCAAAAACGGAATTAAAGATGCCGAGGTCCCGGTCACTTGCCTTGGGACTACATCGATAAAGTCAATCATGCTGGCGGGCGCAGTAGTGAATTCCCCACGGCAGCGCACTGCAATCCGATCTACTAAAAGAAACCCATTTTTATCGGTAGGAGTTTGGGCATGAGTGATATAAAAATCCTCCTCATCGTCTGCTGTCAGATAAACAATTTCATCGGTTACTTGTACCTTGCCGTTTTTGCTTTTGATAACTTTTCTGTACGGCGCCTCCAAAAATCCATGCTCGTTAACCCGGCAATACAATGCCATGTAGGTAACCAAGCCGATATTTGGACCCTCGGGAGATCTGATTGGGCAAATCCTGGAATATTGAGAGTGGTTGATGTCCCTAATTGAAAAGGCCGCTCTTTCTCTGGCTATTCCGCCGGTTCCCATGACAGTCAGCCTTCGAAGATTGTCTATTTCCGAAAGAGCATTTGTCTGGTCCAGAATTGTCGAAAGCTGAGAAGATCTGAAAAATTCATTGATTGCAGAAATTATCGGCCTGGCATTAATCAAGGATACCGGCAGGGGTATTTCATCGGCAGGCGTTAAGCTCATTCTCTCTTTGATTACCCGCTCCAGCCTTAAAATTCCAACCCTGAATGCATTTTGGGCAACTAGCTCTCCAACTCTCCTTACCCTTCTGTTGCCAAGGTGGTCGATATCATCGACTCTGCCTTCACCGGCCATTAGCTCAAAAAGATAAGCGATTGCAGCTACAAAATCTGCCGGCGTCAAAACTTCGCTTTTGGGATTGTTTTCTACTGTTTGGGCAATCGCTTCTTTGACTTTTTTGAGCTTTTTTTCGATTTTGTATCTGCCCACCTGCCCAAGCGAATATCTTCTGGGATTGAAAAACATATTCTCTATTAATGATTTGGCGTTATCTAAAATAACGTGATCGCCAGGTCGCATTCTTCTATAAATCTCCAAAAGAGCTTCATCCTGAGTTTCAGAAACATCTTTAGCAAATGTGTTATCTAAAAGTTTTTTAGGGGTATCTTCTGTTAAAAACGAAAAGAGCCGGGCAATTAACTCGTCTTCTGAGAAACCGACTGCCCTTAAAAATGTCGTGACCGGGAATTTTCGGCGCCTGTCGATTTTTACGGTGATAATATCGTTTTTGGTGATGGCAAACTCAAGCCACGAACCGCGAAGCGGCCGAATTTCGCAAGAGTAAAGCATTTTGCCGCTGGCAGGATCAATTTCCCCAGAATAATACGCTCCCGGTGCGCGCACAAGCTGACTCACAACCGCCCTTTCGATTCCGTTTATGATAAAGGAACCTTTCTCGAGCATAATCGGCAGATCGCACAGGAAAACTTCCTGGCTTTTTTTGGCGCCGGTCTGTTTATTGACAACTGTTGCCTCAACTTTTAGGGGAACATCATAGGTAACCCCTTTTTCGATAGCAGCCTCAGGGGAATATTTAGGCTTGCCAAAACTATAATTGCCGAAACTTAATGTGAAATTTTTGCCGGTAAAATCATCAACAGGGGATATTTCGTCTAGGATTTCACGGATTCCTGTTTCCAAAAATTTGGCAAAGGATTCCCGCTGCACTTCAACGAGATCTATATTCGGCAGGTTAACTTGCAATGGTTGATGAAGGAAGATACGATTAGACACTAGTTTTGCAAAATTTAAAAAGACAAAATTAGCCTTTTTTGATCCAAAAAAAGACAATAAGAGCGTTTCTTCTTTAAATCCAGTTGAGGGAATGCTCTAAGTGTACCTACACAACACAAAAAAGAAGGTATAAAAAAATACCCCTTTGCAGGATGTGTCTAAAGTTATTTTTACCACCCTAAGGGGGGTTTTGTCAAGAGGAAAACTTTATAAGTATTCTTCAATATTGCGTTGATGTTCATCAGATGTTTGAGCATAGTGAATCTTCCCTTCGCGATCGTGCATGTAATAGAAAAAGGTAGTTTGAGCAGGATTTGCGGCCGCTTTAATTGACTCAAGCCCCGAATTTGCAATCGGCTTTGGGGGAAGTCCAACGAAAAGGTAAGTATTATAGGCTGACTTTACGCTTTGGTATTCACCGACTGTTACCGTTGACCACCAGGTATTCTGCGCCGTGTTATAGCCTTTTGCATATTGCACGGTTGCATCAACTTGAAGAGGCATACCAGCTTCAAGTCTGTTTAAAAGAATACCTGCGATAATCGGCTTCTCTTCATTTGTCTTTGCTTCCCGCTCAAGAAGTGAAGCCAGAATGACAATATCATCTGCTGATAAGTTATTTTTTTCACCTTTTTCTAAAAGTTCTTCGTCGACTTTGGTAGAAAAAGTCTCCTCAAGCTTTGCTTTCGCATCTTGAGCCGTTACGTCTTTGGGAATTAAATAGGTGTCAGGAAACATAAAGCCTTCTTTGGCAATTTTTATATATTCATTTTTGTCAAACGCAAAACTTTCGTTTGCACCAAAATTCAAATTATTCTCGATAATTTGCGCCTGCTCTTCGACTCTCAAACCCTCAGGCAAAGTGATCCAGACGTCGATTGCCCCGTGAGTTAACAATTGGGCAATTTCTCTGGCTGACATATTGGCAGAAAGCCTAAAGTCACCTGCCTGAATATTTTGGGCAATTCCCATCTGCGAAACCAAAAGCCTGAAGGCTAAAGCGTTTTTGATAAGATTTGCCTTTTTTAATTTTTGGGCGATTTCCGCTGTCGGCTCACCGGGCCTTATGACAAAAATTTGGGTTTTATCGTCAGTTGATACCGGTTCAAGAAGATAATTGTAATATTTGTTAACGGAAACAGGAATTAAAATCAGGAAAATAAAAATAACGGCAAAAAGAGGTAATTTTCTATTAATTCTGTCCATGCCCTGCCTCCTCAAAAGTCGCCCTACGGTACCTTCCCCGGCGTTTGTCGAAAATATAGATTCTTGAACATTTACAGATCACTTTTCGGGAATTTCCTTGCCTTTCGATTTTGGCAACCTGCGACAAATTTCTGCCGCAGCCGACGCATTTTCCCTGAAGCAGTATCCATGTCTGAACCGGCGCCAGTATTTTTTTAATCACGTTGGTTTAAATAAGATTGTAAGATTAAGACTGCGGCCATCTCGTGTTCTTTTTTTTGTCTTTTCTTTTTTGATAGTTGAAGTTTAATCATAGTTTCCTGCGCCTGTCTAGTCGTCAAAGTCTCATCAATCATCACAACCTCGATTGTAGGCCTCTTCTTCTGGAATTCTTTGGCGAAATTTTCGAAAAGTTTACCTATCTTTCCCTGAATATATCCTAAGACAATTTTATCGATTGACTCCTTGTTGCAAATTTCAAGGATTTTGAAAAGAGCTTCTTTTTGAGATTTATGGGTAATGGTTTTATAGGGTGTGGCAAACCGGCCTTCTGATATTGCCAAGCCGGTTGTTTTCTGCCCTAAATCAATTCCCAAAATCACCAACAAAGTATAGCAAACAAGTCATCAATCGCACACCGGTCTTTCGATTCGCTCTCGCTTACTCAAGACCTAAATTCTGAGTACAGTCGAATGACCGATGTGCTTTGCATAGTCAGTTAAGATAACCCACCATTTCTTTCAGGCTTTTCTCAAAACCCTCGATGTTTTCCGGAAAAAGCACAACCGAGCTTCTCACCCGATCATTGCCTTCACCTGCAAATCTTGATTCGGTAATCTTTAAATACTTCTTGTCGTTTGTAGCAAGATTAACATCAAAAAAGATGGTTTTTGCCCCCATCTTAAGAATTGAGGATTTAACATTATTTTTTGAAAAATCTTGCTTTTGACTCTTACCCTGGTCCATTTACTCTTCACCTCCTCTCTGTGCCTCTTTCCAAGTCTAATTGTTGTAGAAACTGAGGATAATGCTACATTACCCGAAACAAACCCGAATGTCAAGATAGCAAATTGAGATTAAAATCTTTGGTTTGACATATTAACGCATAGACGATAAGTAACCGAACCGCGATTTTCGATTAGTTTTGCTTACAACAAACTTGTGACAATTACCAAGCGTTTGGTGTTGGTGCCGGGGGGGACGCAGGTCATGAGAGTTAGATTTCGACCGTTTTGGGTGATTGGGCCAAGAACCGAAAGATCATCGGGCTCGACCACTTTGGAGTATTGGACAACAAACCTAATCGTCTTATCATCAAGATTCACCAGAACCTCATCGCCTATTTCCAATTCCGGCAGTTTGGTAAAAATTGCACCGTAATCTTTTGGATCGGCAAATTGGGGCAGGACCGAATGGCCGGTAATAAACGAATTGCCGACATCTCCCGGAATCGCCGAACCCGGAAAAAGCGCCAGGTTTTTATCAAATTTTACCGCATCGACCTTCACCTTGGCCTTTTCGATCTCTAGCTTTGGGATTGAAATTAAAAATTCCTGCGGCCTTTTGCCTTGGGGTTTAAAATCGGTAACAAAGTAAGAAAATCCGTCTTGCTCCTGAACAACTTGGATATTGGTACCGGCAACGCTTCCCCAGGAAATTATTTTACCGAAAGGTACAGGAAATTCCTCTACTTTTGCGGTTAATTTTGGCAGGGTTACGAATTGCCATGTTAAAAGCGGCCAGACAGCAAAGGCGATTGTGGCGACGCCGATTGAAAGCATTAAAAAAGAAAAGGATCTTTCCCGAAATTTGCGCTTTTTTTCTTCCTGACCCGGAAGTGCTTTGATATAAACAAACTCGGCCATTTTTAATTCGACTCAACCTTAAATTTAATCTTTGAAGGATCGCCAGGCAAGGAACTGACAAATAAAAATCCGGGTGAAAACTTTATTTCCACCCCTGAAATGTTTGGAATTCCCAACACTTTTGCCCTTGCCGCTTTGGTGCTTTTTCCTTTGATCTGATCTTTTAATTCGTCTTCTGAAAAATTCGGAATCAGATTGGCATTAAAGGAACCGGCAAGGAAAAGGCTATCTTTTTGCCTTTTTGCGGAAATATCACGAATTTCGATATCTTCTGCTCTTGCTTTAAACCCCTGCGGCACTTTACCCTCAAGGCTTTTTGCAAGTACGTTTTTGAGATTTTGCTCGTCAAAGACAATGGCAGAGACCTCAACCTCCATCTCCAGATTCACAAGTGATGCCTCATCGCCTGCTTTTTTGTCAAAATTTTGCCGCGAGACTTCTGCCAAAATCGCTTCATCGACTAGTTGTTCACCACTTAACTGAAAGTTCAGTTTGTCTTTTGCTTTTTTTGAAAGTGACTCGAAAAGAGATTTTTCAAGCTTTGTAAGATCTTCCTGCGAAACAACCGTTACCTCTTTTTCCTGGCCTCCCGAAAAAACATTATTATTCCTTGCCGAATATAAAAGTTCGTCGAATTCCTGAAATGAAAAATTCGTGCCTGTCGAAAGATTCCCGGATTCACCATATT
>Ga0209210_1002438_pt1 | contig 13576 bp, 8 predicted proteins | sample RifGroA1_FD_183991 | JGI IMG/M metagenome (GOLD analysis project Ga0209210, IMG submission 183991) | Contaminated groundwater microbial communities from Rifle, Colorado, USA - Rifle Groundwater A1 (SPAdes) (version 2) | ecosystem: Environmental > Aquatic > Deep subsurface > Groundwater >...
CTTCGAGCTTTTCATGTACATGTTTTAAGGGAAATATGCCAGCGCCTTTTTTAAAAAGCCTTAGATTATAATCCGGCCACCAAATAGAATGTTTTATCCACTTGCCAAAAATTATATTTTTCCTTGGTATTTCAAACCCGCTATAAATACCACCTGTCACAGCTTTTTTTATTTCAGAAGATAACTCAGTTGTGATTCTTTCATCCGCGTCCAAAGAAATAATCCATTTACAGCTAGCTTTTGCAAAACCGTAATTTTTATTGCGATTGAGCATAACCGGATCGTTGGGTAAGGTATATATTTTGTCCGTATACTTTTTAGCAATTTGGGCAGTCTTATCCGACGACGAATTGTCAATAAATATTATTTCATCGGCCAGATTTTTCACCGATTTTAAACAATCTTCTATCTTCTCTTCTTCGTTATAGGCAGAAATTACGATACTGATATTTTTCATAGCTACCCTTTTAATATAATAGATTTGGCAATTATTGTCGCATCCTCAACTAAATGCCGCCTAAAGATGGCCAGTGATATAACAAGGTATGTTCCGGCACCTAAAATTACGGAAAGCAGCATTCCAAAAACATTGTTTGGGAAAGTTATTATTAGTGTTTTTACCACAAAAAACATGATTAAGGAGACTACAAGAGGACCAAAAATATTCCTAGCTATTGTGACTGGTATCTCTTTTTTAACAAAGTAGATCGTTGCAAGCGATGTGACAGAAACCATTGCGGATGCCATTGCGACACCTACGTAACCAAATCTTAATACGAGGGGGACGGTCAAAAGCCAAGTTGCCGCTGTCCAAAATGCCATAAATTTTAAAACGATTTTAGGCCTGCCGATTGCGAAAAGCGTATTTGTAAAGGTTGTGGAAACTGCTGAAAATAACGCATTTACTGCAAATAGATACAGTAGTGGCAATGCCGGCTCCCATTTTCCGTAATTTGGAACTAAGCTTACAATCCGTGGAGCTATTGCTACCATTCCAAAAACAGACGGGTAAACAAGGAATGTTACAAAAAAGATAGACTTTTCTATGGCTTTTGCCAGTTCAGCTTTGTGATCCTGAAGCCTGGAATAAGCGGGGAAAGTGACTTTGTTTACATTGTCCATAAAAAACCTGAGAGGGGTAAAGGCCCACTTTTGGGCCCAGCCGATATACCCAATCTGGGTAAATGTAAGGATCTTGCCGAGGAAGACTGTCAACATATCATCTTTAAATAGTGCCAAAATGCTGTTTACCTGAAATGGTACACCAAATGACGTTAATTTTTTGGCGCTTTCTTTGTCTATTCCGATTCCGGGTTTCCATGGGGAAAGTAAGTATATGAGGACTAAACCGGTAATACCGCGAAAAAACACTGCCCATGTGAAGCTTGCAATTTGAAATTTATTATATGCCAAAATTACTGCGGTTGCGTAGAAAACAATATTTTCAGCAATTTGTGGAATAACTAATTTTGAAAAAGATAGGTGCCTTTCTAAGAGTATTGAAGGTACAGTTTTTAGGGATGAAAATATCAAAGAGACAATCAGGACCCTTAGTAGAAGAAGGCCGTTGCTATCAAGGTTATAAAATGACGCGATCTTTGGAGACAGCACTAAGCCTAGTATTACCAAAGTAAAAATAATTACTTGTTGTATTGTAAATGTAGAAACTAAATCTTTTCTGGTCGGCTCCTCCTTTTTTTGGATTAATGCCGCAGCCAAGCCAACGTCAGAAAAATATACGAAAAAGTTAAGGAGCGCGGAAACGACGAAGAAAATGCCAAAGACAGACGGGGCAAGGAGGATTGTTAGAATAAAAGTTGCAAAAAAAGTGAAGGCTTGAATAAAAAATGTCCGCAATGTAAAGGTTACTACACCGGAGATAGCTTTCTTTTTTATTAGCTCAATATCTAGTGAATATTCAGGGTCTTCCATTTTTTGATTGCAATAATAAATAAGTAGGCAATTCCCAACAGGCTAATAAAATTAGCTAATAATCTTACCGGTGTATTGCCAAATTCTATTCTAACCGAATGGTTACCCTTTGGCACGTTGAAAGTGATTAACTTCAGTGTATTATTATCATCAATAATAGCTTGGCCACCGTCAATTTTTAAATGCCATCCTGGAAAATTAAATATATTAGTTCTAATCTTACTAGCGGTAGGACTATCAACTTGGAATTGGGTTTGAGTTGGAGTTGTTTTTTGTAAAGTTATCTGTGGATTTCCACTAATTGGTTCGATTTGTTGCGTTGGAATTTGAAATTTAGCAATCTTGATTTGGTTAGTCCCTAAATCATTTCTATAAAGTTCAACACCTTTGGGCGCATATTCGAAAGAAGATAGTGATACGTCCCAGTTTATAACCTCTTTTGACGTGGCTTGGGCATCCGTTAAATCATTCCTATAAAATTGAGGCTGAAATAATTTCAAATTTGGAATCAACAGTAGAACAATTAGGAAAAAGCCGCTAGCAATTTTTACAACCGGCAACTTTAAATAATAAACAAAAGCCCCCGCTAAAATTGAGCTAAATAAAGCAGTAAATGTTAGAAATCTCCATGGGAATTGTAAGTAAGCAAGTGGTGGTATTGCCTCCCATATTACCTTCGAATAAAAGGTCGCCATAAACGCAGAAAAGATAAATAGAAAGAAAAAAATTATGACAAGATTATCCGTTTTACTATTTACTTTAGATTTAGGGTGGGTTAAATATTTTCCTAGAAAAGCGATAATGACGGCTAACATGGCAATTATTATGTGCAATTTGCCGATTTTGAATGAAATACCATCTGCCAGGCCTGCTGATGACCCGCCAAACCCCCATTGCCAGTTCCAAAGCTGTTGAGGATAAACAAAATGGATTTTGTAGTTTGCTAAATTTACCAGAAGCAAACTGTCTACAATTGTATATTGTTTTTCAAACAATGCAGGCATCCAAAAATAAGCCGACAGTGCTGCACCCACTAATCCTGACAAGATAAGGTGTTTTATAAGCAGTACCTGATTCGGTGAATTGTTAATCAGAAAAATGCAAAACATACTAAAAATAAGCATGAATGGTAAGAAGATTAGGTTGTGGGTTACCATTAAAAGCGCTAGAAATACTGCCGAAAAATAAGCATAATTTACATTTTTTGTTACCGAGAGTTTATAAAGTGACCATAATACCAGCGGCAGCCAAACAAATGCATATGATTCGGCCAGAGCCCCCCTAACGTATACGTCCAGAGCGCGATACGGCACAATAATATAAAATAATGCACCTATTAAGGCTGCGTATTTCCCCCATAAATCTTTGACAAGTACATACATTGCAACACCTGAAAATAAGATGCCCGTAAAAAAAACCAATTTAGTGCTGTTGATATAACCAAAACCTATCAGGTGAAAAATCTCCCCTACCACATAGACTAATGGCGGGTAAAAAATAAAAAGTGGATATCCAAAACCAAACCCAAGTCCGCCCACCCATCTGACAGGGAATTGGCCGGCTTTTAGCGCCTGGTCGAAAACAAACAGTCTTGCAACTTGCTGGTCGTCATGCATCATGAATAACCCCGGTTTTAGGAGCGGGTGAGAGACAACAATAGAAGCAGCTATGATGATTACAAGTGCAATTAAGTTTTTGTTCATGAAAAATGTAAAAATATAAATTTACTCTAACAGCAATAATTCATTTTACCCCTTTTTGGGTTATTTATTAATCAATTGATATTTAAGTAAGCCGTTTAAATCTACTTAAATATAGTGTATAAAATTAAAGACTAATGTACCTTATCCGCAAAAAAATTAAATTCCCTTTAAAAAGATTGTTTTTAGGCTCTCTTGTGATTCTGACTTTTGTGGTGTCTGCTAGAATCTACTCTCTCTATTTTAATAAGCTTGACTTCGGCGATGAATACGATAATTTTGTGGCTTCATGGCTAATGGCAAAAGGTCTTGTACCATACAGGGACTTTTTTAGCCACCACTTTCCCCTTTTGTTTTTTATTGGTGCTCCCCTAGAATTTTTAAACCACTCAAAATTTTTGTATAGGCTACTTATGTTTATTTTTACATTCGGTTCTTTTATTTTGTTCTTTCGGCTTCTTGATGGTGTGTATAAATACACGATTTTACCTTTTATTTTGCTAGCTTCGTTCGGAATAAGTCTTTATGGTGGACAACAATTTGCTGATGGGCCAATATGGGCATTTATTTTGACTGCCGCTTTCTTTTTAGTACTAAAGCATGATGGCTATCCTTTCAGCAAAAACGGCGCTGTTTTATTTACGATTCTTTTTATTTTGTTATTTCTCACATCGCCAATCCACTTAGTCGCATTACCAATTTTACTTTTATTTCACCTTTGGCTCCAGTTTCGCAAAAAGCGGACCGTCAAGTTTAAATTAAATGTTGAAAATGCAAAACTTTCTGTGATTGTGACGTTAATCATGTTCGTGCTCTTCTCAACATATTTAGTATCTTCAAAGTCTCTCAATGGATTTCTGGAGAACGCCTTTTCTTTTAATTCAAATGTATATTTTTCCCACACCTCAAAGCTTGTAACTGGAATAAAACCTTTAGACGTATATTTAAATGCTATCCATGAAATCTATATTCACTATTTCCTTTTGGTTAAAAATGAAGGTCTTGCTTTGGTAATTTTTTTAAAATCTGCTAAGTTTTTAATCTTGCCATTTAATCTTCATACCGGCTATGTTGCTTACGCAAAAATAATATTTGAGGACTTATACAATAACTTTTTTAGTATTGAAATGATAATTACCCTTTTTTACCTTTGCGGAGTTGTAAGATTTTACCTGAATAAGCGGTTGGATTATGTAATTTTTTTGTTGATGTTTTTATTGCCACTTAGACTAAGGATAGATACAAATACCCATTTGGCACCTTTCTATTTTTTTTCCTACTGGCTGGCTGCATTATCACTCACATTTTCGATTGGCGAAATAATCAAAAAGAAGCATTTACCAATGAATATTTTATTTTGCTTGGCTTGGATTCTGCTAACATGCTTGTTTATTACCAAACATTGGTACAACTTTAGCCAAACAGCATTCAATTCTTTCCCAAAAGTGAATGCCCAAACTCTTCAATTGCTAAAAATGTCAGGTGCTAGCGAGAAGATATTGGTGTTCAGGGATTTTTCCGCAAGTTACTATTATGAAAGTGGCAAGGAGCCTTATGGCTACTTCACGAATTTTTTCTCCTGGTATAGTGAATCGGAAAGGCTTAGAAATACTTTCATTGGGGACCTGGAATCATATGACGGAAGCTATCTCATCGTTAGTAAACGTGAGTGGAATAATTTTAATGATAAGCACACTAAGTCATGGAGGGATGACTATTTTCAAATTATTGATTCTAGATTCAAAATAAACAGTTCAAACAAGGAAGATTATATTCTTTCAAAGAAATAATTACTAAACAGGTAACCGCTTTCTTATTGCCCAGAAATACCATTTAAGGTATTTGGGTAGCCATTTTTTTAGGTAAAAACGTGATTCTTTAGATAAATATTTCCATGTAGTCGGTACCTCAGCTATCTTGTAGCCACCAAAATATGCCTTTACCGTAAGTTCTATACCAAGCTCGAACCCGCCATCAGATTCAATTGTTACCTTGTCCAGAAATTTTTTTGAATAAATTTTAAATGAATTGGTAGCGTCGTGTGTTGGTATACCTGCAAAATAATGTAAGCTAAGACCGGCGCTTCGGGATAAAAATTGCTTAAATTTTGGTCCCCCAATTTGGTGTCCACCCTTCATGTACCTTGACGCCGCAACAACATCGAAACCATGCTGAAACTTGTTGTACATATTATTGATTACATTAGGGTCGTCCGTTAAATCTGCCATCATTACGCAAATAGCTTGGCTCTTTGCTTTTTTAAGGCCAGTCTTTAGGGCATTTAGGGCTCCCCTGCCGTAGGTGTTTTTCACTAATTTAATATCTGGAAATTTTTTCTGTAAGTTTTTTACGGGTGGAACAGTTGTATCTTCATCCATATCAAAGACGACTAAAACCTCATGAGAAATTTTCAAGGAAGACTCCAAGTCCAGCAAGGTTTTTTCAATTACCCCGCCCTCGTTATATACAGGTATAACAACAGATAATTGCACTTTGTAAATTTTAACGTTAACTTGAACAGGGTGTCAAAGGCTGATATCAGATCAAACCGGGGTGTTCAAAATCTTCCATTAATTCAGTTTTTGATTTCTTGCCCGTCATGTTTTCCAGGGATTTAATCGTAAAAATTATCCGATTAGTCTTAAATATGTTCCATACATCGCAAATTACGCAATTTTTAGAAACCAACTTCTTTAAACTTTCCATATCAAGTTTTTTATAATAGGAATGATTAGTTGCAACAAACACGAAATCGGCATCTTTTAGAACTTCGTCTAAGTTACTTTGATAACCGGAGATGTAGGGATCATGTAAGTAAACTGCCGCCCTTTCACGTTCAAGTGCTTTTTTAACCTTAAATGCAAGAGATTCACGTATGTCGTCTATATCTGCCTTGAATGCCAAGCCAAGTACTACCGCTTTTTTACCTTCCAATTTTCTTCTTTGCCTTACCTTATTTATTAAAAATAACGGTATCGACTCATTGATCTTCCAGCTTGTTGCAATTAAGTCGGCAAAAGGTACGTCGCTTATTAAAAAGAATCCGTCTTTAAACAAACATGGGCCGCCCGTTAGGCCCGGAAGTGCAAGTCCGCCTCTTTTATAGTCTTTGTTTACTAAATCCACAATTTTGTAAATATCCCTGTTATAATTTCCGGCCAATATCATAAACTCGTTGGAAATTCCAAAATTTATATAACGGTACATATTGGTAAAGAGCTTTGCGAGTTCCGCCGAAACATCATCGGACCGATTGACTTTGATGCCAAGACCCAGGAAGAAATCCGCTGCTTTCTGGGTACTCTGCCTGTCTACCCCACCTACGATTTGTGGTATTTCTGCCATTTCTTTGAGTGATTTCCCTTCTGCTATTCTTTCCGGGCAAAAAGCAAGGTAAAAATTTGTTCCGACTTTAAATTTACTTAAGCCATTAATAAATGATTTGACGTAACTGGTGGTTCCCGGCGAAACGGTTGACCTTAGAACAAGTAGTTGGTTATTTTTGAAATACTGGCTTGCTGTTTCCAGGGCTTTATCAATTTGAACCAGTGAAGGGTTCATATTCTCATCAACCGGTGTACCAAGGGTTAGTATTATGACTTTCGCCTTGGCTATGTTTGAAAAATCAGTACTTGGAATAAATTTCTTGTTGAGGTGTTTTTTTAAGAGCTCCGGTGCGCCTTCTTCCAAAAACGGCATTTTACCTTTTGAAACAAGATTGATTTTATTCTGGTCAATGTCTAGGCCATAAACAGTATGGCCCTTTTCAGCAATAAACAAAGCGAGGGGCAGACCAACACGTCCTGAGCCTACCACTGCTACTACTTGCCGATTTTGAATTTCCCTTGGCTCTTTTGATCCTTTAGCCAATTTACTACCTCCTTTAAACCGTCTTCAAATTTTACTTGAGGTTCCCAGTCCAGTAAAATTTTTGCTTTTTTTACATTTGGTACTCTTCTTTTTATATCAAACTTGAAACCTTTTTTGTATTTTACCTCGAACGGTTTTTGGATTTTCATAATCTGCCAAATTTTTTGAGCAAGATCTATCATCTTTATTTCCTTATCCGTCCCAATATTAAAATCTTGATTCACTGCTTTTTTATGTAAGGCCACGGTAATCACTCCGTTGGCAATATCAAAAACGTGAGTAAAACACCTCGTCTGCTGACCGTCACCTAATAATTCCAAGGGGTATTGGCCGCTTAATATCTTTCTAATCAGATCGGGGATCACGTGGGCATAACCTACTTCCCTTTCCGGAAATTCATTTATTCCATAGGCATTGAAGGGCCTACATATTGCAAAAGGGAGCTTGTATTCATCCCAAAAAGACCGGCAATACCATTCTCCTGAGAGTTTTGAAAAACCATAGGAGGACACAGGGGGTGGGATTTTAAAAATATCCTCTTCCTTTGACGGGAATATTGACGCTGACTCAAACACCATTGATGATGAAATGTATACCATTCTTTTAATTTTATTTTTTACTGCCGCTTCAAATGTTGATGAGTAAATTTTATTATTTTCAGATAGAATAGTAGCCGGAAATTTGTGAAAGTAACCTATTCCGCCAATTTTTGCTGCAGCGTTGATGCAAACATCAATTTCTTCAAAAACCTTTTCGGTTTGCTGTGGGTTAGTTAAATCAACATTAACAAACTGCGCCCTCTTGTCTACTTGTGCATCCTTCTTTGACAAATTATCTGCAACCCTTACAAAAAAACCCCGAGCTATTAGCTGCCTGACTATTTCGGAGCCGATAAATCCAGCCCCTCCGGTAACTAAAAATTTTGTTTTTGCCATTTTAAAATTAAAAAGTAAACAAGTATCACCGACAATGCAAACATTGAAATTATTTCTGAAAGTAAATGCACCGGCGTTCTTGTATATTGGATTATAACGTCGTAGGTACCCTTTGGCAATTTGAATGTAATCAATCCCAACGCGTTTTTGTAATCAATATTTATTTTTTTACTGTTTGCCTTAACCTGCCAGCCGGGAAAGTATATTGTATTCACCCTAACGTCAACATTACCTTTGGCGTCAATGGAAAATGTGTAATTATTTGGGGTTATTTTCAGGTTCAATAATGAATAGTTGCCATTTGTAACATCAACTTTCTGCTCTGCCCTGCCTGTGGGTTTTTCTTGTATCCAAAGAGGCAAGTATTCATCTCTCACGGTTGTTGAATCTTCGTTTGTAGAGTAATAAGAATCAGGCCTATCTATAAAACTTGCTGGTCTGGTGTATAAAACTGTAGATGTTATTGAGGCTAAAATAATGAGTGCTGCTAATATCCGTTTTTGTTTACTTATATCTATTACAAATGTAATTAGATACGGAGCAGTAAATACGGTAACAGACAATAGTCTCCATGGAAATTGAATAACACTTATAAAAGGAATTACTTTCCAAAAGGGTGATGAAGGCCGTGACATTAAAAAGATAGAGATAACAGAAATAACTAAAAAGAAATCAACGATTAAATTTTTATTTTTAAACTTAAACCTTAGGAAAATAGCAGCTAAGATGGCGGCTATTGTCACCATTCCCACTTGAGGTGAAAATGCTCCCGTGCCTATGGGAGTTGGGCCATAACCCCAATCGGGAATAAATAATCTGGAGAAAGGAACCAAATGGTCTTTTATATTTGAAACGCTAATTTGGGAGAGTTTAACGTACTGCAGATCATAAAGGGCAGGCAGCCAAAAAAATGCACTCGACATTAATCCTAAAAAAAAGGCCAATAATATTTTCTTTATATTTTTTTTAATTAAAAGAAATGAGAGGATTAAAAAGATAGGCAAAAAGACAGCCGCTATTACGTTATGAGACATAATCAAAAGACCGGTGAAAAATGCAAGCAGTGGGTAATATATTTTTTTACCTTGGGAAATACAAAATACCGAACCTAAAACCAAAGGCAAGATTGCAAATGAGAGGCTCTCACCGACAGATCCCCGGACATAGATGTCGACAAACCGGTAAGGAGTGAACAAATATAAAATAGCACCTGCTAAGCTTGCTTCTTTTGTAAACTTTCGGGAAAGCGCCCAAAACATAGCCAATGCAGAAAAAACTGCCGAAAGCGCAAAGAGAATTTTTATGCTATCAACAAAACTGAAGCCCAATACTTTTGGAAGTTCGGATAAGTAAAACGGCAGAGGGTACAAAAAATTTAAAACGGGATAACCGTAGTTATTATTTAGACGGTCTGTGAACCTAACGGGAATATTGCCGGCTCTTATGGTTTGATGAAAGGCGGTGAACCTGATAACCATCCATTCACCGTCATGGCTTTGGTAAAAACCTTTTTTAAAAAAGGGCCAAATTGCAATAAGCGAGATAACAACCAATATCAAAATGTGTCTCTTCATTAAAATTTATTCTTAAAAATTGACCAAGCTGATAATAAAATTATTGTTATTGATGAAAATATCGTTAGATAAAGACCATACCTGAAAGAATCCGGGAAATACTCAAATTTAATTAAATGTTCCCCTGCGGGTACGGCTACCGCCCTAAAAGCGTAATCTGCCCTCAAGATAGGCGCCCGGTGATTGTCAATATATGCTCTCCAGCCTTTTGAGTAAACATCTGATAAAAATAGGATTGAATTTGAATCGTTATTAGTTTTGAAAACCGCCGTATTTGGAAGATAACTTATTATCTCTGGGGTTTTGATAGGTTCTTGAGAATTTGTTATTTCTAAGTTTGGTGGCTCTTCTAAAATTATCGTTTTTAAATCGAAATCAGGATTATAAATATTATCTATTATTTCATCATCATTTTTCGCTACAACAAAGTTATTTGAAGTAAATACTCTGGGCATGGCGTCTTCACGAAGGTATATTTGAGGCCTATTATATTGAATTATGCCTTTTATATTTTCTCCTGGAAACCTTTCATAATGCCAGTCGGCACCTGTTCTTGGGTTGTCCTCCTTATCAAGCAAATATTTTACCCCCAATAGGTCAAATAACCTCTTCCTGTAACCATTGTTACTGTCCGGAACTACGGCATCCGAGCGAAAATATGTCTGTGGTACTTTCCCGGTAAAACTTGATGCCAGAAGCTGCGCATATCTTTCCAGCCTTAGAGTATCATACCCTTCTACGCCGAAGATTTTATAATGGGCCGGGAAATTATAATCGATATGGGCAGTGCCGCCCCCATAAAACCTGTTAATACCTCCATTATTATTTAACCAAGTTAAAATTGGATGATCTGGGAAAATGAATTTTTTTGGTGCAACCGGCAAAAATTTATTACTGTAATAAACACCGCCTATAAGTGTAACTACGAAGATCATTAGAATAATTCCATATTTCATCGAAGGTCCATTGAAGATTTTTAATTTTTTAAAAATTAAAAATGCCATTAGCGAAAATGGAACAACTAGAAACATGGCAGTTGGTAAAATTAAATTGTGTTGGGTAACCGATAAGTTAACCAGCCAAGTGCTCTGAGGTTGCAGCATAAGTTTGCCTAAAAACGTAAATCCCCACATTAAAATGTAAACTGACGACAAAGCACCCAGAAATTTAAGAAAACTTTTTAAATATTTGTCCGACTTTAAATTTTCAAGAAAATCGGATATCCCAAATGCAGAGATTATGATTAAGAAAAGAAAGGTTATTGATAAAAAACGGGACGGTGAAGTTGCATCTAGAAGCGGTATTTGAAATTGCTTTATTAAGAAAGTAACCGGCCCTTTGATAGCTGCCAAGACAAAAAAAGCGCTTGTGAGTGTTGCAAATTTTATAAATCTATTTTTGAATAGCTTATAGACACCCCATAAAGAGAATATAAGGGGAATTACTCCGAAGTATGGTGAGAAATCGCCATAACTTACATTCCAAAAATTATTCGTTGCCGGATGGCCAAAGAAGTCGCTGGCAAAAAATGTTATGAGGTTTGGAATCGGTAATATTGATCTGTCGAATACATCTTTTGCAAAAGGCAGGTGTATTGGGGACGTTTGATAAAAAGAATAAGTCGGCAGTAATTGTATAGAACATAAGAGCAGGGCAGATATAAGAGATACAAAATAGTAAATTAGGTATTTTAAGCTCAGCTTGTTTTCAAGGGTTTTATACGTAAAAAATAAAAATGTGGCAATGGCAATGTATATTACCGTTTGGGGATGGCCGGCTAAAATTGAAAGGGCAATTACTATTGTTAACGTTAATAAATAACGGATTTTAAATTTTTCAAAGAACTTATTTATTGCAAAGATAGTTAAAGGTAACCAAAGATAACTTTGACTTACATTGCCGTTTTCAAGCCACGTTATAAAATAGCTTGAAAACATAAAGGCAATTGACCCAAAAAGTGCAGGGACATTGGGGAGTTTGAAACTTTTTATGGCCATATACATAAAAATCCCGGCCAAAAATGGTTGAATCGTAACCAGAAGTATCCACGCATTTCTTGAATCCGTTAAAAAATAAAATACGTTCAACGGATAATAAACACTTGACTGAAAATTAGCAGCCAAAGGTTGTCCTGAAAACGTGTACGGGTTCCAAAGAGGAAAATTGCCACTCGCAAACTGCTCTGCTGCAAATTCTTTCCAAAGATATATTTGTCTTATTGTATCGGCTGCCAGCATCTCCTTATGGGTAGTCCACGGGTCATAACCCGGCCAGCCGCCTGAATACCAAGGAAAATAAAAGGATACCAGAAGATCTGCGGGAATAGGATATAAGCCTTTTGTAAAAATTTTGAAAAATATCAGAAGAGTTACAAGCGCTACGATTATGACAGGATACCCTGATTCCAATAAACCGGGTACTTTTTGTATTTCTTTTTTATTTTCCATGATTTCTACTATAACTTGTTACTTTTAAAAATGCGGCAGCAGTTATAACCAAGGCTGGGGGAATAACCGTAACTAAAGTCATAAAAGTAGTAACACCCTGGTGGCTCCAGTCTCCGTAATAGAGATACGGCAAATACCGTAAAGAGGCACCCACCGAGAGGGCTATACTTACCAATATAAGCCAAAAGCCGGGGATCAGTGCAACGAGGGGTAGAGTCCAAAAAAGATACCAGGGCTGGAATTGAATTTGGGTTGCGCCTGAAGATACAAAAGGCACGGAAATTTTAAACGAAGAAAACAAATAGGTAAAAATTGCCATGGTTATTAGATTTAGGGCAATTAGTCTTGAGATTGAAAAAGTTTTTGGATTGTAAAAATATAAAATGTTCCATGGCAAAACCAATAAGGGGATATATTTTACCAGTATTCCCAAAACCAAAGATCCAAAGCTGTGAAGAGTTTTGCGGCAGACCAGGAAAAATACAGACATCAAAAGGAAGGTGGCAAGGACTATATCGTTATGGGCATTGGTAACCCCCTCCATTAAAAATAGAGGGTTTAAGGAATAGGTTGCAGTTCCAATTAAGGTTATGCTGGGCTTGGTTCTTTGCAGAATATTATAAATTATGTAAGTGTTTAACAAGTGGAATGTTCCAATGAAAATCTTGAATGCAAAAAGCGTTAGAATAAATTTGCCGAAGCCCAAAATATACGGAAATAGACTTAAGGTTAACCAGAAAGGGCCATATGGGGAATAACGATGGGTCCAGCGCATAAAGCGGATCCATGTATCCGAAGGGAAATCCAAAGCACTATGCGTATAAGGGTTTAAGTGGTAGTAGGCTATAATTTTTGTGTCAAATATATAGTTAAAAATATCATAGGACAGTAAGGGGTAGGCAAAAACCAAAACTAAAGTATTAAACACAGTAGAGATTAAAACAAACTTTTTTCCAATCTTCTTTTTCTGAAGCAAGAGTAAATTTACGCCGAAAAACGAATAAGCAAATAGGACTATAAATATAAAAATGATAGTTGCTTCCGGCCTATGGTAATAACCCAACCGTTGCATTGCTCCCACGAAATGAAGTAGGAGAGGATTTTGGCTTAAAGTTAAA
>Ga0209210_1002441_pt1 | contig 13538 bp, 12 predicted proteins | sample RifGroA1_FD_183991 | JGI IMG/M metagenome (GOLD analysis project Ga0209210, IMG submission 183991) | Contaminated groundwater microbial communities from Rifle, Colorado, USA - Rifle Groundwater A1 (SPAdes) (version 2) | ecosystem: Environmental > Aquatic > Deep subsurface > Groundwater >...
TCGACAGCGGCACTCTGCGTGTCGTCGTGGATGTCCTTCTTTTCTCAAACCAGGCTATCGAGACAAAGCCCGAAACCGTTCAGGCGTTCCACAACGCATGGTTTGAGGCTCTCAAACTTCAGTCGGAAGAGCCTTCCAGAGCCGAACAATTGGTTATCTCCTGGGGGCTGAACGACTGGAGCTATGTGGCAGCAGAGGGCGACCTTGTCGGTTGGCTTGAAACCATCGCCCAAGCTGGGCTTGGCGCAAATGCGCTTGCCATGGGTAACCCATCGCTACTCACCGACCGCCTCAAGGAGGCTCAGGTAGTCTGGCAATGGGCCGGCAAATCGGTGCCAGGAGCGGATCTTTCCACCCTGGTTGACCCCAGCTTCGTGTTGGCAGCGGCAGAAAACCCTTCCCTCTTCGCCAGCCAAGCCCCGATCAATGACTCCTTTCTAATGGCGGGCCGACCAGATGTCCCTCAACTTACAGAGGATCAGCTTGGGGGAGCAACAATTCTGGCGGTTTTGCCGCTCAGGAAGGTCGAGTTTGAACCAGACAGCGTCCGTCTGACCGAGCAGGCCCAAAGCGACCTCAGGGAACAGGTCATGCCTGTTCTTCGCTCCTCCACGGAGCTTTACCTGCGAATAGACGGAAGCGCGGCCTGGCCGGGACCTTCTGGCAGATACTCGGAAGACCAAATCCGGGAATTTGCCTACCGCAGGGCCTTGGCTGTAGCCCAGTTTCTTGCGGGACAAGGAATCGACCCGGACCGCCTGGTTTTCGGGACAACCCCGTCGAAATACCCCAACAGCGTAAGAGAGGAGGAACTGGAGCAGGACCGCTTCGTCCAGTTCACGCTCATCGAACCGTTGGGCAGATAGATCGAGTCCGAAAGTCTAAAAGGGCCAAAACCGCTGGGTAGGGAAAAACCTGTTTGAGTCAATATTGGGAGGCATGCCTTCCTGAGACAAAACTGGATTTTTCCTACAGTCTTTGAAGCATTGCTTCGAGGACACCAGCGGTTGTTTTTTTTGAAGAAAGACCCTTTTTTAATATCTACCAAGCGACTTTTGGGCAACGTCTCGCATTACGGAAGCTAGCTCTTGAAGTTGTTTCAAATCCAGGGCATCCAAATCATAATCGGGTAAACTCTCAAGTATTTCGGGTAACTCCTCGTCTTCAAACCTCATAAGTCCTACCTTCCTTGCAACTTTTAAACTTCCTATCAAAACATTCTTTTTTGCCTTATCCAATCCTTCTTGCATTTCATCATCAATGTTAACAAAAAGGCTTAAAATTCCCCTTTTATCGCGTCCTTTTTTGCGAGAAAAAGTGGAAACTGCCTCCAAGTATCCTTTTCTACTGCCCGCAGCTTGCGATTCATCCAAAACCAGAAGCCTTCCCAAGGTTTCTCTTACGAAACTTTTAAATGAGGCCTGGTTTGACTCTTCAGCCAAAATATTGGGAGGTTTAAATAGCACAGCCAATGCAGAATTTTGTTCCTCGCGAGAGGGAACAATAAGTGTATACATGGGCTTGGCAGAAACTGCAACTTCGGAAATCACCCCTTTTTCGAGGCTCTGCCATAAATATGTGCTATCTACCAGTGCATTCAATACGTCCAATTCTCCCAATGGTATGGTTTTTGCTTCGCCCTTTTCATCTTTGATTCCATAGTTAATAAGATCTTCTGCCTTTTTTGATCCAACATCTCCAAAATCTATTGCAGCTCCAGTAAATGAATATTCTACACAGGTAAGGTCTGTTGATTGGATATCCCTTATATCAAGCCCTGTTCTGTGAAAGATTTCAACGCTTTCCCTGGCCCTCGGCGAAAGCTCTGCCGAGGAATATCCTACCCTTGGGCTTCCTTCTTTCGTCCAGCCAAAGTAAAGCTCTTTTGCATATCTACCCCGCCCGGTTTTCGCAACCAGGCAAAGTCTTACTAGCCACTCCGGGCGTTCAGACTCCAACGATTGACTTTTTTCTTTTTCTACCATGATCATTTTATCTTTCTTTTGATATTAAAAACGTGCCGGTATCGAAAAAGGGGCTGAAGGTAAACTTCGAGTCTACCACCCATTTCCGATACCGGCGCAAACCACATCTTTTTGAACCCCGAAGGGTTCTAGGAAAGGAAATCGTTGACTGCCAGGTTGATCTGCCGAACGTCTTCAACCGCGCCGAGTCTTTCCGAAAACTCTCTGTGCTCCGCGGTAACGTTCTCGATCACCTTTGCCGATTGGGTGAGCTGCTCTCTTGCCTTCTGGGCAACACGACCAAAAAGTTCGGTCATGTTAGAACGGTTGAGAGACAACCGCTCAAAGTGCGACCAGTGCAGCTCGGTCGAGACGCTTGCTCCGCCAGAGGAGAGGCGTTTCACAATCATGTCCAGAGTTCTTATGTCCCTGTCAGATTTGGTCAGAACAGGTTCGCTAAGCCAGCTTGCTGATTCTTCGCCTTCAGGCATTACTTCACCCTCGGGCCTGACAAACAGCTCGGCACCCATCTTTCCAACTGTCTTGGCTGTCTTAGCGAATTTCCGAATCCACTGGGGCGAACCTTTGCCCTTCTTGGATGGACCGGCGTCAGGGTTCTGGATACCCAGGATGCCCGAAACATGGGCGACTGTATCTAAAAGTCCATTCGCCCAGGTTACAAGAGCGGCTTGCTCCTGCCTTTCCTCAGCGTATCTTTTCTTGAAGATCTCGAAGTCTGCGGTGCGTACTTCGCTACCCGTTGCCTCCTCGAATTCTTCGTTGAGCCGCCCCAGGACATCTGCCAAGTCTTGCATAAGCTGCTCGCAAGCGGCAGTAATGTCCTTTTTCTTCCAACCGTGAGTCAGCTCAAGCTCTGTAAGGGCCGTTTCCTGGTCGACCTTCACAACCGGTATATCGTCGTTTCCGACGTAACCAGTGAAAAAGGTCAAAACAACCCTTAGAGCTTCATCGTCCAGGGTAGGTAGACGAGGCTTGATTTCGTCAAGCATCTCATCAACCGTCGGCGGCAGCTTCGGCCTAACAGTCTCCACCCGCTCTTCACCCGCAGTTTCGTTGGGAGACGGTATTTCCCTCAAGTCTCTGGAAACGCCTAGCATTTCTCTCTCCTTTTTGGGAATGCCCCTTAGGGGTAGGCGGCGAATAAGTCCATAGCTAGCGCCCTACTAAATCTTCTTTGCAGTCAACTTCCTCCCTTTTAATGTACTTTTTGACAGGCCGACAATTTTATCACAATCTTTGTACTGGTATCAACACTATGAGATAATTCCTTGGAGTCAGCTCGTTTGTTTACGAAATTCTACGTTTTCGCCAGAAAGATCTGCAACTAACTGGTCGCCCGAAGCAAAATCTTTCGTAAGTATCCTTTTAGATATAGGTGTCTCTATGTAAGTCTGAATAGCACGCCTAAGTGGCCTTGCTCCATACGCCGGATTGTATCCTTTTTCGCATAAGAATTTTATTACTTCGTCGCTTAGCTTTAAAGAAATGCCTTTCTCTGCAAGTTGGTTGTTTACTTTTTGAATCTGAATATCCACAATTTTCGAAATGTGTTCGGGTTTGAGTGCACCGAAAATGACTGTCTTATCTACTCTATTAAGAAATTCCGGCCTGAAAGCCTCTTTTATTTCTTCCTCTACTGCATTAATAACCTTTTGCATTCCCACATTGGGCTCTACCTGAAAAAACTCTGAACCAACGTTACCGGTCATGATAATTACGGTATTTCTGAAGTCTACCGTTCTTCCCTGTCCATCGGTTAATCGTCCTTCATCAAGAACCTGAAGTAGAACGTTTATTACCTCAGGGTGGGCTTTTTCTATCTCGTCTAAAAGAACTATAGTGTAAGGGTTTCTTCTGACTGCTTCGGTCAATTGGCCTCCTTCTTCATAGCCCACATATCCTGGAGGAGCACCGATCATCCGTGCGACCTGGTGCTTTTCTTGAAATTCGCTCATGTCTAGTCTAACCATGGCTTCCTCGGAATCAAACAAAAATTCTGCCAGTGCCTTTGACAATTCGGTTTTGCCGACACCGGAAGGACCCATAAATATAAAAGAGCCGATAGGTCTTTTAGGGTCCTTAAGCCCAGCCTGTGCTCTTCTTACTGCATCAGATACAACCTCCACGGCCTCATCTTGACCAACAACTTTTTTCCTTAGGAAGTCCTCCATTTTCAAATACCTTTCAGAATCCTTTGCTAACACTTCTATACCGGTCAGATGCTTAAGTGCAAGTCTTATATCCTCTTCGTCTATCCTGTTGTCTACAATGACTTGCGGGTCGTAAAGATCCACCATTTCTGACAGTCTAATCCTGAGGTTTGTTGCTGCCCTTACCAATAAAGCTTTTGCACCCGAAGGAGGAAGTAAATTTCGAAAATACCTGTCTGCCAATTTAGCTGTTTCTTTTATCGCTTCATCTGAAATATTGATGTCTAGGCCTTTCCGCTCAAACCTCTTTTCAATCTGTCTCTTTTTCGAAGTTAGAATAGTTATTGTTTCTGCAACTGAAGGTGGGTCCAAAAAAATTGGGCGGGCGTCACGAAATAACCTTTCTTGCCCAACTTTTTTCCACTGAGAATTAGAAATCTGGGTGATAATTTTTACATTACCTGAAGCAATCGCTGAGTTTAACAATCTTAAGTCCTTAAACCGAGCAATGTCGGGTATGAACAATATACCATCCTGTGCGAACGTTACCGCCTCTTTTATTGCCTGCTCCGGCCTTTCTTCTATGTAGGAGGGGTCTATTACCACAAGGCTTTTGTATGGAAATACTTGCTTTGCATCCCTGGCCAGCTGTGCAGCAGTGCCCGAAACTATCTCTAATGCTTCGACTTCTTGGTCTGTGACCATCACTGTTACTGGCTGCCTCTCCAACGAATCCAGAACTTCTGTTGCCCATTTTGGCCTTATTACAACGTCGTCGAACCTGCCTTCCTTGGCCTGTTGAATCAAATTTGCAAAATAGCCCCGACTTTCAGATCCCAATTGCTCTGGGATAACCAAGCTAGATGATTCGGCTGCGCTTTGTATAGGTAGGGGGAACGAACCTATCTCAACTTTCCCTTCTTCCTCATATACTATTCTGTCTACAATTGCATCAAGCACCTCTTTGATGGGGGTTTTGATTCCTGCCTTTAAAAAGCCCTTTTTAAGCACAGAGTCTGGTCGGGTTAGATCAGCAAGTATGACCTGGTCTGTACTTACAACGTCGCGGCTAGAAAATTCTGCAGCACGTCCTATTAGGTCTTGAAGTACCGGACTAAATCTGCGGATCGTGCTATCCTGTGTTTGATTTTCAAAAGAGGATTCGGTGGAGGAGAGTTCTTCAAGCGTTTTTAAAACTTGTCCGAACCTTCTTTCCGATAGCACCCTTATAAGATCAAAGCCTTTTCCACCTTGGCTGGCAATAGCGTACAAAAGGTGGGCCGGCTGAACGTCTCCTGAACTGTTCTCTTCGGCTCTCTTTAAAGACTCCGCAAGTTCGCGAGATGCATACAGCTTTACACCGCTTTTGCCTTCTTTCCTAAAGGATTCTGGACTTTCCATGCTATTAATTCGTTAGAAATATACATCATTATTGTAGCTAAGTCAAAGTTATAAGATACGAATAATATATATTTGCCCAGAGAGAAATGATGTTATAGGCTTTATATCAAATCATTTATCTTCCGTGCTATTCTTAGGGTATGCGTAGGTTCATGTTTATATCTGGCTATTTATTTTTTTTGGTAGTTACGGGTTTGGCCGGCTGGGGGCTTGGCAGGTCTGTAAATAATCTACCATTAACCACAACCATCCCAATAGTAAACCCCAGGACTCTGGACTTATACACCATAGAAAACCTTTCAAAGACCCAAATAAAAGGAGGTACAGTTTTAATTGGAGAAAAGTTATCCGATTCTTTAAGTTTTAGCTCCTATCTTTTTTCTTTCCCAGTCGATCCTGATTTTGACGGAAGGGTTTTAAAGAAAGTCACGGGTCTTATTAATCTTCCCAAAGGGGAAGGACCTTTTCCGATTGTTTTAATGTTCAGGGGCTACGTAGATCAAAAAACCTACACGACTGGGATGGGAACCAAGAGGGCAGGGGAGTATTTTGCATCAAATGGCTTTATTAGCATTGCTCCTGATTTTCTTGGATACGGAGGATCTGATAAGGAAGCAGAAAATATTTTCGAATCAAGATTTCAAACCTATGCTACAGTCCTTATCCTTCTGGAATCTCTTGATTCACTAGAAGGCTGGGATGGTCAAAATATTTTTATCTGGGGACACTCCAATGGTGGACAGGTTGCCTTAACCCTTTTGGAGATTACCCAAAAACCCTTGCCGACAACTCTCTGGGCGCCGGTTTCAAAACCTTTTCCTTATTCGGTTCTTTACTATACTGACGAGTCGGAAGATAATGGAAAACTTATAAGAAGAGCGCTTGCAAAGTTCGAAGACAACTACGACGTTGACCTTTATTCCCTAACCAACTACTTTGAAAGAATTAAAGCCCCGATTGAGCTACACCAGGGGACATCGGACGAAGAAGTGCCCAAAGCTTGGAGCGACGAGCTTAGGGATACGCTTAAAAAACTTGAGCTTGAAGTCGAATATTTTGTCTATCCTGGAGCTGACCATAATTTAAACCCCTCCTGGTCCTTGGTTATTTCAAGAGATCTTTCCTTTTTTCAAAAACACCTCAAGAAATATTGACAGCAACTTGCCAATATTGCATTATTAATTGATGCTTCTAATAGTAAGACTGGCCATAAATGTTTTTGCACTTTTAATCGTGGCTTATCTTGTTCCCGGATTTAGGCTCACAAGCCTCTGGTCGGCGGTTGTTGCCGCGGTTGTAATTGGAGTTGTTAATACGTTCATAAAGCCCATCCTTCAGCTTATTGCTCTTCCCATTTCGGTCCTTACTTTCGGACTTTTTGCTTTTCTAATTAATGTCTTTCTTCTCTGGGGTACAAGTAAGATTGTGCCGGGCTTTGAAATAGGTGGTTTTACCACAGCAATCATAGCCTCGATACTTCTTTCTTTAGTATCTTGGTTTCTTCACAGGCTTGCTCAAGAATAAGAGTTAAGCTTGAGGTTCTCTAGGAGGTAGAGCTTCACGAACATTAATCTTTCTTCCTTTAAGTTCGGACTGATCTAGCTTCTCCATAGCGGCTTTAGCCTCTTCCTCAGAAGACATTTCTACAAAACCGAAACCCCTGCTTCTTCCTGTATTTCTATCAGAAATAACAACAGCGTCAGCAACGGTTCCGACAGCAGCGAAAGCAGCCTTTAGGTCCTCAGATGTGACAGTATAATCTAAGTTTCCTATAAATAACTTAGTTGCCATTAAAAAAACCTCCTTTCTAATCCATGCCTAAACTTTCATTTAGGAGGCAGCATAAGTATATTTGGAAAAATCTTGCAAATCAAGTCTAAGGCTTATAAACTAATCTACATGAAGACTTTCATTAAGAAAAAATCCGCTCCAGCGCTTGGATTTCGAACACCCAGTTTTTTCAAAGGCAGTAAATTTTCTGGAAAACCACAGGCGGGGGCTAAATTTAACCCAGCAAGTTTTAGAACCCAGCACAAGGGCGGTGGCTAAGGCAGCCCCTTTCGTGGTATAATCTTCTTCCACGCGTGTAGCGTGGAATTTTTTTGAGCATGGCAAATATACAAGAGGCAACTAATCAAATCACCTCAACCCTAGCCAAAGGGCAGGACGGCTCTATCCAGATTACTTTTGTGGCCCCCTGGACTGTTATCCAGTCTTCTAAAACCAAAGCCTTGGAAGAAATAGCCAAAGAAATTGAAATTCCGGGATTTCGAAAAGGAAAAGCACCTTCAGATAAAGCTAAGGCGCACATTGCGGAGTCTACTATAATCGAGCGTGCACTTGGAAAGATTCTTCCTGAGGCGCTTTCTTTGGCCTTAAAGCAGTATAAACTCATCCCGGCAATCTACCCCAAATTTGAGCTTTTGAGTACAAAGGATGGCGAGGATTGGCAAATAAGGGCTCTAACATGTGAGCTTCCCGACGTAAACCTTGGTGGTTACAAGTCTAAAATTCAGGGCGAGGCAAGGGTAAAGAATCTATGGGCTCCGGGCAAAACTGACCCGAAAAAAGAGCCTTCCTTGGAGGAAAAAGAACAATTAATACTAAGAATTCTTTTAGAGCAGGTCAAAATAGATATCCCCAAGCTTCTAATTGACGAGGAAGTAAATTCAAGGCTGGCCTCGCTTCTAGAAAGAACGGAGAAACTTGGACTATCTCTGGAAAACTATTTAACCTCCATCGGTAAAAATCCCGATTCTTTACGGGCCGAGTATGAACTGCAGGCCAGAAACACGATTACGCTGGAACTTATACTCAATAAGGTTGCCGCCGAGGAAGGGATTAAGGTCAAAGATGACCAAATTGAGAAAGTTATATCTGAATCCGCACAAACCCCCCAAGCCAAGGCCAAACTCGACACTCCCGAGCAAAGAAGAATTATAGCTTCTTTCCTATCAAGGCGCGCTGCGCTTGACTCCTTGGTCAATATATTATAAGATTTTGAGCGTAAATTCCTTTTATCTGCCCCAGATATATATGGATAAGAGTCAAAAACAAAAAAACTTAAAAGCAATTAGGCAGCAAAACGTTCTAGAGTCCTTAAAAGATATTGGGGCGTCAACCGCAAAAACCATTAAGGCTGACTTATTGGAAAGATCGTCCAAAGATATTTTGGAGCAAATCTTCGGAGGCCGTCCCCAGAAAAAATACTCCGGAGAAATTTCAGTGGGGGAAAGCCTAGAGCTTGACGAGGTCTTCACGGGAGAATACGACGAGAAGAAAAAACTACAAGCGCAGCTTGTTTTGGAAAGAAGACTTCGGGAGGAAGAGAAAATTTTGGTGGAAAAAAAGGGAAGGGATCTTAAGCTTCAACTGCACGCAATTACCCAAGAAGTAATCGCTCTCGCCCAGTCTACACAGGATCTCGGACAAGAGATCGAAATTGCGGCAGTACAGGCTCCGGCAAACCCCGGTATATACCACATCGTATTTTTTGAAAAACTTTTAGGCTTTATTAGGAATTTCAGAAAAAAGATTGAAAGTGCTGGAGTTTGGCTTCATGCATCCAATAAAAGGGCCGAGAAAAGGAATTTCTGGGGACTTTATAAAAAGCATGGAAGCAAGTTCCTCCTTTCCCCCGACCACTACTTGCAAAGGTCCGCCGGTTAATCTAATATTTTTAAATTATGAATATAATTTTCTTCATCATTATTAGCAGGGTCCTCTTTATTGAGGACCAAGCTTACGTGATGAGGAAAACTATTCACTAATCACTAAATAAAAAGCCATATAGAGCCTCTCATCACGAGAGGTTTTTTCGTTTAAAGGGGGTGAAATATGTCAATTAATAAAGAAGGTGAACCGACGGCTAAAAGGTCCACTCTAAAGGAAATAGAGAGGCAAATTCATGCATTGGATAGGGATCCTGCGGGCCACGTTATAGATAAGGTAAAAAGGGAAGCGCTATTTCAACAAAGAACACTTGAGCTTACCAGGAACGAATTGCCCAATCTCTAGCTTAATGGTTCAGCTAATAACTAGTATTTTTGCCTTTTTCTTTAATCCTCGCTCGCGGGGAGGGTAATTATTGAAAATTAAATATTTTCAAAAATAACAACCTCCCCAAAAGGGAGGTTTTTTATTGGAAAGGAGGTGACAAACAATGGTAGAAATAAAACTAGAATGCTGCGAAGGGGTTGAAAAATATCCAGGACATTGCCTAAAAACTAGATGTCCAATTTATCGAGATGCAAAGGAGAGTATTGGCCATATGTTGAAACAGGGTTTGGGAACCTTTGGGGCGATCCATCTCATGCGGTTTATTTAGCCGGCGTACATAGAAGTACACAAAAAAGACCAATCAGCCCAAAAGAAACATACATAAGACAAAACGATCCTGAAAATCAAAATACCTGGTGATAAATATTTTGCCGATAATGTGGACCCGGGGGGAATCGGACCCCCTACTCGCCCATGCCATGGGCGCATGTTACCGGTATACCACGGGCCCCCAAGTGATCGGTGCAGGATTCGAACCTGCGACCTCATCGATGTCAACGATGCGCTCTAACCAACTGAGCTAACCGATCTAAAGCCTCAAAATTATACATTTTTCTTTCCCCAAAAAAAAGACCGAGGGGAAGAAAACTTCCAAAGGAAACTGCGAATGCAGTAACCTCCTCGGTCATTGGGCCAATTTTTGGACTTTCTATGCTTCCTCGCTACCTCCGCGTTGTTTGGAGGACGAAGCAACAAGCCCACTCATGGAGCCCACATCCAGAAATGGGACTGTTCTATTACCGGAAGTTGCCTGTCGAACTGTTTCTCTGTCGCGCTCCTTGTTTACGAACTCCCAAAGCTCCTCTGGAGTTCCGCTTAGCTTGATAGAATAAAACGTTTCTTTGTACTTTGCGAAAACTTCCGTTTCTGCCCGTGCATGAATGACTTTCGCTTCGGCCTCCAGCTCGGCTTGTTTCTTGAGAGAGTAAACTCGTCTAACGTTTTCATCCAAGATGTCGAAATCCGCATATTGGATGTCAACGACCTCTCCACCGATTTTGGTAGCCAAGGGCAGTATTCCCTCAAGAAGAGTCTTTGCGGTGGATGCGCCCGGCCCCAACTCGTCGAGCTTGTAGCCAGAGGTAGTCCTTCTGGTTACATTCTCTCCGGCTAAGGTCATTGCACTTGGCCAGTCTTCAACGTCAAAAACGCTTCTCCCCAAGTCCAGTGGGTTCCTTCTCGCAAACATGTTTGCGTTTGCATTGACAGGAATGTTGTCGGCGGTTATTGTTCTAGTTGCCTTGATTGAAAAGGGAAATATCCGCATGTCCACCAGCCCGACCGCTTTTTCTAAAACCGGAATAAGAAATATCAGTCCCGGCTTATGGACCCTTTCCTTCTTTCCGAGTATGAGGGTCGCCAAAGCGAACGGCTTGACAACTATCTTGGCGGAAGAAGCGGCGAGAATGGCGATAACGAGAACAAACAAAATCGCCATCATTCTTAGGCAGGCTAACGCTGAGACGATCTGGTCTGGATAAACTCCAAGAGAGTAACCCAGGCTTATCGGGTCAGTCGGGCCGATTGCCCAATTGGCCAACCAGTACAGAGCGCCTACCAAGAAGCCTGCAACTACTAAACCGAGACCAAATGCAGCTCCCTTCCAGGCTATTTCTTGGGAAAGACCTGCTTGGAATCGAAACCGCGTCTCGTCTTGAGAACCTATCCCGAACGCGGCTTCATTTTCTTGCTGACCGCCCATCCTGTTTCTTTTCTCGAGAGTAGACACGAGTCACCTTCCTTTCGGTTTATTAAGTATTAGTCCCTATGGGTTTTCAAAGAACTCCCAACTTTGGCTGGATCAAACAAAAAGCTTTCTCTTTGTCGACACCTCCTGTTTAGGATGTCGAGAGTTTACCAGAAAAACTTATTAGGAGTCAAAATTTTGGATCCCAGGGGCTAAAAACTGAGATAGTACCTAAAAGCTCTCTTCGCAAAAAAGGAGCGGAAAACAACCCAAAAACTGACTGGCCTTTCCTGGGTGATTACTGATTAAGCATATTACCCGCTATAATTTACGGGTATATATATTACTCTATCAGCCTCATTAGATAATGTGAAATATCGTGTGAAAATACATTTTTCCATTCTAGAGGAAAATTGTACGAGGATTTCTGTTATCGTCTTCTTTGCGCGCAAGAGATTCTTATAATAAAACTGAAACTTTTCTACATCTAATCTTTGTACCCCTCTTAGTTAAGTATTCTATGCTGTATTACTTTTTAAACGTACGCACATCTTATTTCTCTCCACCATTTAATTTCAAATAATTTAGAGTCTCGATATTATTTCAGTTTATTATTTCATTGACATCTAAGGCTGTTTGTGCTATTTTTACGGATATATTTCGGGTCTTAAATATTTACAAATTTCTGCCTCAAAAAATGACGCCATTTTTAAAATTGCCACCAAAGTCAAATTTACCTTATGCCTCTTGCCCCCAGTCCATTCTGCCTTCTTTTAGCTTGAATACTTCACTTACCCTTAAGTCTCACCTTAACAAGTGAATAAGGTAAAGACATTTTGAAGGGCTTTCTATATCCCAAGGCCACATACCCCTTGCGGATGAATCCTTGAAAGCATGAAGAAACACATCCCTTAAAGGAGGGTAAGGTCATGATGCAATTGGCTGCACAGATAGGAATATTGGTCGGGGGAGTTCTGCTCATAATGGGTGTAATCTCCCTTCTCCCCATTGGTTCGAGTGCCATCAGCATCACAACACACGGAGCAAAACGCGTACGTCGCCTCGACGAGTCCGACAATGTGCAATCCGGAGAAGTCGCCAAAAGCGGAGGTCGAACTCTGCTGGCGATCGGTTTTGCAATCGGAGGGCTTGGGCTTCTTTTCCTGACGGTAATAATCCCCCTTGCCCAAGGAACACCCGTCCAGGACCTTGTCTGGGTACGACTGTTCAGGTTCCTGATCAATCTGATCTTAGGACCTCTGGGCTTCACTATCTAAAGGAGTATGCCATGAACAGTCGGTTAGGCCTGGCCGCCACTTTTTCTCGGTGTCTATCAAGGATGGGGATCGCTCGAGTGGCGGCCAGCGCCCTAACCCCTGTCCTTTTATTCCAGGAGGAACCACCGATTTGGGAAATCGTGGGAAGATTTCTTGCCGCCTTCGGAAAGATTCTTCTCAACTGGCCCGTAGGGACTCCCATAAACGGGGCCTCGATACTTCTACTAGTTCTCAAAGAAGCGAACCTGGTAGACGTCGGGGCAAAGTTCGAAGAGTTCCTTAGAACCGTTACCCAGGCACCTCCCTTCGAAGATACAATCTTCGGCCAGCTCTACATAGCTTTCATCGCCATCTTCGGCACCCTTGTTCTGTTCTACTCAGTCAGATATTGGGCTACTTACAATAAGGTAATCAGGGAGCCCAATGGGGAAGACAGGATATGGGCCGGCCAAGCGGAGATTGTGAACCCCATACTTTGGGGGTTAAGGGTGGTAGCTACAATCGCACTGATTGTGCTCGTCCCGACGTTAGCCCAAAGGTTGGTAATCAATCCAACTTGGAATGCTATCAACGCCGGCGTACAGGTTTTCTACACGGGATACGGTACAACCATCTCGGGAGCTTTTGTACAACTAATTTCCAAGATGGCCGAGGGACAGGGAATTTTCAGTTTCCTTGTTTCCTTCGCGTTTCTTTTCGGCTTTGGAGCGTTTGTGCTTTTGCACTATGCCAAGCGCTTCATCTTGTTCATCTGGGAACACTTCCTCTTCTCGAAAGAAGCGACTAAGTGGGTCGGGGGCAAAAGGGAAATGACTTTGGCGGGTCCAGCCAAGCGCTACTTCGAAAGATGGCTGGAACTAACCTTGACTGCCGCATTTTTCCTTTTGTTTCCGCTGCTCGTGCTTTTAATCCCAGGTCTTGAAGGACTTCCCGTCGCCGCGATAATCTTCGTCGCTTTGTACTCGGCGTGGAAGTTTCC
>Ga0209210_1002442_pt1 | contig 13536 bp, 14 predicted proteins | sample RifGroA1_FD_183991 | JGI IMG/M metagenome (GOLD analysis project Ga0209210, IMG submission 183991) | Contaminated groundwater microbial communities from Rifle, Colorado, USA - Rifle Groundwater A1 (SPAdes) (version 2) | ecosystem: Environmental > Aquatic > Deep subsurface > Groundwater >...
AAGGCACCGCCAAGAACATTTTTTATCGAGAGACCGACTTACTTGGATTTTTGAATTCAAAATCAGTTCGGATAGAGTCGCCTTCGCTAAGTGTCCAAGCTTGAACCGAGGCAAAGTAAGAAGTTTTAAGGTAGTATTGTATACAATTTCCTATGTATAAATATCATCACCCAAAGCCGATCATTGTAAAACTTACCGACGAGCTTGGTTTTCGATTGCGACAAAAAGCGGCTGAATATATTGCCGCAAATCAAAATCGGACCGGTGCAGAACGAGGAAGTTCAGAGGAACAGGGATTCGGTGCGCTTGCGGAGATAGTTATACGGAACAAGTTGGGTATACCAGAAATAAACCCTGAAGATCATCCGCTTGGATATGACCTTTTGCTTTCCTCCGGCATAAAAGTTGATGTTAAATGTCGCGGTGGCGCATTGCCATTCAAAGAGGAATACGAAAGCAGTGATGGTATTGCAAGAGAAGCGAAACATAATTTTTTTGCCCGACAGATGCATGACGAAAGACTGGACGCCGATATTTATGTTATGACTCACCTCGAAACTCCCAGTAAAAGAGAGCTTCCTGGCACGACCAGACAAAGGAAATGGATGCTTTACATCTGTGGCTGGGTATCAAAAGAACGGATAGCGAACAAAGGCGTTTACTTACCACGAGGTTCTCTTACTGAACAAGGAAGAACATGGTTTACTTATCGTGGACAAGAAATAGAGTATTATAATCGCAATCTCAACGGATTGGAGACAATTGAGGATTTATTGAGCATTGATCCGTCAGACGTTGAGAAAGATAGAAACCACAAAGGCGATCTAAATTTAACCTCTGTTGATGCCGTTAGAATCGTCTACGACCTCATTGGTCGCGGTGTGCTCTTAGAAAAACATCTTGCCTTTGTTCAGAAAGAAACTGGCCTAGCTAAAATCGTGAAGCCGATTTTACACGCAAATCAATATTTCCACCTTTTGAATTGGCTCAAAGGAAAAGGTGCACTAACTGATATTGAAATTGAAAAAGCACGGCAAGTTCTCCAAGAGGAGCCGTATAGCGGAATCTAAAATAGCTTTAGCTTGTTATTCTCTGCTTTGTATTGAGCTTCAGCTTCTTTAATTCGCTTTTTGGAAACTTCAATATAATCCACTTTATGCTTTTTGAACAGGTAAACATCTTCGTTTTTCTCGATTCCAATAAATTTCCTGCCTTCCAAAACCGCAGAGACAAGAAAGCTACCACTTCCACAGGTGTTATCTAGCACGACGTCACCTTTCTTGGTGAAGGTACGAATCAGATAACGGCCAAGTTCCACTGGTTTTTGTGTCGGATGATAAACTTCACCTTCACTCTCGGCAGTTTTGAAATAGATCACATCAGTAGGGTATCTCTCGCCATTGCTTTTTACCTCAACAGTCTTAAAATCGCCGTAACTTCCGGTAAATTGGTTTTTTCTAAAACCTTTATTGTAAGGTTCGCCATAAGTCATCTGAGGATTATAAGCGGGCTGACTTTTATAAAAAATACAAATGTCTTCGTGTTTGCGAAGTGGTTGTTTTTTTGCATTCAAAAAATTAGTCGGTTTTGATTTAACCCAGGTGATTTTATATTTAAATAGTCTCGGATTAGATAACATGAGGTTCGCTGTAAAGAGCCCTTGCCCTGTGAGAGCTATAACGCCTTTGTTTTTTATAATACGTTCGTAGTGGCTCCAAAGTTGATCAATGGGAATGACGCTATCCCAGTGATTTTGTGTAGTTCCATATGGTAGATCACACAAAATCATATCTATTGATTTTGCTGGAATTTTTTTCATCACCTCCAGGCAATCTCCCTTAACGACCTGATTTATAAAATTGGAGATGGGTCCTTCGCTGCTCCTTATTAATTTCGTTTTCGTTTCCTCTACGCCGATATTTTTTCGCAAATACCAAAGGCAGTAAGTGTTTATCGGTAATCCCTCCTGTTGTGCGCGTTGTTCTAGCTCAAGATAAGAGTCGGTTCCAAGTAGGTTGCGCAATTCATTGCTTCCAAGATCAGCTACGCTTTTGTACAAATCGATATTCCTCTCGCCGAAAGCTAAAACAACGCCCCTTGCTTTCGGGTTCGTTTCTTTGTAGTCAGAAAAATAGACTGCCTTGAAAATTTGGTTGCTCGCCATGCTTATATTATAATATGATACCTTTATAAATACGAGGTGGACTTATTCACATGAGCAACAATAAGATCAATATTTTTTACCTGTCTGTCGGTAGGCAGGTCGAGAGACCGAGATACCCCAACAACTCAATGGACAAACACCGAATTTTCCCTTAAAATAACCCTAGGTTAGTGGTTCTAGACCGAGTTACACCGCCAATTTTTACATTCAGCGAAATTGAAAGAAAAGAAGTTTTTTAATAAAAATCCTTTTATTGGGACGACAATTTTCTAAGCAGCATAAATAGTGATATAATTTTATAAAGAAACAGCTCTTTACAAAATAAAAATATAGGAGGCAAAACAATGCCGAACGTCCTTCTGGTTTATCCGAAGTTTCCCAAGAGTTTTTGGGGAATGAATTACGCCTTGCCTTTTGTCGGCAGAAAATCAACTATGCCTCCTTTGGGCTTGTTGACGATCGCCGGGATGTTTCCACCAAATTACAATCTTAAGTTGGTGGATATAAACACAAGAGATCTTACGAATGAAGATTTGCGCTGGGCAGACGTTGTTTTTACTTCGGCAATGATAGTTCAAAAGAAGTCATTAAACGAGGTAATTTCCAGGTGCAAAAAGGTTGATGTGCCGATCGTTGTTGGCGGTCCTTATCCAACCACTTTCCACGACGAAATCCTTGATGTTAATTATTTTCTTTTGGGAGAGGTAGAAGAAATCTTTCTCGAATTTCTTGACAGGGAATCGCAGCAAGGTTTCAAGAGAGAAGGGGTAATATATAGAGAGTCCGGAAAGCCGGATCTTTCTAAAACTCCACTTCCTCGTTTCGACCTGATTAATTTCAAGGATTACGAGTCTATGTGTTTACAGTTTTCCCGTGGTTGTCCGTATGATTGTGAATTTTGTGATATTACCAAGTTATACGGTCGCAACCCGCGCACCAAGAGCAAGGAGCAAATGTTTAAAGAGTTTCAATTGCTTTATGATCTTGGTTGGCGAGGACGAGTGTTTCTAGTTGATGATAATTTCATCGGCCGGAAGAATGATGCGATGCAGTTATTGTTGGATCTTGCTGGCTGGCAAAGAAAGAGAAGAAATCCTTTTTATTTGTACACTGAAGCCAGCATAGACCTTGCTAAATATCCAGAGCTATTGGATGCTATGGTAGAAGCAAATTTTAGCGAGGTTTTCGTAGGCATTGAAACCCCGAATAGAGAAGCGCTTTTAGCCACCAGGAAACGTCAAAATGTTTCAATGATTGACGACGGGTTTCTTCTAAGGGCAGTATCGCGTATTCAATCAAAGGGATTGGAGGTTATGGCCGGATTCATCTTGGGTCTTGATTCCGATTCCAATGATATTTTCGATGCCATGAAAGAATTCATTCGAAAATCAGGAATTCCGGTGGCTATGGTAGGATTACTCGGCGCTGTTCGCGGTACAGATCTTTATAAAAGATTGTGCGCGGAAGGACGCATAGTGTCCGATGTCTCTGGTGATAATCTGGGGTGTGTTCTTAATTTCAAGCCAGAGATGAATGAGAAGACCTTATTGGACGGCTACAGAGAAGTACTATCTACCATATATGATCCTGGACTTCGGAATTATTTCAAGCGTTGCCTTCTGATGCTTGATCGTATGGGGAGCAAGAGGAGGAGTCGGGCAAAAGTCGGAAAAGCTGAAATCAAAGCGCTTTTCAAGTCGCTATGGAAGCAGCTTCTTTCGAGGCAAGGCATTGCGTATGGTCAATTTCTTGCTACGGTATTGATTAGATATCCCAAGATGCTTCCGGACGCAGTGCGTTTTGCGATCATCGGTTATCATCTGGAAAAAATTACTAGAGAAATTTTCAACACTAGGAAAATTATTCCGGGATAATCGGTTCACAGTTCTTAAAATCCAATAATCTCGTTTCTCGGAACGAGATTATTTATTTTGGATATAGAAACCTTGATAATCTTTTAAAAATAGAGATTTTTAGAAAATTGACTTTTTAGAGCTGTTTGTTATAAAAAATAATCAATCAAAACAGAAAGATTATTTTTAAGTTTAATTTATGCAAAACAAGAAAGTTATAGGAATAGACTTGGATGACGTTCTTTTGGATTTTAATACAGCCTTTATTAAATACCACAACATTGTTTATAAATCTGACCTAAATTTGCGCAGTAAGTACAATCATGCATTTGATAAGTTTTTAGGTTGTGACAAAGAGGAAGCGGAAAGGAGAATATTGGAATTTTATGAAACGGATGATCATGATAGAGTATTGCCAATTCAAGGTGCGCCAGAAGCGATCCAAAAATTAAGCCAAAATAATTCATTGATTATTATTACCGCAAGACCAGAGCGCTTAAGAGAATGGGTTTCATTATGGCTAGGAAAACACTATGGTGATATCTTTTCTGGGTTGTATTTTACAAATCAGTTTCATGGAACAGGTATTGTGAAAACAAAAGGAGAAACGTGTAAGGAATTAGGGGTGGATATTTTCATTGACGATCATATTAAGCACATAGAGGAGGTCGCTCTAACTGGAATCAAGGTGTTATTATTTGATATGCCGTGGAATCAAGGGGAGTTAGGATTTGGCATAACTCGCGTATATTCGTGGGAAGATATCTTAAAAGAATTAAGTTAATATATTTATAACGGCGGGGTGCCTGAATTCCGCTTATGGCGAGATAAAGGTTGAAATTACTTGGAGGGTTGGCAGAACGGCTAATGCGCGAGTCTTGAAAACTCGTGGGCGAAAGCCCTTAGAGGTTCGAGTCCTCTACCCTCCGCCAGTTAGGAAATGAAGTCATTGGCTCGCCAACAGGATTGGTCGCCCCGTCGCAACCAAGCACGCGCCCTTAACAGATTGCGCAAATTTGTTTATTATTAACATCAGTACAATTTTTGGATATCTGGAGGATATCATAAATGCCAATAAGACAGAGTGGTGGAGCGGAGACTCAAGAGAAGACTAGGATTGATAAGATAATCAATGCTCTAGGAAATATCGACGGTATTCTATTCGACGACGCCAACAAGAACGACCTCGAAGAGCTCGATCTGATTTTTCAGTTGACTAATCCTGAAATAACAGAAATTAAACATCGACTCGAGAAAGAAAATCCTGGCGTTGCGAAATTAATCTTTGAGTTGAGGAGAACGATACCTCAACAATATAAGTTTGACGCTAGATTGATAGCGTTAGGCACTCTTTATTTCGTAGCCATAAAATTGCCAAGCAAAGAACTACCCAAAAGAAAGTTAAAAGGACTTTAATTGGCACAAGTCCCACGAACGAAACCCCCGCTTTATAAGTGGGGTTTTATTTTTCTGCAAGAATAATCTCTTTTATCCTCTTGCCGCCACTACGCCCCAGATCTCTTTGGCCCCTGATTCTTTTAAGGTTTTTACGCATTCTTCCATGGTGGCGCCGGTAGTATAAACGTCATCTATCAGCAAAACTTTCTTACCAATAATAATTTCTTTATTTAACACAAAGAAAGCGCCCTTTATATTTTCTTTTCTTTCTTGTCCTGATAGCTGTATTTGGGGAATAGTATTTCTGGTTTTAATTAGCGCATCATTAACAATGGGAATATTTAGGAAATCAGCGAGCCATTTTCCAATTTCTTCCGACTGGTTAAATCCCCTCCATCTTAGACGCCTTTTTGCTAGGGGAACTGGCAATAAAATAAAATCGGCAAATTCTTCTTTTTTCTTCCCAAGTAGCTGGAAATGGTTTATTATTATAGAAGCTATTGTTCTGGATAAGTCCCTTGCAAAGGGTTCGTATTTAAAAAGATGGAGTAGGGTTTTGGCAAGATTGTTTTGGTAGGGTGTCGCAAAATAAAGACCTTTTAGTTGATGGTTTCTGGAGCATTTACGACATCTCTCGTCCCCGACTAATCTTGTTGGTTTTTCGCACAGGCAAAAACGGTACTCCAGCAATTCGACAAGGGCTTCGCAATCTTGGCAAAGGTATTCGCCTTCTTTTTTACAGTTAATGCAATATTTTGGGAATATAATATCCAAGATATTTCCTTTAATCTTTTGGTAATTTAATCTGTGCATTAAGAGTCTTTAATTTTTATAGTTTCCTATATATAATGAAGCTAAGCATATATGGCTTACCGCATACACTTCAGCTAAGTATATATGGATTACCGCATATACCTCAACTAAGCATATAATGAATTTGCCAAACTTTAAAACATTTTTTAATTTTCTTCGCAATCCATCAAAAAAATTCTTAGGAATTGATATTGGAACATCTGCTATTAAAATTGTCGAGCTTACAAAATCAAAAGAAATAGTCAAGCTCGAAAATTATGGGCAGATAACTGTTCAATCGGACGAAGAAAAACCATTCGCGGTTTTTGAGAAAAGCGCTTTTTTATTATCGAACCAAAGTGTAGCCGAAGCTATTAACAATATTATTGGCAAGGCTCAAATGTCAACGCGAGATGCGTTTTTTTCTATACCTGATTTTTCAACCTTTTTCACCTTTATGGAATTGCCGGCAATGGAAAAACAAGAATTGGCCTCCGCTATCAAATTCGAGGCTCGTCAACACGTTCCATTGCCCTTATCAGAGGTTGTGCTGGACTGGTCCATTATCGAGAATACGAGCAAAGGGAACCAGAAATCAAAAGTAAAAATATTATTGGTTGCAGTTCCCTACGAAATCGTTAATCAGTATCAGGCGATTGCGAAATTATGCCAATTACGACTAATAGCCCTGGAGGCAGAGATTTTTGGCTTATTAAGATCTTTGGTTGGTTACAAGAAAGGAGTTGTTTGCGCGATAGATATAGGCGCCCAGAGTACCACTATCAATATTGTTGAAAATGGCAAATTAAAAATGACTCATAGTACTGATATTTCTGGCAACGAGCTTACCAGAGTTCTGTCTAAATCTTTGAATATAAAGTATAATGAAGCAGAAGGACTAAAGAGAAAATACGGAGTTCAAGTTCCTGAAATGCCGGTAGGTAGAATCCTGACGCCATTGATCGATTCTTTAGTTAACGAAATCAATAAGATTATTCGCAATTTCTACCACACAGAAGGTAAGGAAGTGGGGGAGTTAGTTTTGTCTGGCGGATCCATCCTCTTGCCGGGCATAAGAGATTATTTGTACGTTTGGTTTAAGAGACCCGTAGCGATTGGTAATCCATTCGAGAACGTCTTGTATCCTCCGGTCCTAGAAGACACGTTAAAAATCATGGGTCCTTCCTATGCTATTGCAACGGGAGTCGCACTTCGGGGATTTGAGCAATAAGGTATATTTTATTTTGTAAGAATCAAGCTTATTTACTATAATAAATTCGTAGTATGGCAATAGAGATTATTCCGAAAAAAAAAGAAAGAAAGAGCATTACTTTGATTGGTGCTATTTTTTACTTTTCGGTGATTTTATTGCTTTCGATCTTTTTGATTTCCTTATTGTTGTTAGGTTTTCAATTAACTTTAAATAGAAATATCTCAAATGTTAAAGCGAAGATAGATTCTGTAGCCACTCCAGAGGATCTTATGACGGAAAGAAAAGTCACTTTGACCCAGAAGAAGATTAACGATTTTGCTTTCTTGATTGATAATCACAGGTCGAATGAAAAATTCTTTGCGAGTTTCGAGAAATTAGTCCACCCTAAAATATTTTTCTCTGAAATTAACTTGCGTTTAGAACAAGGAAGGGCCACACTTTCTGGCAAAACAGATAATTTTGAAATATTGGGACAACAATTTCTTATCCTAGAAAAGGAGGGTTATATAAAAAGTGTTGTATTGTCGAAATCAGAAATCGATAAGGAGGGGAAAATATCTTTTGTTGTTGAAGTTTCTTTTGATAGTAATAATTTCAAGTATTAATTTTTTTTAATTTACCATGTCGCGAGTCGCCACCATATTTGTTAGTCTATTAGCGGTTTTTCTGTTGGGTATTTTTTATGCTTGGCCTCAATATCAGCGCGTATCAAGTTTGATGAATGAGTTACAAGAAAAGAATATAGAGCTAAAAGTAAAAAAAGATTATTTTAATAGCGTGAAACAGGCCGCAGAAGAACTAAATGGATACCAAGAAGAAATTGCCAAGGTTGATTCTGCTATTCCCTCACGGCCATTTTTGCCGTCACTTTTTCATTTTGTTAGCCAAATATCCTCTCAGAACGGTTTAATTTTGACAAAGGTTGGCAAGTTTTCGGTAAGCCCTGCGAAAGACAAACCAGATCTTAAAGAAATTATGATAGAAGTTTCTTTTTCCGGGCCGTACCCCGCCACTAAAAGTTTTCTTGCATCACTAGAAAAATCTTCAAGAATTATAGAGGTTGAGTCGATTGATTTCGCTCCGGACAAAGCGGGAAACGAAGGTTCTCCATTCACATTAAGATTAAAAACCCATTCTTATTAACGCGCCATGGTTATTATTGATTCAATAACAAAAAGAAGAAAGAGTTACCTGCCTTCGTTGGTGGTAATAATTATTGCAGCAATAATCGTATTTTTTGCTTGGAAAATGTTTTTATCCGAACCAAAAGTCTTGCCGCCGGAAATAGAGGCAAAATACAGAACAATTAAAATAAACTTCGATACGCTTAAAAATCCAATATTAGAAGGATTACAATCGTATCCGGAAATAGGAAATTTTGAGGGCACTCCTGGCAGAAGCGATCCATTTACTCCATATTAATGAGTAAAAATATATTTTCTTTCTGTTTTTTTAAACAATGCCAAATCTCATTCGCTATTTAGTTAAAAAAGGTATTCTAGATAAAGAGAAGGCGAGTACCTTAGAGTTTGAAGTCAACAATTCCGGAAAAAGGGAGGAAGAATTGTTGCTAGAAAAAGGAATTGTTTCCGAGAGTTTTTTGTTTGGGTTGAAAAGCGAGAATTTAAAAATGCCGTTGAAGGAAATATCCGTTGATGAGATACCCCTCAAAACCCTAGAGCTTATTCCTGAGGAATCGGCCAAATATTACAGGATCGTTCCCTTGGTTTTGCGCGATAATGTTTTGGAGGTAGGAATGGTTTATCCAGAAGACCTCAAGACCCAAGAGGCTATTCAGTTCTTGGCTAGACAGGGTAAGTTCTCTTACAAAACCTTTCTGATCACACTATCTACTTTCAATAACATCCTTAAACAGTACCGCACCCTGAAAAGAGAGGTAAATAGAGCGCTAGAAGAATTGGAGACAGAATTGAAAGAAGAAAAGGTAAAACCCAAACCAGACCAGGCTGAAGAATTTCAGAGATTGGCAGAAGACGCACCAGTTATTAAGGTGGTAGCGGTGATTTTGAGACATGCGGTCGAGGGTAGGGCTTCCGATATTCATATAGAGCCAGGTCGCGACAAATCAAGGGTTAGATTCAGAGTCGGTGGCACATTGCACTCTTCGATTCTCTTGCCAGCAAGAGCGCATCCGGCAGTTGTTGCCAGAATCAAAATCTTATCAAGTTTAAAAATTGATGAGACCAGAATTCCTCAAGATGGCAGGTTTTCTGCCAGGATTCTCGACAAGGACATCGATTTTAGAGTTGCTACATTTCCGATTACTACAGGAGAAAAAGTTGCTATAAGAGTTTTAAATCCTACCGATGGGTCAAAGAATTTTGACGAACTTGGACTAGAAAGAAGAAACTTCGACGTAGTCAAAAAAGCAATCCAGAAACCATTTGGATTAATTCTGTCTACTGGACCTACTGGTTCTGGTAAAACGACAACGCTTTACGCCATACTCAATCTTCTCAATAAAGAAGGGGTTAATATTGTAACGTTAGAAGATCCAGTAGAATATTTCATAGAAGGGGTTAATCAGTCGCAAGTAAGACCCGAGATTGGTTATGGATTTGCTCAAGGACTAAGACAGGTTTTAAGGCAAGATCCCAATATTGTTATGGTGGGAGAAATTAGAGATGAAGAGACGGCAAGCTTGGCAATCCATGCCGCCCTGACCGGACACATTGTCTTATCGACCCTACATACAAATAATGCCATAGGAGTTATTCCTCGTCTTATTGACATGGGGGTAAAGCCGTTTCTGATATCGCCTGCCTTGAGCATAGCTATTGCCCAGAGACTTATTGGAGTTTTGTGTGTTCATTGCAAGGTAAAGGTTAAGGCAAAAAAAGAGATCCAGGCGCTGATCATGAAAGAAGTAAATAGTTTGCCGGAACAGATTAGGTCAAAACTCAAAATAAGCGACCCCTTGATGGTATTTGAGCCAAAAGGATGTAAGCAGTGCGGCTCCAGAGGTTTTTCGGGCAGAATAGGGGTTTTTGAAATATTAGAAATGACAGATAGCTTGTCTAGCATAGTCGTGAAAGACCCGCAAGAGCAAAAAATCGCCAAGGAAGCATTTGATCAAGGCATGATCACTATGCGCCAAGACGGAATACTAAAAGTTTTGGATGGCATCACTACCATAGAAGAAATTTTAAGAGTTGCCGAAGAATAAAATGCTGGTATGATACAGATAATCAAATAAGTAACAATTAATAATTATGAAAAAAGTTTTGTTGGTAGAGGACGACCCATTTTTAGTGGATATATACAAAAACAAGCTAGAAGAGTCGCATTACGAGGTTGAGGCTGTTGGAGATGGAGAAAAAGCGATAGAAAAGATAAAAGAAATAAAGCCAGATGTTGTTCTGCTAGATATTATTTTGCCCAGCATGGATGGCTGGGAGATACTAAGAATTATAAGAAATAATCCAGACACTAAAGATTTGAAAGTCATTATGTTGTCCAACTTGGGACAAAAAGAAGAAGTTGAAAAGGGCGTGGATCTTGGAGCAACTAAATATTTAATTAAGGCTCATTTCACCCCAAGCGAAGTCGTAAAAGAAATAAATGAATTGTTAAACTAGTTAAAAGTATGTCAGATTATTCCTCGTTTCTTAGAGAGTTATTGTCTATTACCATACAGGAGCTTGCTTCAGACCTGCATATTTCCGTTGGGCAACCTCCTATTATCAGGATTAATGGCAGGCTAGTTCCGTTAATGAAGATGAAAGAGCTAACCGCCGAAGATGCGCAGGCTCTGGCTTTCGAGATAATGACAGCGGATCAGCAACAAAGATTCTTGAAGGAGAAAGAAATAGATTTTTCTTATAGCGTTGGAGAAAAAGCTCGTTTTCGTGTCAATATATTTTTCCAAAGAGGTTATATATCATGTGCCCTTCGCTTGATACCGGCCAAGATACCTACGCCAGACGAACTTAATCTGCCATCGATCTTATATGAATTTACTAAACCATCGCAGGGTTTTGTTTTAATAACCGGACCGTCTTCTCATGGCAAGTCCACCACCATGGCATCTTTATTAAACGAGATAAATAAAACGAGACAAGAACACATTATTACCATCGAGGATCCTATTGAATATATTTTCGAAGACGACAAATGCGTTATAGAGCAAAGAGAGGTTTATCAAGATACTTTATCCTTTTCAAGGGCGTTAAAGTCTACTTTTAGACAGGACCCGGATGTCATTATGGTTGGAGAAATGCGAGATGCCGAAACTATGGCAACAGCCATAACGGCCGCGGAAACAGGCCATTTGGTTTTCGCCACTCTGCATACTAACTCTGCCAGCCAGACTATTCATAGAGTTGTTGATTCTTTTCCTCCGACACAACAAAGTCAAATAAGAGCGCAATTAGCAGATTCATTGCTCGGCGTTATTTCCCAAAGATTAATACCGGGAGTCAAGGGCGGGTTAGTCCCTGCCTGCGAAGTTATGTTGGCGACCCCGGCCGTAGCCAATTTAATCCGCGAAAACAAAGCTCATGAGCTAGATTTGGTAATCGAAACATCAACAGAATTGGGGATGATTACATTAAACCGGGCACTAGCCAATCTTGTTAAAATGAAGCAAATTTCCTTGAAAAACGCACTCGTGTATTCCCTTAACGCCAGTGAATTAAGAAGGTTGCTTCACTAGGCCTTCATATAGAAAATATAGATATTCATGAAATTTAGTTATCAAGCTAAAACTGCATCAGGCTCTACGCAATCTGGTATTGTTGAAGCGTCTTCTAGGGAATCTGCTTTGTCTTTGTTGCAATCTTACGGATTGTTCGTCATTGGTATAAGAGAAGATAAAGAAACGGTTTCTTTGCTTGAACAGACGGGTATTTTTCAAAGAATTTCCAGAAAAGATTTGGTATCTTTCTTTAGGCAGTTAGCTATTTTATTTAGGTCTAATGTCCCTGTTGTAGAGTCTCTTAAAACCATAGCGAATCAGACAACAAAGCATAGTTTTAGAGAAAAAATAACAGCTATTTCTGAAAAAGTAGAAGGAGGGACTCCTCTTTCTCGCGCATTGGGAGCTTATCCCAAGGTTTTCTCTTCGTTCTATATAAGCGTTATAAAATCTGGAGAAATGTCTGGAAAACTTTCTGATGTTTTAGGGTATTTAGCTGACCATATTGAAAATGAATACAATTTCTATTCAAAAATTGTTGCTGCAATGGTTTATCCTGTTTTCGTTATTGTTGTTTTCATTGCTATCTTGATGGTAATGTCTATTTTTGTTGTTCCCCAGCTTACAGAATTATTGATGGAAACTGGTCAAGAACTTCCATTTACGACCCAAATGATGATAGCTCTCTCTAATTTCCTTCGAGATTTTTGGTGGTTGATTTTGATAGTCATCATTGGGATCGTCTTGGTTATTCATCAATTATTGCAGGAAAAAGAAGGGAAAGAATTTTTCGACCGGCTTCTTTTACGCACTCCCTTTGTTGGAGAATTCATAAAGAAGGTTAATCTTACAAGAATAGCCGAGAATTTATCCACTTTAATCTCGGCCGGGTTCCCCATTATTCAGGCCCTTGAGACTACCGCTGAAATAGTTGGCAATAGCGTTTACAAGAAAATCATGTACGACACAGGAGAAAGCATCAGGAAAGGGGAACCAATTAGCGCATATTTGTCCGGCTATCCGAAACTATTTCCACCAATTTTTATTCAAATGCTTATAGTTGGAGAAAAAACCGGACAGATTGATTTGACCCTGATGAATATAGTGAATTATTACCAAAAGGAAGTGGAGAGATCTTTGGAAGGGTTTATTAAAATGTTAGAGCCTATAATGATAATTGCTTTGGGAGGGGTTGTTGCGATCTTTATGGCTGCTATCTTGCTTCCTTTGTATAGTATTAGTTTTGAGTAATATAGATTTCTAGTTTTTCCACAGAAGCTTGATTGCTCTTAAGATATATTGATATACTGGATAATACATTGTTTTTAGATGGTTTTAAAAATATAAAGGTCGATTGTAAAATTTCAACTAAAAGAAATAATAAAATGCAAATTTTTACTAGAAAGAATAAGGGTTTTACTCTTATCGAATTATTAGTTGTTATTGCTATCATTGGTAT